>JAABUP010003632.1_pt1 | contig 26992 bp, 27 predicted proteins | sample 5559201 | NCBI WGS metagenome assembly JAABUP01 (sample SAMN10711887, study PRJNA513373) | rock metagenome | isolation source: Antarctica rocks | place: Antarctica | reverse complement strand
AGAGGAAGTTTTTTGAGGGTGGGAATGGGGAGGGGGTGAGTAGTGGTGAGGAGGGAGTGAGCGCTGTGGATGCGTTTCGGGAGGTGCATGGAGGGGAGAGGAGGTATTCGTATTATCCGAGGGGAAGGGTGTGGGGGGAGAGTTGTGATAGGGTGGATTTGGGGATGGTTTCGAGGGGGTTGGTGTTGGAGGGGAAGTTGGTTGGGGCTGATATCTTGGACTCGGAGGGGGAGAGGGGCCCTAGTGATCATGTGCCATTGTATGTCACGCTGAAGCTAGAGAAAGACAATGGTACCGTTTCGTAATGGTTTGAGTGCTCGTGAAGTCGGTGCTTCTGCTCACTACTATGTGGATGGCCGGACGCCAGACACGTGGCTGTCTCTTAACGCCCGGTTTGCCCTAGACCAACGCCTCCATGACCGGGCGCCAGAAGCAAGAGATGAACAGAGGAGGGCCTAGTTTAGATCTTCTTCACCGGCACTCTTCTCCACATCCCCACATGATCAATCCCTTCTTCATCCCAAACCCCCATCCCTTCATCCTTCACAAACCCATACTTGGCCCACATCTTCTCAACATCCACCTGTGCATGCACGAGCACAAGTCCATCCCACCTTTCCTCCCTCTCCGTTTCTCCCCCAGCGATCTTTTTCGCCTCCCTCGCCATCGGATTCGGGAGCGGCATTATCTGCTCAGGATGCTTGCCTGCCCACTCTAGAGCCGTGTTTACCATCAGGTTCCCCAACCCCAACTTTCGATAAGGCTTCAAAGTAGCCAGTCGCCCGAGCTTAACGTACGGCTCCTTCCCATCATGCATGCTCGTCTTCCGATCACCCTCACCCTTCGGTTTACCACCCTCGGCATTATCGATCGCATGACTCGTCCCTGGCTCCGGATGCGGAGGGTGAGGCGGAGGCACGAGCCTTATGGTTCCAACCGGCACTCGCCCTCCCTCTGAGCTTCGCCTCCCATCTGGTGTAGACTGGGTGTTCGACACTGAAGCGTAGACAACCCAGTGGAAGCTCCTCGGATCATCTGCGTCGAGCTCATTTTCGAGTGGGACACGCTGCTCGTGCACGAAGACTTCCTCGCGGATAGACATCGCCTCTTTGAAGATTGAGGAAACGGAGGACGATTGCTCGGAGGAGGGGGCGCCGCGGTCGTAGCTCGAGATGGAGTGGCCCGGCTGGGGAAGGAAGGCTATGAATTCGGTGGACATTGCTGCGGAAGGTCCGGACTGGGATGAATGGTGGAACGGTAACCTCTACGAGCAGATTTAGGGGACCTTTGTAGCCGTTTTGCTCAACTGAATGCTTTGAGTAGGACAGAAGTGATGCTCAAGTGATCTGAGCACATCAAATACGCGAAGGAGCTACTGGTGCAGTGAATTACTACTAAGGAAAGTCAAAATCATGGATGGAGCAAGTGAAACGATCAACGTTTGACAGGTGGCGCCACTCCCGCTCCCGCTCCGGGAGGACCCTGCATAAGGCTGAGAACATTGCCCGTTAAACATCTGCATGCACATGGTGGTTTTTGTGTAATCGGCATGAGGTTGATGTACAAATGGTGATGCAGTATGCTTCTTCCAGCGTACTAAAAGCTACCGCGCAAACATACTGACATATCAACCTCTGGATTGTTAACCTTCCTTGAGGCTTGGCTGTCCCTTTAAAAAGCTAATCGCGCACCTTTGCGCATTTAGAAACAGCCAGAAATTCTATCGGATAAGAACAATGGGGGTATCATGTTGTATCACATCATGTCGACATTAAGCATCTCCATGGTCTCCCCGTGAGCCATCTCTTGCGCTCTTTCTCCTACTGATGTTTCCGCTCCCTAATCTCTTCTCGCTCTCACCATTCATGTTGACCGTCTTCTTGGGCCAGCTCCTTGCAATGTCGATGTTTGTTCGTGGTGCCCACATCTCGAGGAAAACAAACAGCAGGTAGTCGATGACTACGCAAAGACAGAAAAGCTTTCCAGCCCAAATACCACATCCATAATACCTCTTGAGTCTGTCAATCAGCGCAAAGCTCTGAACCCCCGCTCTTCCCCTGGTGGCACTCCATCCACCACCAGAATGATATCCGTAGAACTCCTCTTCACTGAGAACGCCGGATATACCGTTGTACACTCTCTCGGTCCTCTCTGCAACGTCAGTCCACGAGTACATCATCTTGACTTGATCATGAAATCGCTCCGTCCTGACTCTGTTAGCTCGCAGCGCAGCGATAGCCTTCCCGGTGGCTAGTACTAGATCGTCCTCTTCTGGTTTTGCGAAAGTTGTCATATGCTGCGGCAGTACTTCTGGTATCCCTCCCACTCGTGTACATACCACGTACAAGCCACAGCTCGCTGCCTCCACTATGACGGTCCCAAAAGCCTCAGTAAGGCTTGGGTGTAAGTATATGTGACCGCGAACCATGACATCTCGCACCTCCTCGTGCCTCACCGGTCCAAGCATCTCCACTCGATCCTGCAAGACGCGTCGCTCCAGCATTTGCTCTAGATCAATGGCTTTAGGGCCGGAGCCTGCAATGATGAAGCGGACGTTTGGATGCGAGGCCAAAATACGTGGGATCGCTGCTATGAGGAGATCGGTACCTTTGTTATAGAACAGGCGTGAAATAACGACGATAGTAATTATGTCATGCGGCCCTAGGTGTTGTGGCTGTGGTGGTGGTGACTTTGTAGCCGTCGGCGATACGAAGGATGAGTTTTGGGTGTGTGATGCTTGAGTCAGAGGGCGAAAGCTCTCCGCAACGACAGCATTGGGAATGACCGACACCATCAACGGGTCCAAAGATGCGCGAAGAACAGTATTCTCTTTGCTATACGACTATTGTCAGCTCCGGCTTCTCGGCTCGACTACGACGTGTCATACCAAGTATGGCTAACGCATATGACATGATCCACATCACTTAGCGTAAACTTGAGTAGCTTGTTTGTCAGGATGCTCGCGGCATCTGCAAAGCCAAAGAGAGAGTGATCCGTGAATACCGTCCTCAACCCCATTGTCCTCGCATGTAAGATCGCTTCATGACATAGGCTGCTCAGGCTGGCATGCCCATGTACTATCTCGATCTTTTCTCGCAAGACAATGTTGCGGAAGATCGGAAAGAATGAGAAGACCGTTGGCATGGTAGATTCTCGGTATATAACGAAGAAAGGGACATGGTAGACTTTGAGGCCATTGGTTAGATAGCGGACGCCAGTACGGCCTTCATAGGCATGAGTGACGATGATGACCTTGTGGCCGCGATCAATGAGCTTGGTGGATAGCTGGTAGATGTGGCTCTCCACTCCTCCAGGCTGCGGAAAGAAGAAATCGCTGATCATCGCGATGTTGTAAGGCATGGTGACAGCTAGTCTGCAGCGGCAGACGCAGGCAGTCACAGTTAGAGTGGAGAAGCTCCAGCATGGCTGATGATACCTTGGACTACGGTGTATTTGGTGCGCGTTGCACTCCTTGACTTCTCCATATGTTCTGCTGAGGAGCCATCAGACAGCAAACTCATCGTGGAGTGAAGTACGGAAGTTGCCGCAACTTTCGCCCACCCCCGAAGGCGGTGGCAGAATCTTTAAAAACCCCGAACCGTTCAATCGTTGACATAAACAAGCTCATTGCTGCGGCTTCTAATATGACCTCACCATTGTACAGGCGTTATATACCAACTGCAACCCATGTGTCGCACGGTGTTCCTGAAAAGGCTGGACTTGGAAACACAAGTCTGAAGAAACGTAAAAGGGCTGAGGATCAAGATGCCCAAGGCAAGAATGAAGCAGAGTCCACCAAGTCTTACAAAACCCGCCAGCCAGAAGGGAGCTCCCGGCATATACCACAATATCTGCAAGCTAAGCAAATCTCCGCTGAGCTTGCTACGCAGCAGAAAACGAAGAAGCCCCGAAGAGAGGGAACTGATGACGATCCAACGATTCATGATCTCAACGACAACCACCTAAGCACCGAAGAGGGTTGCAATGCCAAAGCCAAATCGAAGACTAAACTGAAGTTGGAGAAGACGACCAAACGTAAGAAGCCACATCAGCAGAAAGAGGATGATGTGGTCGACTCTGCGGTTGCAAATATTGATGCTTTGAGCAACAACTATGTTGAGAAGCAGATGGATAGCAATGACGCAGATCTATCAGTCGGAGACCACAACGAGCAACAGGACAAGGACAGAACCTCTAGAGATGGGTTCAATGGGAAAGACAGTGTGGCCCATACGAAGCACAAGTCGATCCGTTCCAAGTTCGAGAGGTCGTCCAAATTTGCAGATATCAACGCAAAAGATGGAAGCGAAGAACTTAGGTTGGACGGTGGTAGAGCGGAGAATGACGTTGAGGTTCACGATCTTGTGCCGCTGCCGCAGCCAGATCCCGTGCAAGAACCTACGACGAAGCCTTCATTCTCCGCTCTCCCACCATGGCTGGCAAAGCCAGTCATAGCCTCCCCGAATGGAAGGAGGTTTTTTAAAGACCTCCAGGTCACCCCAAAGGTTCTTTCCGCATTCAAGAACAAGGGCTACGAAGAAACATTTGCCGTGCAGTCCGCTGTCCTTCCGTTACTGCTCCCAGGCGTAGAGCAACAGGCTGGGGATGTGTGCATCTCCGCCGCAACTGGATCTGGCAAGACATTGGCATATATGCTGCCAATGACCGAGAGCCTACGAAGCCGAACTGTGATCAGACTGCGGGGGCTTATTGTTGTGCCTACGAGAGAGCTCGTCACACAGGCGCGGGAAGTTTGTGAGCTATGTGCAACAGGCTCCGGTCTAAAGATTGGGACAGCAGTGGGCAACAAGTCGTTAAAGGAGGAGCAAGAGCTGCTGGTAAAGAAAGGTGAAAGGTACGATACGGTACGCTATGAAGCATGGCGAAAGAAATCATTCCTTGAAGGGCTTGACGGCGGTAGTGATCCATACAACATGGAAGATATTCATAAGACCTTGCCCGACCATGTCGTGGACTACATCTCAAATATTGATATTCTCATTTGTACTCCCGGACGTCTCGTCGATCATATGCGCTCTACGAAAGGGTTCACCTTGGATTATGTTCAATGGCTCGTCATTGACGAAGCAGATCGGCTACTTAATCAGAGCTTCCAGGAATGGGTCGAAACTGTGATGAACGTTCTAGAGGCGGAGAAGCCCTACGACCACCTCAGTATCCGGCAGAAACTGTTGTTGGACATCGGTTATCCACGAGAGAAGAGAGCGATTCGAAAGATAATTCTTAGTGCTACCCTGACAAAAGATATCGGTAAGCTAAGCGCACTCAAGCTACGGAGACCAAGACTTGTTCTAGTGGACACCGCTGTACCGAATGTGGCAGAGAGCCATGACGATGGAACGAGCCTGGAGAGTAAAGGAGTTGATACCGGTCCGACGGAGGAACATGAAGGTTATGATCTACCGCCTACTTTACACGAAAAAGCTTTGACCGCTGGGGACGGGCGTGCCAAGCCCTTATATTTACTTGAACTGCTGAAGACCCACCTCATCATCTCTCCCAACGGGTTGCTGAAAGACACATCTCCGCCGGTTGAGGAGGGCTCTCCTACTGCTTGGTCAAACGTAATGAGCGCCACAGGAGAAGATGACCAGGGCTCGGTCGGCGATGATTCATCCGCAGTCTCATCTTCATCCTCAGCAGAAGGACATTCAACCTCATCATCAACGCCAGAGAGCTCAAAAGCTGCGAGGCAATCTTCCCAGCGCGTACAACCGGCAATAGTTCGTGGTAAATCCAACTCCTCTAACCACGGCGTTCTCATTTTCACCAATAACAATGAAAATGCCCTACGTCTTGCGCGCCTCCTTTCTATCCTACATCCTCCGTATGATTCTGAAATCCGCACTCTCACCAAGTCCACCTCGACATCATCCAGCCGTCAAGCCCTCTCAGCCTTTCGCGCCGGTAAGGTCTCAATTCTCATTGCTTCCGACCGCGCTTCAAGAGGTCTGGACGTTGAAGACCTTGGTAATGTGATCAATTACGATATCCCGACCAGCGTCACGGGCTACGTGCATAGAGTGGGCAGGACCGCAAGGGCAGGGAAACATGGCCAGGCTTGGACATTGACGACACACCGTGAGGCAAGATGGTTTTGGAATGAGATTGCAAGAGGTGAGCAGATCCGGAGAGGTCCAGGGAGAAAAGTAGAAAGGGCGAAAATCGATATTGAGGTTCTTGGCGGAGAAGCCAAGACGGCGTATGCGGAAGCGTTAATCAGGCTTGGAGAGGAAGCCCAAGGGAAGATCAATCATAGATAGAGAGACCCAGAAATATGGTTAATGTCCGTGTACTCGGAGGAAGTACATACCACCGACTTTACAAAGGGGAAAGTATAGCCTCTCGGCGATGCTAGGATCAAGGGCACCCACGAAAAGATCATCTGGACCGTACAGGGAGCTGCCAGATGGTCGGGCACCAATTGCAAGAGCCCTCTACCCAATGGTTCTCAGTATATCACAAGTATGTATTGCTTCGTAATCCCAGCTTCTGCGCATGTATGTACAACTATTGCCATGGACGATCGAGACCTCTTAAGCGCTTGAGATCAATTGGCCCTGCTGTCGGGTGGAACCGATCGAAGATTCGATGCTCCTCATCACCTAAAGTGTTCGTGTTGTCAAGCCAAGATCAGTAAAGCTCTCCTGACACCCGATAACCAGTCTTGATACTCGAACTGCGAGGTCCTGCCCTGCACCAGCATCCTCACTGTCGGAAACGCGAGTCATCGATACGCGCATCAGCCGCGCATCAGCGGCGCATCAGCGGAGGGGCGAGCAAGCCTGAATTGGCTTCTGCTTCGGGCATCGGTTCGGCCCGCAGCATACGATCGTAGATTTCTGACCCTCTCTCCTGCAATGCGCTTCTGCGCATCTCTTCCCTGTTATCAATAATAAGAAATGGGTCTGAAGGCTTCGTCAATGATGAATACTGATATTCATCGGCCGAGCACCTATCTGCCGCCCACAACATGAACGTTGGACCCTTACACCAGCCATTGATCCCACGTTCAACGCAGGGCATGGGACAAAGCTACGAGGCCAGGCCAAGATCAAGTGGGCAAGGCTCTGTGAGCGGTGGACGGCAGATCACTCGCAATCGCGTGAGCTACAGCTGCCATGCTTGCCGGCGCCGCAAGGTTAAATGCGACAAGGTAGAACATTCCCTAGTATTGATAGAGCAAAGCTTACTCGACAACTGCAGGTGCATCCCATATGTGCCAATTGCGTAAAGACCCGCGATGACTGCGTGTACGATTCGAACAACACTACCAAGTCCAGTCCACCAAGCATTGGCAGCACACCGAAGAACTTTGTACAGCACTACGTAAGTCCAACGGACTACCCGCATGACCTCAAGCGCAGGAGAACGTCGATCCGTCCAACAGGAGATAATGGGAATGCGGCCTCGTGGGCTTCCGAAGATGATGAGTCCGGTGGCGATATAGAAACAGGTCTTGCATTCAGCGCGGAGCAATCTGTGATTACTCCCAAGGACATTGAAAGTCGCTTGGATCGCCTGACTGCCATGGTTGAGCAGTTGACCCGAGATGGCAAACCTCGAACGTCTGAGATGCTCTATGGTATCGTCGAGAATGGTTTGAGGCAGCAGAACTCAGAAGAAGCTCCTTCATTGGGTTCGAGGGGATCATTAGGCGACCGTCTGGGTGGTCAAATTAACGCTGATCAACGACGGCAGTCACAAGGGAAAGACCCGAACCACCAAAACGAGACCAATATAGACCGAGCGCATCGGGATAATGAGGATAATTTCCCGCTGCCTGTCGGCCAACAATCAGATTTGGTTGATCCGGTCAGCAACCTTACGCTTGGTCACCTAAGCCTGCAGGAGGGAGGACGAAGCCGCTATGTGGGAATCACTTATTGGGCCTACGTCTCCGACGAGATTGCGGAACTCAATCAGCTACTACGTGACCAGAATCGATACTACGGTGCTACCTCGGTCATCAACAATCAGAGTCCTCAAGCGGCAAAGCAGCTTACACCACTGGCCTCAGGAGGTTACGACACAGCGGATATGCATAATTTCCATCATCTTACCAAGGACAACCTAGAGATTGAGCCAGACTCTACGAAACCTAAGGAGCCATTGCCAAATCAAGGTCTTTCGGACAAGTCACTTTTGTTCAAGAGTGATGATGCGCCAAGCTCTATTCGATTTAATACCATGTACTCAGAAATGCTAAACCAACTACCATCGAAGCGGCAATGTCACGTCCTGTATAGATGCTATATCTTAGGAGTACACCCTGTCATGCCCATTATACATCCTCCTACGTTATTAGGATACTACGAAGAATTCTGGAAGTGGTATGATCACAAGAACGCATCGACAACGCCGTACGCTCATCCATCTTTCATACCGCTTCTATTCGCCATGCTGTACGGTGGCTCTGTCAGTTGCTCCGCGAAGAAACTCCAAGCTGAGTTCGGCAATATATCGAGGGCTTCCTTATCAGCCCGCTTGCACGACCACGTCACACGATGCTTGAATTTAGTTTCCTTCCCAAGGACCCCGACACTACCGTCTCTCATAGCTTTCCTCATCGTCCAAACCATCCTTGCCAAGGAAGAAGAGCCTCTTACAAGCAGCTCTTTCATCGGCCTCGGATTACGCGTTGCTCAGATCATGGGTCTTCACAGAGACGGAGCTCAATTTGGCCTTGAACCGTCTGAAGCGGAAGTCCGTCGAAGAACTTGGTGGCATATCACGCACATGGATAGCGTCATGTCTATCTCAAGTGGGCTTCCTCCTTTAGTGAATGACGAAGGTTATTGGGACGTCAGGCCAGTCTCGGAGCTCAAAGACACATTGCTTGGTACATCTGAAGGATGTCATTATCAGCAGGCAGTTTCTGTCGGAGACCGTGCCCCAGATAACCCCGATGATCCTCTTAAAGGCGGCGGTGACTCGCATGTGTCTGTAGTCCATGTAATGGCACAGGGCAAGTACTTCATGGCACGTGAGTAACTCCCGCGGACCCCGTGACCATATAGTATCCTAATCTGTAGCAGAAACGACCAGAAAGATCCTCAAAATCCAGCTTGGAGTCAGACCACTCGTTCGACGAGACCTCGAGATCTTGAAGGAATATCTGCGCGATGTTGAGACCAAGCTTAACGAGAGCATAAAGAGGATACCTACCCACGGGAACCCCGAAATGGGATTGGCAGAAGACGAAGAACCACCAAGGAATCCGGACTTCGACTATGACCCAAAGAAAACACATCCTCCGACAGCGGAGGAGTTGCAGTTGTTTGTTGGAATGACGCCCGAGGATGGTCTGAACGATCTTGCTGTGCACTATCATCAGAGAACGATGATTGCTTACCACAGGTGGTCGCGGATTATGCTATCACTACTCATCAACAAGGTACAGGGCGCTACTTAATGTCTGTTCGTTTCAACAGCTAACTGTCCATAGGCTTATTGCATTGTTTATCAACCCTTTTTGAAGAACGTCAAAAGCAAGCTCTGGGCGCATGCTCGCCAATAGTAAATCTCCCGTGAACAGTGGTTGGAAACAGTGTCTAAAGCCACGCACAGTGCCCTTCGACACTGCCATGGATTTATGCGAAAATTCATCCAATTAGCGACCGATCCGTCTTTCCAGCCTTTTCAGTGGAGTTGGCCTGGGTAAGAATGATAACGAACGCAAATCGATGTGTGTACTGATGAAGGCGTACAGGAGCCACCAACCTATGCATCCTACAATGTGAGACCGCAGAGCTAGTACAACATATAAGCTGTAGAAGCTGATTACACGCTAGGATTATGCTCATTGACCTTTTCGAGCGTCCACACAGCGCCGAGGCGCCGCGTTCCCGCGCCTTCATCGATCAGGTCTTTGCTCTCTCTGGGCCCGACGGTGGTATCGTCCATGGTGAAGATGGAGTTTCCGTGCAACGGCCTCTTCGCGAAGGCGGCCGTGAGGCGTGGGATATGTTGCGCCGTCTGCGCCAGAAAGCCTGGCAAAAAGCTGGCCTCGACCCAGACGTACTCTGGACGGAGAAAGCTCAGATCAGTGTCGGTGCTGCGCAGGGTCCCTCATCTGGAGAGCAGATGATGAGAGGATTGCGGGAGAACGTTATATACACATCGAATTCCAGCCCGTTCAATGAAGCCGATGCAGATACACCAAAAGCGTGGACACTTGATGCGTTTCATGGATTAGTCAAGGCAGCACAGGCTGATGCTGACGCTTTGAAGTCAGCGGACATTGCTGGTGATGATGTCTACATCAAGCAAGCAACGCCAGAAGTGCAAGAGAGCAATGTCAACAACTTTACAGAGCGAATACAGGCTCAGCGCAGCCACGAAATTGCCCCACCGTCAGACAAGAGGGGGGAGCAGTCCAGACAAGTTCAACGCAACTCTAGATCAATGCATCAGCCCGACTCGGCCGCTCGCCGGCCTAGCCCCCCCGCTCCGAGTCGCTCTCAAAGCTTCCGAAATCTTCATGCATCTACAAGGAAAGATCTCAAGACACCTTTTGCTCCACAATTCGCGCCTGCGGTAGACCTGCCACAACACGGTGTTCCACCAGCAACCACAACGAAATTAGAAGGCTCTAGCAATTCCTCAGGTGTCCCTACTTCGCCGGACGGCGTAAATTCTTCGCAGGAGTTCGATTGGGATCAATGGGATGCGGTGTTTGGACAATATGTACCTGTTGATGATCTTATGGATTTGGATGCTGGAGAGACTTGGCGGTTTGGACAGGAGTAAAAATCTTCTTGACACAAAATTAGGAGCGTTTTGGGTGTATACTGTTGCTATGGGACGCGGTTGAATATATAAGCCTGTCGGTTATAGAGTGTTTCCGGTTATTGACACTTCCAAGGATCTAGATGACCGGCGTTAGTGGTGAGTCTATGAGCATTCAATGATGACATTCCAGCAATCGAACGACATGGTTTTCTCTCAGGCTGGATCAACGACACTTGATCTATGATGGCGGGGCGTCTGACGACTATAGCCTTGTACAACCTGAACACGACACTGGAAAAATCGTGTAGTTCCCTTCTCTCCGTCGGTTGAGCCCTGCCATAGTCTATATAGCGAACCCAATGTGCAAACAAGATCCAAACTCCGCGGCTATGCTCCGGAACAGTAGCAACGTCCTGATAATGTCCCCAGCTTATGCTCTCCCTTTCTTCTTATCCTTCTTCTTCTTCCCCTCTGCACCGCTGCCACCACCACCAGCACCACCACCATCGACCATCCCTTGCGCTCCCTGCATTTCCTGCATCATCTCCTTGAAAAAGTTATCACTTACACCTCCACCACTCAATGCTGGCGAGTGCAATGGTAGTATCGAACCCATCTTCCACCCTCGCGGCACCGCTGGCGGCTGTGACGGTTTCTCAGGAAGCGGTACCCCAGCGATGCGCAGACGCAGTGGTGAAGCTTCTGTCGTCGGATGCGAGCGCAGGTGCGCGGAGACGAGTGTGTATAAGTGATGTTCTACTCTCCCCCGTCAGCACCATCCGTCTTCGCTCCCAACACCAATACCAAACATACTGTTCTGCACCCTCGCGTTCTTAACCCTCCCCCCTTCCTTCACCAACACCCGCACCCGCCCCGGATTGCTCCAGTCCTTCGGGTGCGTCTTCCCCGGCTCGAACACCACGCTCAGCCCCAGCGCCTGCACCGCATCCACCATCTCCCGCGCCAGCGGGTTCGCCACCGCCAGCTCCTTGCCTACCCGTCTGCCTTGTGCGCGCGTGCGGGCGGCGTCGAAGTAGACCGGGTACAAGCATTGATAATGTTTGTAGCGATCCGTGTCGGCGGGTGAGGAGGACGTCGGAGCGGCGAATTGGGGCCGCGGTTGCTGGGAGGGTGAGCCTGATGGAGGGGGGATGTCGGAGGGCCGGATTAGGGTGTTGGCGAATTGGACGGGGTCGAAGTCGGAGGGGTCCATGTCTGAGGGGTCCGAGTCTGAGTCGGACACTTCTTCGATGCGGGCGTGTTGGGACATTTTGATGGTCACTGTGCTGCGGAGATTTGTAGAGAGTTCGATCAATTGAGGGGGATTTCTGTGATGCTATCGTCCATGGTAGGTAGGATGGGGCTTGCCGAGTATCGCACAAAGCTAGTCCAGATAGAGAGGGCAACATCAAGCTCAACTACCACATAAAGATGCTGTCTATCCTCCGATACTTCATATTACTGTCTCTATCTTACACAATCAGACTGTTGTTCACTTTTGCTATGCTGTTCGTTCTATGGAGGTGCTTGACGCGACAACCGGAAGCTCTCGCCGATGGCATCTTAGCTTCCGCAAGCAGTTTATCACTCTTTAGAACTTTCATAATGTTTTACGCAGGAAGACTGAAGAGCTCTCAGATTCCTCCATAACCGTGGCGCAATCGTGAGAGCATCTCCTTGGAGTATCTGTCCTTACTTCCATGCTTGACTACCGACGTATGCCCATACAAGTATCAATCAAGAGCAGTCCGTTTATGCTAATGCTTCGTCCCTTTCCACCCATGGCGTTGCAGCGGCGGCACCTGTAATGATTCTCAGCATCTTGCTTATCAATTCCCCCTTCTCACTTTCGACCGATGCATCGTTACGCCATGTTATCCGTGATGTTCACTTTTTCTCTTCTGCACCACCTTACCGTCCTGCCGTTCTAATTCTGTCGAATCATGGGGTTATTTTCTCCGGTACCTCAATGACATCAAACCGCATGGCGAAGAACCCACACGAAGCCCTTCGTTTTTACCGCAGTAGGATAGATGTTCTACCCCACAGCCTAGCTTGATCCCGAAATCAATATCCCGAACCCATCCGAATGTGGGTAGCCGGCATGCCGTGCCTCCGAACATGAAGACCATACCACTGGCTAGCTTCGGTACAAAGTACATGCGGATGCGGGGACTTCCAATGCCCTGATTGCCGTTGCTTTCTATTTGTTCCCTTTGCTGCGCACGAGCACGCACTAGGGTTGGAGACGCTTGAGGCATTGCATACTGTTTTGCTGAGATTTTGTTTGAGTTCTCTTCTCTTACCTCAATCATCCTGCGTGCTTCGGTTACGTTGGTTCTCTGTCTTTGTTGAAAGTATCATCGAATGTCTCCCCAGACCATTATCAACGATGGCAATGTTGTTTACAACCCAAAGGCAAACGGTAACGCTCCAGCCGGAAGTGCCATGCTCCACAGAAACCTCAAGGAAGAACCACATAAGGTCATCTCGGCACATGGAAATTACCTAACCCTTGACAATGGCCAGCGCATACTCGATGCTACGGGCGGAGCTGCTGTTGCATGTCTTGGTCATGGACACGAGCGTGTGAAGAAGGCAGTTGCTGCCCAGATGGATGAAGTGTCATACTGCCATTCGCTCTTCTTCGGAACAACGAGCGGCGAAGGACTTGCACGAGAGTTGATAGATTCCACACATGGACGAATGTCAAAAGCCTTCATAGTGAGCTCAGGTACCACACCCACCTCACAGGTTTTGCTAAATACTGGCAGTCGCCGTCAGCATCCTCGTCCGGCTGACATTACTTTTCAGGCTCCGAAGCAATGGAAGCAGCCATGAAACTCACCCGCCAATATTTCCTCGAGCTCTCCCCACCTCAAGCCCACCGCACCCGCTTTATCGCCCGCAAGGAATCCTACCACGGCACCACCCTTGGCGCTCTCTCCATGTCCGGCCACCTCGCCCGCCGCGGCCTCTTCGAGCCTCTTCTCCTCCCCACCAGCACCATATCCCGCGTCTCCGCCTGCAACGCCTACCGCGGCCTCAACAAAGGCGAATCCACATCGACCTACGTTGCGCGCCTCGCGCAAGAACTTGACGCCGAGTTTCAGCGCGTCGGCCCAAGCTCCGTCTGTGCGTTCGTCGCCGAACCCGTCGTCGGCGCCGCCCTTGGCTGCGTCCCCGCCGTGCCTGGCTACTTCAAGGCCATGAAAGCCGTCTGCGACAAGTACGGCGCGCTGCTCGTCTTCGACGAAGTCATGTGCGGCATGGGTCGCTCGGGGACGCTGCACGCGTGGGAACAGGAAGACGTGGTGCCGGACCTACAGACGATCGGGAAGGGGTTAGGCGGCGGCTACGCGGCGATCGCCGGCGTGTTAGTCGGGGAGAAAGTAGTTCGCGCGCTGGAAAAAGGCACCGGGGCGTTTGCGCACGGGCAGACGTATCAGGGCCATCCTGTTGCGTGTGCGGCGGCGCTGGAGGTCCAGCGCATTGTGAGGGAGGAACGGCTCGTGGAAAACGTTGCTAAGATGGGCGCGCTTCTTGAACGCTTGCTTAAACACAGGCTCGGCGGGCATCCGCATGTCGGCGACATCAGAGGCAAGGGCTTGTTCTGGGGTGTAAGGGGTCCACTTTGCCGTTCTCCATGTACCGTCGGTGTTGACAAGACGGTTTAGATCGAATTCGTACAGGATAGAGCTACGGGAAGGCCTTTCGACCCTAAGCTTGGCGTCGCGATGGCGGTGCATAGTAAGGGCTTGCTTCCTGATTACGGCATCTCGCTGTATCCCGGCACCGGCACTGTCGATGGGAGGGTCGGTGATCATGTCCTCATAGCGCCGGCGTATAATGTTACCGAGAGGGATGTGGAGATTATTGTCGATTTGTCAGTTAGGGTTATTGAGGACGTGTTCCGGGGCTTGGAGAATTAGATGCGATCGATCAGTTAGACCTTTGAGACTGCCGCGTTTGGACAGTGCAGAGGACAGTCGTTGGAAATCCCTACGATCTCTCTTTTAAACGCAGCTAATTGTCGAGGTAGGGGATTTCAATGTCATGCTGACTGATAGACATATAATCCATTCTAATCAGGCGTGTTTAAAGCTTCAGCACTCTTTCTGATCTGGATTACTGGTAGTGCTACGTAGTAATATTCCATACCCTAATCCTTCTCCTTGCTATTCGCCTCTACACGCTCTCTCTTACTCATGTAACCTCTGTTTGAGGGGAAGGGTGTTAGACTACTTGAGTAAGCAGGTATGGAAAGATCGTCACATTGTTCTACACACGTCCCTTCACATACTCTGTCGACTAGGTACAGACAAGTAGCAAACCGCAATCTGGAACCCCGTAGGTATCACGCCGTCCAACGCCTTGCTAATGCAAACCCACTCTCTAAAGTAAATTGCTCGCGGATGACCATTTGACGGAGACCGAAGCTTGTCCTTTGCTTACGAGCCTCCTCTCTCCCTGAACCACAAACGAGCGATGAGTGGTTGAGCGATCTCAATCCCTCGAGCTCAGTTTCGAATAGAGCCTTGCCAGAACGCTCTTTTCCTTCCCGTCTGCTTCCAACACACTGACCAGATCACGCAATTGTATCCCCGCCCCGCGCTCCTTATCTTCCCTCCACTCGCCGATCCTCTTTCCCCCAGGAGGCAGGAAGCTACCATTCGCGACACCGCCACCGCTACCGCTTGCACCAGACATACCAGCATCAGCCTTGACAGCCGTGTTGAGTTTCGAGGGGACCGGAAACCCAGCCATCTGTCCCGCGCCCGGCTTCTTGTCCAGCCAGCTATAGCCGCCCTTCTTCTTACCGAATAGATTCCGTGCGCCGCCGCCGCCTCCAAGCGCCATGGATACTGTAGCGTTGGTGTTTTGGTGCTGTTGTGCCTCCGTCGCTTTGGCTTCGGCTTCTTTCTTCGCGGCTTTTTTGTTCGTCACTTTCACGTCCGGTGCGCGCTCGCCCAGCAGGCCGCTAGACGTGCCGGACCCCGGTGTGCCGAGTGGGGTCGAGCCGGATCTGCTGCCCTCGGCGGAGAGGGTGGCGCCGGTGGTGCGACGGGCGCGTTTGGTGAGACGGGTTTCTTCGGCGGTGCGATCGGCTTGGGACATGTTACGGAGGGTTTGCGCAAGGGTGTTGGGGAAGGAGATTGTTGGTATGGGAGATTTCGTGCCGTCGGAAATGGGAGTGGGTAGTTTGTTAGATGACGAGTATGAACCTTCTATGGTTAGCATGAAGATTTGACTAGGATAGTGCGTGTGCCATCGTACGCTTGAGAGGATTTGTCTTAGGGCTAACGGCAGACTCCCAACCGCTTCGGCCAGCTGTAAACATGGCTGCAGCGGGCTCTGCGCCGTTACCGACAGCCAGGTCTGACCATTCTGGCGGCACTACTCCGTGCGACCCTATCCGTCTCCCCAGCGCCAAAGCAGCTGCGTCCTCCACGAGGCTGCGGACCCGTTCCTCCGTTGCCAAAGAGAGCAAGGCGAAAATATCGACCATGGGCGCCTCGGGGTATACAAAGCTTTGGCCTTTGGTTGCTACGACGGTTGTGCCATCAGGAGCAGTGACTTCCACTGGGAGCGTGGGTTGTGGCGCATTACGTTGGGGTGAGTATACACCATCCATAGGTAGACGAGCATGATTCGCGTCGGCTCGTGCAAAGACTTTCCGCTTGAGTGAGCCGGTAAAAAGGAAAGGGTCGTTCAAATGATATTGTCTTCTCTCAGCATGCCGGCGTGCTGACTTCTTCAGCTGCTCCTCTGCGAAGGCCTCAGAAGCCTGATACGGTGCCGCCGGCTGGTTGAACGTTCCTCCGCCATAGAAAGCGTCCTTTCCACCAGGTACGTTCTGTGATAGATGGTTGAAGCTGTTACTCACAGACAAAGTACCAGTGCTGGAACCATTGGATGTTGCAGAATTGAAGGAAGATGCGTTGTTCGAGGTGAAGGAATTGTTGTTGTTCTGCTGACTGGAGCTGAGGTAAGGATTCGTGAGGGCAGCTTCCTCCTCTCTTAGATCGACCCCTGATGAGACGAGGACATCTGCAAGCTCTGTCATGTCTGTAGCCTTTTCCACAGGCCTTGAGGGCGGCCCCATTGTTCCAGCTGCTGTAGGTGGTGCCATCGTACTGTATGGGCCGTTTACTCCGTTCGGTGAAATGCTATTCTGTGGCGTGTTGAAACTGTGTAGTGAGATGTTCGACAAGCTCGGTGACCCATACGGTGACTGAGGATTTGGTGAGAGCCGCTGCCGTTTGTTCGGAGGGAGGAAGGCGCCAGAAGGACGTGCGCCGGGTGAAGGTGTTGATCGCGGAGGTGAGAAAGGCCGCGGCAGATACGGCTGCTGTTGCTGCTGTGGTTGCGCCATGTTGAGGAATCCAACACAATACGGTCCTCTGCTGCAATGCCCTCCTCCTCCACCTTAGCCGTTTTACACTGCAAAGGTAACTCCTTGAGCACGGCTCTACCAGTTCTCCAGTCAAGTTTATAGTCAGTCATCACCTCTGCATTCTCCCAAAACCAGTCGAGTGATCGTGCGCCACTGCACTCTGAGCGTCTGCGTCGTATAGTGGTGCAATCTGCTTGCACGATGTGTCGATGAGAGAGTTCGCGAAAATCACGTGTTCCTGAACCTTTCGGATGCTTGACACAACATTCGCTTGAATGTGTAATTATTTACAGCCTTGTATGAACCAAACCAAGATAAATCTGGAGCGGTCTAGGTCCAGGCACAATCTTCATGTCATAGCATTGACGTGATCAGTACATACCGGGTCATACTTACCTCTTATAGATGTCTGTATCCCTGGACCACGGGAACAAGAGCAATCACCATACTATCAGTATTCGTTGGTACTGATCAAAACGGGATGGCCGCCAAAAGGAAGCACTCAGCCATGTTTCCAGGCAATGAAGAACCTGTTGATCCTGCAGATGAGCTCATGTTTCTATGCCTAGGCGGCGGCAATGAAGTTGGTCGGTCATGCCACATCATTCAGTACAAAGGCAAGACCGTCATGGTAGGCATCTGGCTTCTTGACACTTCGCCCGTTGAATGTGAGACTGACCGGAGATTCTTTATTAGCTTGATGCCGGAATCCATCCTGCGTATGATGGCCTTGCCGCCCTTCCTTTTTACGACGAATTTGACCTCAGTACTGTCGACATACTCCTGATAAGCCAGTAAGCGCAGTCTCTTCTTCAATACGTATGGCGTCTTTATCTAAGCTGGTGGTGGAGATCTGGAAACAGCCTTGGGTTGGTTATGCTTCGTCCACCTTATTCTTCTTCAAACCTCGCAGGCATTCGTGTTATTACAGTACCAGATCGCCTTCACCGGTGTGCTTATGCGGGGATATCAAACTCCTCTTCTTCACGCACCACTCCTTTTGAACTCCATGTACACAAGAATAGTAGAAGAAGTTCAATGCACCATACATTGTCCATCGTGCTGCCGTGAGAGCAACAGCTTGAATGTAGCAGTTAGTGTGGTCGCGCTGGCTTCTGTATATAGCGTCTTGCCCTTCCGCCTTCGCTGTAGCATGATTCACCACGCAGTCACGCTCTCTAGCATGACGCACTTACTGATGAGTATTACTGCAGCTTTCATCTAGACCATGCATCGTCGCTACCATACGTGCTAGCTAAGACGAACTTCAAAGGGCGGGTCTTCATGACCCATCCGACCAAGGCAATATATAGATGGCTAATACAGGACAGCGTCCGAGTAGGGTAAGACATGGTTGTGCTACTCGAAGTTCCAAAGCAGCTAATAAGTGTACAGCAATACATCATCCTCTTCCGAGCAGCGAATACAGCTCTATACAGAAGCAGACCACCTCTCCACCTTCCCTCAAATCGAAGCCATAGACTACCACACCACCCACACCATCTCGTCTATCAGGATAACACCCTATCCCGCAGGCCATGTCCTCGGTGCAGCTATGTTCCTTATCGAGATTGCCGGCCTAAAGATTCTGTTCACTGGCGACTACTCCCGTGAGGATGACCGCCACCTTATTTCCGCCGAAGTACCCAAAAACATCAAAATCGACGTCCTCATCACAGAAAGTACATACGGCATTGCCTCTCACATACCCCGAGTCGAGCGAGAAGCTGCGCTCATGAAGAGCATTACCAGCATTCTAAATCGGGGGGGCAGAGTGCTAATGCCTGTCTTTGCTCTTGGTAGAGCGCAAGAACTCCTGCTTATCCTCGACGAGTATTGGTCTCGCCACCCTGACTTCCAAAAGATCCCCATCTACTATGCCTCTAACCTTGCGCGCAAATGCATGGTTGTGTACCAGACTTACGTCGGCGCCATGAACGACAACATCAAGCGCCTCTTTCGCGAGCGTATGGCGGAGGCGGAGCAAGCCGGTGACGTCGGCAAGAGTGGACCCTGGGACTTCAGATTCATTCGAAGCTTGAAGAACTTGGAGCGCTTCGATGATGTGGGCGGTTGCGTTATGCTAGCTAGCCCGGGTATGCTGCAGAACGGAGTTAGCCGGGAGTTGCTGGAGCGTTGGGCGCCTAGTGACAGGAATGGAGTCGTCATAACGGGATATAGCGTTGAGGGGACAATGGCGAAGCAGATCATGAATGAGCCGGAGAGCATACCAGCGATCATGACCAGTCACGGTGGTGGTGCCGGATCAAGAGGCAGAGGGGCAGGACCTGCAGGCGAAGGGGATAAGATCATGATCCCGAGAAGATGTAGCGTTCAGGAATACAGCTTTGCAGCGCATGTGGATGGACAAGAGAATCGAGAGTTCATTGAAGAAGTTGCTGCGCCCGTTGTAGTAAGTCGAAGAAAATGTCCCGATGGTGGCGTTACTGAAGGTGCTTCTAGATTCTAGTTCACGGGGAGAAGCACAATATGATGCGGCTGAAATCCAAACTCCTTTCCCTAAATACCGAGAAGTCCACCAAGGTCAAGGTCTATAGCCCCGCAAATTGTGAAGAAGTCAAGATCCCATTCAAGGCCGACAAGACTGCTAAGGTTGTCGGAAAACTCGCTCAAATTCCTCCGCCACACAATCTGGAGCGAGACGATGCGAAGGTTATTACTGGTGTTCTGGTGCAGAACGACTTCAAGATGTCGCTGATGGCGCCAGAGGACTTACGGGAGTACGCAGGGTTGACTACTACGACGATCATGTGCAAGCAGAGATTGACGCTAAGTGCTGCTGGGATCGATCTAATCAAGTGGGCGCTGGAAGGGACTTTCGGTGCCATTGAAGAGATTGGTGATAAGGGAAAGCAACAAGCGAATGGTCATGCTGAGATGAATGGGAACGGGTTAGCCCATGATGCGGAGACGGCCGATGAGGAGGTCAAGCGGTATCCTCGACATGCAGCCTTTCTGGTCATGGGCTGTGTAATCGTACGATATCAGAACAGCGGCGAGATCGAGCTCGAGTGGGAAGGTAATATGTTGAACGATGGGATTGCCGATGCTGTCTTGGCTGTTCTCTTCACCGTCGAAAGCAGTCCTGCCGCAGTCAAACGTAAGTGGTCCACAGCACACCCAAGAGATTTTCACATAGCTGAAACCTGTACAGAATCATCGAGTAAACATCACCATTCACACTCCCACAGCAAACCTAACCCGCATGCCGACTTGACGCCCGAAGAGCGCTTCTCCCGCCTTTGCATGTTTCTTGAAGCCCAATTCGGGCCCTCCATATCACCCATCACGCGTCCGAAGCTCTCTCTCAGACCCAAATCCCTAGCTGCCAAACCCACTCTCGATACCGAAGACATCAAGAGCGAACCCCCGGAAAACCCAGAAGAGGACGAAGACGAAGAGCAAGATCTTGCGGACCTTGAAGCAGAAGAAACAGAGAGACTGCGTAGCATAGGTATACCTGTGCCGGGTGTGGAGATCAAGGTTGACAAGCATATTGCAAAGGTTTGGTTAGAGACGCTGGAGGTTGAGTGTCAATATGGAGTGCTGCGAGATAGGGTAAAGGCGGTTGTGGAGAGGGCGGTGGAAACGGTGGCGCCTCTCTGGGGGAGGAAAGGGTGAATGGAGGGGGCATAGGAGGAACACAAGCGAGATCAATGGCGGAGTGGAAACTTTGGCCGCATGTGGTATTCTTGTTCCTTTTTGGCGTTGGAAGGAAGGCGATGATGTTGGTTCTGTGCATTGTGGGACTGTTCCACAAGCCCGAATTTGCAGAAACAAAGCCCGATAGATCAATGATTTAAGACTCAGTAGTACATTTAGACAGCCATGCGGTAAGCTTCTTGCCCCTAAACTCGGCCTGTAATCCCCGTGTAAATCTGGAGATCATGTTGACAATACTCTACAAAGGTCCGACGGTATTCCCTATTGCATACTAGTTTGTCACCTAGATATGTAAGCACGGGATTTCTAAGACAGAGTGAAGTCCCAAGTACATGTACGAAGTACTTCGTACCAGTCCGGTGATTGTTGGTAGAAGCGAGAGAAGGTGAGGACCAATGAAGGGAGCAATCCGTAAATAATGCAGCATGGTCAGTCGTTAATTGAGTACCCAAAAGAGAGTGTAGTGAGCACGTTATTGAAGATGACTTGACTTTTCAATTGTAATCGTTGCCTCTAATGTCGTTCAACACGTGCGTGTATGGTGGGGGCTTCTTATTGTCAAAGGTTTTGTAGAGTAGAGTAGAGTACACGTACTGACGCACCATGGACGAAGCGGCGGCGGAATGAGGAGAGACCCACGCGCTAAATTTCACTGTCCTGCAACTGTGAGACTGAGGTGTGCTCAACGTCGACCATTACGCTCCGAAACTTTACCATATTATTGCTTCGATTACGAGCAAGAGCCCGTCCGGTCAATATCGTTGGGCTCTTTCCTCTTCATTCACCTTGGATCCAATGTCCTGGATCCTTGCTCGACAAGCCAATTACGCACAATCTGACGTCTAGGAGACCGACTCCGCCTTTCTGAGCGGACGCGACCGACTTGCTTGCAGGGCCCACAAACTGGCCATAGCCATATGTTGAAACAAAGTGGAATCCTTTTAGTGATCCTCCAGAAGTCTGACGACGTTATGAATTAACGAGATCTGTCATCTCAAGCTCTACGCTGAATCCAACCGTTGGCGTCAATCTCCGTCCTTCCAGGCCCAGAGACAAACTTGCAAGTACCGCTTCGTCACTCGATGAGACATGTCGACTCCTTCGACAGCCACTGCTACGATACCACAACCCCATTCACACTACGGCTACCCACATCATCAAGCATATCAGCCAAATGTCGGATCCTACGGCTCCAACAATACACTTCTGAACGGGCCTCCTCGAATACCCACGTCATACAAAAGTTTTCCTGTCAACAATCCACCCTCCTCTACACTTCGAACAGCAGCACCACCGAGCAGACAGCCTCCACAATCGCCAACGATGCGTACGTCACACTCATCCTCAGCGCTCCAGGAGTCGAGAAAGCGCGACAGGCGTCCAGACTGGAACGAATTCTACAGGAACGGCCCACCAAAAGAAATAATCGTCATTGATGATGACTCTCCGCCTCCGAAGCCTCACTCCGAAGACGGTCCTCCAAATCACACAACTAGGACCGTCATGGGAAATGGGAATTCGCAACAGCATGCGAACAAGAAGCGAAAAACCGGGCCATCGGCCGCCTACGATTCTGTGTACAACCAGCAGCATTCGTACTCTGCGACACAAACTCCTCACTACCGCGATTCCCCGTCTGCTACCACGATTTCAACTGACCGAACGACTTCTGCACTAAACACCACCGCGGCTACGTCATTAGCATCTCAAAGTGGCGGCAGCAATGGAGCTTATGCTGAAGATGGGGCGGTCGGACAAAAGAGGAAAAGGATAACGCGAAAACAAGTGGCGGATGAGGCGAAGAGGAGGGAAATCGAAGTCAATGGTGATGCTTACAGCAGCTACATTCCACCACCAAAGCCGCCAATCAAGGCTAAGGAGGTCTTCGTACCTCCAGTACACGATGTAAGAGCGATTCGACATGCTAAGTGCTTTTTGGGATGATGGACACTCACGGTTCATAGTTGACCTTACCGAAGCTTCAAAAAGTGGATGACGATGATGGCCACTACATTGTCGTGCCAGAGGCCGAACTTACGGATAGATGTAAGTACAAACCCCCAATGTCCTCATGCAGCGTGATCCGTCAAGCTATAATCTGACGTTTACTAGACCAAGTATCACGATTACTTGGACAGGGCACTTTTGGCAAAGTCGTTGAAGCCTACGATAGACATAAAGGAACCAAGTGTGCCATCAAGATCATACGGTCTGTGCAGAAGTACCGAGACGCATCACGTATAGAGCTCCGAGTTCTCTCCACGCTTTCTCACAACGACAAGGAGAATCGGAATAAATGCATCCACCTGCGAGATTGCTTCGACTTCCGAAACCACATTTGCATCGTGACGGATCTGCTGGGACAGAGCGTTTTCGATTTCCTGAAAGCGAATACTTTTGTGCCATTCCCGAGTAGCCAGATACAGAGCTTTGCTAGACAGCTTCTAACAAGTGTGGCGTGTAAGTATCCGCACTACAGCATCTGCACGATGGCCACTGATTGAACAACTCTAGTCCTCCACGATCTTAACCTCATTCACACCGATCTGAAACCAGAGAACATCTTGTTGGTCTCCAACTCATACCAAACCTTTACCTACAATCGGCAGATCCCCTCGTCGTCCACGACCATCCAACGTCAAGCACGGCAAAGAAGAGTACTGCTAGACACCGAGATACGACTTATCGACTTCGGCTCTGCCACTTTCGACGATGAGTACCACTCTTCAGTGGTTTCGACGAGACACTACCGAGCGCCAGAGATTATATTGAACTTAGGATGGAGCTTTCCGTGCGACATTTGGAGTATTGGATGCATTCTTGTGGAGTTCTTCACCGGCGATGCATTGTTCCAGACTCACGATAACTTGGAGCATCTTGCCATGATGGAAGCCGTGTGCGGTGGTAAGCTTGACGCCAAGCTTGTGAAACAGGTGCAGCAGGGTGGTCGAGGAAGTAATGCCAACCAGGCGGCGAAGTGAGTTTTATTGACATTGTTTTTGTAAACTCAGTATCGTGAACTGACCGTCTCTTAGATACTTCATTCGAGGCCAGAAGCTCGACTATCCGAACAACGAGACCTCGAGAGCTTCGAAAAGATATGTCAGAGCCATGAAGCACTTGCCCGTAAGTCTTGAACATCGACCGTGTATGACATCGATCTGACGCTTACGGTTCATTACAGGAGATCATCCCACCAAACACTGTGTTCAACAAACAGTTTTTGGATTTGCTTCGCAAGATTTTTGTCTACGATCCGAGACAACGCATCACCGCCAAGCAGGCTTTAAAGCATCCATGGTTTAAGGAGAGCATCATCGATGATGGCACTGAAGCTGCCCGAATTCGCATGGATAGAGAAAGGGAGAGGTTGGAGAGGTTGGCCAACGGGTATCACTAGACCCGCTGAAGTACGACTCCCTTCTTTCTAGGACGCCTGTTTAAATCAAAGATATCTAGCATATATGTTGATGGGTTACGAAATGCATTACGCTCGAGGGCTCCGGGTGCATCATCTTCTATTGGTTTCTTACTAGAGTGGTCCCACATTCTCTTCTTAGCGCACAGAGTATCGATAGTCGTTACCTTTGCATTTCAGTGCATAGAGATAATGGCGTTTTTCCGAAAGCATAGTCTGTGGAGATTGGGCATGAAGGCATGATCTTTACCCTTACCCGACCTTCATATCTGTTATTTCAATATAAGGAATAACTTATCATGACTTTGTTTCGACGACGGTGATGGGTTTATCAATCCGTGTTCTGCAGATCTTCACCATATAACCAGAACCCTTCGTGACACACTGCTGCGGCCGTCTGTAAGGTGCAAATATACATCTATCCTACTACTACATGTTCTCGAGCGAACGCCGACCATCGTTATCTTGATCACAGTGGCATCTCGAGACATCTTCACGCTGCGCACACAAGGTCTACCGCTGTTAGGGGATTTGCTTCCAACGCTGGCTTCGCCTGGCCTTTGCCCTAAATTTGGTCGGTTCTGGCCTTTCGAGGTTGCCTCTCCAGTGGACGTCGAAACCTACGGCTAACGAGGTAGTCAAGGAGCCGTCCGAGGAACCATGGCGTGCTTCAGATTGTACTGGCCAGGAAATGTACTCGTACCTCTTGAAAGGCTTTGCCGTGCGAGAGGGAGGCTTCTTAACTTGGCGGTTTACTCGTGGATAGTGGCCCATGACGCCGAAGGCCAGAGCTAGTCTAAGAGCTGTCTAAGCAACTACCTATAAGGACATGTGCTGGCAAGCTCCAGGTGGTCGTGCGGATCAGGGAATGTCCGTCTTGACCTAGGCTTCTTACTTCGCGGTTCCGGTGGGGGATACTGGTCCGTCGCTGACCAGTCGCGTTCATACTAGAGGATGATACATATCAGGCAAAGCACCAGGCTTGGACCCCGTACTTCTGAGACATCTTGAAGCGTTGGCGTAAAGTTAGAAGAGACGTACTCGGTAGCCAGGGAGGCGTATACGCAGGACCTCAACAAGTTGAGGGAGTTGGATGGACTGGAGGGCTCTAGATAGGTATGGATTTGGGATTGTTTCATTCGTTAAGGTGCTTACTGCTCGCGTTTCATATTGTCCATTGAAGAAGATCATTCTCTTGTTGCAATATGGAATTCCTCACTTGAAAACGAGGTGAGGAACAACGGCAATGATGACCGACTACCAGTAGAGGTATTTCAGAGACCATATCACGATCGTCCTAGCATGAACAATTGCAGGACTCGCCCTTGATGTCGCTCAAATCACCTTCGCTTTTAGCAGTCCTGCAGTTTATGACATTAAGCTCAGCAGGGTCCATGCCATATAGCTCTGCGTGTGTTGCTTGTGAACCTGCTCCCGAACGTCGTGGCTGTTTGTATCCCCGTCCTCTAAGTCTATCAGATGTCTCAATACTCGAGCGGATGTCTTCTGCCAGCATAGGAGTCGTGGGTTCACTCAGTATTGTAACATTAGGCGGTTACTTAGTGGACACACTTTCAATGAAACCTCCTTTGATTAGTCTCGAGCACCTCACCGCGCTATCCGAAAAGCAACACACGGCTGCATACTTTGACGGTGGTCCATCATCACCATCGCATTGTCATGATGATGAGTCGGCGGCCACCCGCCAGCTGACCCTCACCTGCGGTCTCTGAAAGCTGAGGGGGTCTCCTGTCACCTCTGGGTCATGACAGACCGTGCAGGATGGCTAGAAAAGGTCTCCAAGCGACCCTCAAATCCTAGGCTCGCCGACGGCTACCGGTTCTGCAGGCTGAGGGGGTCTCCCGTTAGCCCTGGATCGTCGTTGACCACGCAGGCAGGGTCGAAGAAGTCGTGGTCCGCGAAGTCCGATTTACCACGCACAACGGATCGAGCCGCAGACCAGCCCTATTGAGGCGTATCAGACTCAGGATGTTCGCCAAGTCCATTGTTCTCCGGCAACAGGCATGACCCTAGGAAAAGGTTATCTCATACTGCAGGTAGATCGAGAGGAGAAGAGTGAGGTTGAGCCGGGCGTTATTGCCGGCGTCAAGCTTAGCGATGAGGCGCTGGAGCTTCTTCGTGAGAGTGCGCGTCTCAGTGGCCTCGAACCTCGATTGACCATGCATGATGGATCAAAGAAGGTGCTCCACCTCCAAATCCCAGCTTGACACGCATCTGCTGTCTCTGCAAGCTCCGGGGATTCCCCGTTACATTGGGTCATGACTGACTCTGTAGAATGGATTGAAGAAGTTGACCTAGTTATCCTGCAGTGGAACGGCCTTTCTGTAGATGCAGGGGTCTTCAGGCAATTCCAAGCATGCCTTACTAGGCAGCAAGGCCAGAGGAAGCCGTCGATGGGATATTCGAAGCTGAGTCGTAAACAGAAGCAAGTACGAGGCTGCTAATGATGACGAGAAGATTGGAGCACTCCACAATGCCATGTTGACAGTGCTGGGTTAGCCCCAAGCTTCTCCCGAATCTGCCGTTCTTGCAAGCTGAAGACCCCTCAGTCACCTCCGAATCATGGCTATCGGGAGTGTAGTCTTCCACCACTCCGATTCCCGATTCACCATACACGACTGCCAGCCGAGTCAATGTACACCACAACCTCAATGATGCGCCTTCCTGTTTGGGCGAGCTGGAGAGAAGATGTGTGGACCTTGAATCTAATTTGCGCA
>JAABUP010003631.1_pt1 | contig 26993 bp, 20 predicted proteins | sample 5559201 | NCBI WGS metagenome assembly JAABUP01 (sample SAMN10711887, study PRJNA513373) | rock metagenome | isolation source: Antarctica rocks | place: Antarctica | reverse complement strand
GATGGGGTGACGGATGGGGTGACGGATGGGGTGACGGATGGGGTGACGGATGGGGTGATCGATGGGGTCACCGATGAAGTGATCGATGGGGTCACCGATGAAGTGACAGAGGGGGTGACTGATGGAGCAATAGAGGGTGTAGCTGAGGGAGTAACAGAGGATGGAGATGGCGTTGTTGTGGAAGTAGTTGCATCGGTAGATGAGGTGTCGGCCATTGATAAAGGCGAAGGTGTGACAGAAAACGATGAAAAAATGTCTGAAGAGGGAGTGGTCTGCGCAGCTGCCGGCGATTGAGTCTCGACCGCAGATGATGAGGACAGCGCCGCTTCGGAGGAAGATGTCTGAGCTACTAAAGCAGGAGACGACGCTGCTTCTGAAGACGAGACTATCCCTGAGGACGAGGGTGTTTCTGAGGATGAGGTAATCTCTGAGGATGATGGCGTTACTGAGGCTGTCTCTGAAGATGTTTGAGCTACTCCTGAAGAAGCCGACGCTGATTCCGAGGTAGATGATATGGCTGCTGTTCCATATGATGTGATTCCTGTGGAGACAGTAGACGGGGTCTGCGCTGCTGATGTTGAAGATGCTGCTGAGCCAGAGAGAGAGTACAATTGGAGAGAATCGGATCCGCCGCAGAACGTGGTATTGTGACCAGCACATGGAGTATCAGAATTGCCCGACTGATCCGTAGCAAGGGTAGATTGATTGTCCAGCGAGTTTCCGCAAAAGCAGGTGGTTCCTGGGAGTATCGTTAGTCTTGATTGCTCGTCAGGTACTAGCGTTTGGGTTATTACCATTTTGGACCCCAAAATACAGGTAAGAAGCGCAGTAAGAAGCGCAAAAATCCACGGACATGGAAGGATTCGAGACCCAATCGACATTCAAGATCCGGCTATTCGATGGGTCGTTATAAAGCCCTTGATTCACGTAGCTTCCAGCACTCTGCACGACAGTCGCGGAAACAGCACCCGTGGACGTCACTGAACTTGATGTAGTAGTGGTGAGGTCAGGTGAAGTCGTAGCTACGGGGCTATTCAACGTCGTCCCCCCAGAGTCACTTGATGACAATTCAGTTGGGTAGGCTGAAATTGGACTTGACAGACTATTAGATGTTGTGGCTGCTGCGATGTTGGGCGTTGAAGCGGCTGTATCGCTCGACGGTGCAGCTGACGGACCATTCGTTAACAAAGGACCGGTATCGCTTGATTGCGAAGCTAAGTAAGTCAGTGAGGATGGAACGCTCGTATCACTTGATGGCGAAACTGAGAGTATACCTGATATAGGGCCACTTGTATCGCTCGATGAAGCAGCCGACGATAATGCGAGGCTTGTATAACTTGAATATAATGACGGAAGAGTCGTATCACTTGATGACGCAGCTGATGGAAGATCAGATGAGGAACCAGCCGTATCCATTGATGGCGAAGCTGATGAGCTCGACGTTGTCGAAGCAATGGTATCAATTGACGGCGTATTCGATAGGCTGCTTGATGATGAAGTAATTGTGTCACTTGACGGCGCCGTAGATGGGGGATTGCTCGATACGACTGACAAGGCTGCGCTACTTAGAAGAGACTTTGATGGACCTGGAACGGCTGTATTGCTTGATGCTGACACTAATTGACGAATTTGCGTAGAGGTGCTTGACCGCGAAGACGAAGGACTGTTCGAGACAGTAGTCACTGCCGCCGCGCCTGGGCTTGTCGACGGACCAAGGAGTGAGGGATTGTTCGATATTGTACTTCCTGAGGTAGTTTCACTCCCTGCGGTATTTTTAACCCCCAAGGGTGTTGGCACCGTACTTGATTCCGTAGTGGATGTCCCAATCGAAACATTGCTGGAACTATCAGCTACTCCGTTGCTTGATGTAAAAGTCCCCGAAAGACTTGATGATAGTGCCGGCGTGCCACTTGATGCTGTTGCACCTGTTGAATCACTTGATCCTGAAGCTGCTAAGCCAGTCGATGAGGTAGCGGCAGCACTGATAGGCGATGTCATCGCCGCGCTGCTCAAGGACCCAGCAGCGAAGTCGCTTGATGTGGCCCTGTCGGTGCTAGACTGAGCAGAACTGGTGGTGTTAGTACTGTTCAGTGGTGGTGGTGTAGTAACAAGGTTGAAGCCGTAGCAGCTCCCTGGAGTCTGTCCAACTACTGTAACGTAGATCGGCTGTGGGTCTGGTGATGTGCTGCACGTATAGAATGTATAATTCCCCTCGGTAGTGTTAGATGATAGGGTAATACCCTTGAGGGTAAAGCCGGACGTGACGGCGTCCACTGGAGGATCAGGCGCATACTGCAGAGTCGGGTCAGTGTCTTGACGCTCGGCTAACCTTAAAGAGGACTTTTTGGGTATGAAAAAGATGTAATTCTGATCAGGATCTGTCATGTTGGTAGCATTATTGATTCTAAGAACAGTGGCGTTGATGATACCTCCTACTATTAATTGCCCGTCACCTGATTCACCAACTGCGAGAGTATCTAATCCAGGCACATCATTGGCAATGTAAAGTTGGAAGATTCGATCGACACTCGGCAAAGGGCTGGCAACTGAGGTGGTAGCCGATGCGGCAGCACTGGGAGTATCGCTTATTGGAGCGGCAGGTCCAGAAAAGGCTGAGAAGTCGGATGTTTTGGTAGAGCTGGTTGGTAATGAAGGGACTGATTCTGCAGAATAGCTGGTTGCGGAGAAACCGCTCTGGTCTATTGAAGATTTTATAGGTGATATGACAGAGTTGGGAGGGCGGGTCGAAAGACCCGATGTAATAGTGCTGCTCCGATCTGCAGAAGGAAATGCATGAGGGGTTATGGAGCTGTCAACATTGGTTGAAAGAGTGGCTGCAGAAGCACTGCTCTTTGCGGTGGAAGATTGCAAAGGTGGCGAGTTAGGATTGATGAAACTGGTCGAAAGCCTGGGTTTAGGACTACTGCTGTGGTCTATCGAAGATGTTCCTATTGATGAAATGGAATTGACAAGAAGGGTCGAGCGATCAGTTTGGGGGAACTGCTCTTTGCGGAAAATTGGATGAGCGATGTAAAGGAATTGGCGGGACTGATAGAGAGACTGGCTACAGGCGCCTCGTACTGGTCTGTGGATGAGACGGTGAACGATGCAACAAGATTAGCGGAAGGGTAGAAAGACTGACTGTAAAGGTACTACTCTGGTCTGTCAAAGACGGTAACAGTGATGTTGGAGACCGAGCGGCCGAGGCCGTATTTGATGGAAAGCTATTACCAGGATGCCCACCGGACGTTACCCCAGCGCCATCCCTAGAGTCAGAAGAGGACCTGCGTGAATGAGTGAGAGCATTTGAGACCTAAGATGTCGAAAATGTGGATATTAAAACAGAGCCGTCTGTGTTTATGGCAGAGTAAGGAAAGGATCCGGACGGGTTGTTGGTCGGAAGTCCAGACGTTAAGGCAACGCTGTCCGTATTCATTCCAGATTGAGGTGAGTACCCAGGCAGATGGCCATTTGAAAGTGGAGACGTCGAAGCAGCGGTGTCCGAGTCGACACTGAAGCCAGAGTTGGACCCAGACTGGAAATCATGGTCACTAGAGACTACGGTCATAGTCAATCCGGCTCCAGGCCTGAGGCCATCGACTTGGGAAGGATTCTGGCTCGTGACGGAACCCAGACTAGAATCCTGCGTTGTTGCCCGGTCTGTCCCGATCGAGCTTGTAAAAGTTGAAGTCGTCGTCGATGTGATTGTGACCGTCATAGGGTAGTCAAAAGCATAATTTGGCTCTTGCACCACATACTTAATGATGTGCTCGTAACAATAGGTGTAGATGATCGCGTTATTCTTTCTGACGGGATCAGCTGACCTATAAGGAGTGTTCGCAACCCAAGTTTGGATCTGCGAGCTCAAAGTATGAGGGTCATCCACCACAACGGTGACAGTCCTCGTGCGGTGAAAGTTCCAATCGAACCATGGGGCGATATATCTTGTTGCGATGCCACGATTAATCGCTTGCGAGGTAATAGGCTGATTGACATCGGTCACAATGTAGACTGGACAGGTCTCGCAGGGAGTGTAGGAGATGGGCAACATCCATGACGGGTCCTCGACCAGGATGTTTGTCGTCGATGTGCCAACGACAGAACAATTTGACAGGTAAGACCAAGACCAACTTGATCTGGCAAGAAGTAATAACAAGAAAAGAAGAACGGCCGCCATCTCAGAGTGCACGGCCGGCTATGGTTTGCAAGGTCGAAGAGCATTCTCAATGAAAGAAGAACTTGTCCACACCTGACTTTCCTAGAAATCAATTACTGGCCGTATTATGAAAGTGACGCAACTACTCGGAATGTGATGTACCGACAACCGGGACAGTGCTGCGCTCGGAAGTCCCAGCATTCCTAAGCGGTAACAGTCCTTAGAGTCACCACACAGCACCCAAAATCCTGGCTCAAACTGCGATAGCAGCAGCATCGCAACGACCCGTTCTCCCATGATAAAAAATAAGCAAAGGCAAAGAAAGCAAACGAGAAATCCGAGCGAGAAGATTCCTCGGAAGCATCGCAACGTCTGTGAAGATCTCTTATGAGCGTGAAGATTTTTGATTAAATGCCACTGCAAGCGGAATGGATGAGTCTCTACAGAAGTGCGCAACGGCAATTCCGCATGACTGCAAACGAAGAGTTGCTAAGAGTTGCTGATCAGTATCCCCATTCATGCTATATACTCCTAGGCTCTATGATGCGCAAATGATCTCCTTGAATCCAAGGCAAAGATGGCGAGGATGGGAAAGCTCTGCATGCGAGGGGAGAAAGACTATTCTAAATCCAGCTTAGCTCACCACTAAGCTGGCCTGGTCCAGCTTTTAAGCCAATCACTCATGCTTATATAAGCCTTCGAATCGGCTTGCGCTTGCAATCGCAATCTCCTAGCCTACATATCCACCAAAATAATGTCCAGATTATGCATCACCCTGTCGTTTCACGTCGTGATCTTTGTCAAGGAAGCGCAGCTCATCGACTTTGCGTAGGCTGGAATACGGATGTAAGTGGACAGCGATGAGGCGCAGATGGCTTGACTTATGCGCAGCTTTAAAGATATCATGTCGTTTCGAATGGCGGAGCGACAGGGTTCCGGATCACGGACCCAATACTTTAGCAACGTGGGTCAGTTCGAGATTGGACTAAGGGCTCTGTTATATATCGCTGCCGAGTGCCGAGATCAAGAGCCAGTACTTAAGGATTGAGAGTCTATGAGCTATGGTGACATATGACTGTCATGGGCCAAAATCCTTTTAAAGACCGATTTTGAAGGATAGCAATTTCTTTGGGTAAAGTCTGCTCACTAAGCTAGGAGCCGTGGCTCTGATCTGCTGCGTCCATATCAGAATCACTACTTTGACCCTCTTCATCCTGCTCCGATCCTACACCTTCACGTCCCTCTTTATCCTCTTCAGACTCTGTATCTCCATATCCTTCTTCAACCTACTCGGATCCTGTACCTTTATATCTCTTCGTTTTCTACCTTTCCCATACTGCCCACCGAGCCTGCCTTTCCGCATACAGGACATCCCACTCTCCCAAGACTTTCTCAGCTTGCTCCATAAGCTCGAAACTCCCAATGCCATAGCGTGCAAATCGAAAAATTTGTCTTGCCAGGCGGTATTGAGGTTGGTAGGCATTGAACCGAAATTGAGAGCCGACGATTTTATCGAAAAGGTCCTTGAGTTCCTTCTGCTGAGCTGTCGGCGGATCCTCATTGGCTTTGGATTCATCCTCATTACCTCCATCTAGCCAATTCCAGATCTATATCGGGGATTTACATGAGACCCAATTTGGGGCAAACATAGCCGAATCCCAGTCAATGATTCCAGTAATCTTGGCTACCCCTGCCTGTATCTCCACCATGATGTTTCGAGGGTCTAGATCATAGTGTGTGAGACAGTATGATTCACAGTCAAGACACCCAGACCTATCCATCTGGGTTGCGGCAATCCGGAGTCGCTGCCAGATATCGGGAAACCATTGCTCAGAAGGATCCAGTCCCATCTGCAGCGTCTTCCACCGAGCAAATTGAATTTCGAAGAAATACAACGGGGTCTGTCTGCTAGAACGGTCTGTCTCTTCGTCTGATGATGCTACCTCATCGGCACTGAAGCTCCGGACCTTAAAGAATGGATTCACCTCTGAGCGGAAGTTGACGAGAGAATCGTCCTCCTGGGAGATCTGAAAAGGACCAATCGAGAAGGCATGCTCAGATTCATATCTGCTGACGATCTGGCCAGCCCATGGATGTCGCACTCGCTGCATTTCCAATAGTATCCGGCAAAATTGCTCCACAAATACAAGCTTTTGCTCATGGGAAAGGTCCAGATATGATTGAGTCTTCGACTCAAGGTCATGTCCTGGGATTCTGGTTGGTAAGACATAAGGTTCCTTGAGTGGATTCTTGTCTATCGAGCTGTATGCGAGAATGTGAGGTACAGGAATATTTGTATACTTCTGAACAAATCGGAGAATGATAATGGCCTCATCTGACCAAGGCACACCCATCCGAGGTACTCGTAAGACCATTCTAGCTTCGTGTTCTAGAGTTTCAGCTATTTTTGTGATGGCCATGACTCTGTTGTAACCACCCCCTCGCATCGGCTCGGTGAAGATTTGATTCTGTTCACTTGAAGTCGGCGATACCATAGGCTCTCCAGCAGCAGTGGTCAACTCGCTCTGGACACGAGCCGTCAAAGGAGTTGTAGCTTCAAACCCTGGCGTTGACCATAAGTAGCGACACAAATCTTGAACCTGGCATTCGAATTGATGGGATGGTATGTCGTCGACTGGGGGGGCTAATGATGAGATATGACCTTTCGGACTCGTGGCAGAAGTCAGCTTCTTGTCGGAGCGCTCGACGCTATTACTGACATCGGCCTTTGGGGTGTTCTCAAGCTCGTTGACCAATCTTTGGTCAGAAGTATCTATGATGTCAGGACTAGACTCGCTCAGAGGTCCCAATGGTTCCATGGCCCTCATAGTCTCGAATAACAGGCTTTGTCTGGGGACTGTGTCGCTATCGTCCGTGATTTCGGCAATGAAAAGCTGTCAAAGTCAACCTCAACTGAAGGGTCGCTGAGCCACGGAATATGACAAGCTCTTATACAGATTATCAGATGTCAAGATATCGTCAGACCAGCTACGGACAAAGTCACCAACCACAAAGACCACCGCTAGCTAGGAAATTTGTTTGGATACTTAGCGCTTGTACAGCAAGCACAGACAAAGCGTGTGTAGATGTCAAACAAGCGCAGAAGGCCATAAAGAACTTCAATCACTCTGGAAGACTTTGTCACAGGCTAGGCCACAGTAGAGAAGGTAGAAACTCAGCAAACTTGTTTCACAACAAAGACTACTGGGACTAGTGGGCAATCGTAGCCCGAGTCTTTGGGGATTCTGTAGGAAACCAACGAAGCCTTCTCTCGCTAAATCTGTTGAAATGGATGATCGGGTAAACTTTGACCTTCTTCTCCGACCTAGAACCGTACCATAGTGGCAAGGACGTTGCTCCCGTAAAATTTACGAAGATAGGCCCAGGAGAAGGGAACAAGATCGTGAGGTTACGGATGCTCCATTGACGGATGACGATTAAGGGGTAGTAGGCCATTCGTGCCTGCAATCTTGAAGAATAAGTGTTACACAGCACCATTGCTCGGTAAAAGGCTTGCAGATATTGTGATCAGAAGTTAAAAAGCCGACAAGTCCAATGAACGCAAGAGCGAGAATGCTGAACGATGAAGAGACTGGCTGCGAAGCTCATACGGTGGTGTAAAAAGATGCTTCTTCAGAAATTGCAGATTCGAGAGAGTTGGGCCTGGGAAAGTTGATCCGGCCCTGGAGAATTACCATGAGAGAAGATAGGGACTCTGCACCAGATTTTGGTGCGCTTCTCTGCGCGATCACCGTGGCTGCATATTATTGTATGTAGGAATTGACTACAGAGATTTCATCTCAAGTCTTGGCCCGAGTCATCCAATTTTAAAATAATCTTTTGAAATAGAAGACGTTTTTCTTAAGGTTCAATAGTCTCCGTGGCGTAGCTGGTTAACGCGTTCGACTGTTAATCGAGAGATCGTCAGTTCAAGCCTGACCGGGGACTGACCCGGCTATCGTAAAAATTAACGTCAGCCTTTGTTTTTTGACTTCTAAGGGTATGTGTCGATTAGTATGTATTAATTCATACATCTTGCGACGAATGCGTATAGATTTGAACATTATGCGACACCCAACGCTAGTGAGGAATACATTTATTTTTGGGCTTACGCCAAGAATGCCAAGCATCCTTATCTAATCAGATCAAGGTCATGACATCTATGGCAGATGCCCAGCAAAAAGGAAAAAAGCAACGCCCTCGTTGCCTGGATATAGCTAAGGCCTTGTGCGCATGCGTTTGGTGTAGAAAGGAATGCGTGGTGTTGTAGAGCTGCGCAAATAAGGAAAATCCATTATCGTCGCATGCCAAGACTTTTCTGACACTTCCTCTGGTGGCGACGACGACGTCAATATGACAGCTATGGTATTGAGAGTTGGTGCCGAGGTAGCCATCGCCTTGATCTTGACCTACGAGGTTAAGTTAATAAGAAGCGGTGTGGTTGTGGAGGATTAATGGTCCGAGCAATTATTGGAGATACCTTATTTTTAAGACCTGAGTCGTAAATTAATTAGCTATTAGCAGGTGGTATTAATATAGATTTCTCGTCAATATCGGATAGATAATAAACGCCGCCTACGTATCTTAGTAGTAACGTAGATTAACGAGAGGTGTGCTATATAAAACCTTTTTAGATTCGAATTGCGCATAAATTATATATATAAAGCTTCTTCGTAAAATACCCTTTTAAAATTAACGTTCCGAACCTCGATTTAGCCCTACGGGCTATTTATTTAGCTAGCCTAGGACTTCCTATAACACTTAGAGCGTTCTTCCCTATCCTCTCCTACTTCTATACTCGAGCGCTTTAGTACGTTAAGGGGGGAGGGTGAATCTTACTAGCGAAGGTCTCCTACGCCGATACTAGCGCAGCCCCCTTCCCCCGTTATACTAGTATCTTTAGGGGCTAATAAGATTTAATCTAACCTTACTTTAGTCCTAAGAAAGATTATTAGTCTTATTCTTGGACGATATTACTATATCTACTTATGTAGCCCCCTAAGGTATAGCCCGGGGTATAAGTATCTTCTTAAATCTAAGAGATAATTATCCTTCTAAAGCTCCCTACTAAGGTGGAACGGTCCTACTACTAAGCGCTACGTTATACGTCCTACTTTATTTACTAACGTATATAGATCTAGTATATTAGTATCTAACTTCCTTTTAGAAAATTGGCCTAAGATATCTAATAAGCGGTGAAGCTCCCCTAAAGTCTCTCGGACCTTTCCCTATCTTACTAAGGTCTCCGGGTAAGTCGAGCGTATATCGCGTAAGTATGTAGTTAGTTCTTAAGGGGTAGTAATTTTAAACTCCGCTAAGGCTTTCTAGCCGATAGCGGAATAGATCTTATAATATCCCGTATATCGGTAAATCTTAAAAGTTTATATTAAATCCGGATTTACTTACTTCGGAAATATAGGTAAAAGAGTAATTTCATCGCAATTAGCAAATGCGCGTGCTAATATCATAATTTTAGTAGGTTTCGCAGGTTTAGCAGGGTTAGCAAAATCACGATTTTTTAGCAAATTACGTGATTTTAAAAAGTTCGATTTTTTCGATTTTTTCGATTTTTATAATCGACTAAAACACTCGGGAAGGCTATAGGGGATGAACTACTAACACTATCTAAAATTAGACCCTAAATTCGGTCGATTCGGCCGATTCTCTCGCGGGGGTGATACCCGACCGGGGGTAGTGCTCGGGGTAATACGTAGGGTTATGCGTACAGCGATAATAGTAGTGCGCTAGGCCACGGTCGTAAGGCCTTCGGGCCACGGTCGTAAGGCCTTCGGGCTACGGTTATAAGGCCTTCGGGGGCTACGGTCGTAAGGCCTTCGGGGGCCTTCGGGGGTTCGTGCGGCTAAAGTTTTAGGGTTACTATTCCCGGTGTTTCGGGTGTTAGTAACCCGAGTTACTAATATAGCTGAAAGCGTTAGATATAGGCGGAACGTGCTAAACGTGCTAAATCGTACTAAAACCTAATTTTTCCGATAATATCTAAAAAAGCGTGCTAAAATAAACTTTTGAGATTTGCCGATATAGTTCTACCTCGAATATCTTCCTCTCGGTAGCGATAATAATAAACTTATAAAATTCGGTCTATAGAGCTAGTATATATACTTTGCCCTATTAATAGGACGTACTAATAGCTATTAGACGCGTTAGACTCTCTATTAAGGAGCTATTCTTCCTAGGGAGTCTATTATTAACTACTTAGCTACGCGGGTAATATCTTAGGGACTTACTCTATCTATCGGATCGTAAAGGATCCGGATCGGTATCCCCTCGGCGTAGCTAGAAATACTAGCTCCTCTCGTACCGGACTACTAGTGTCGTACTAGAATTAACGTTAGCTTATATTCCTAGTAGCCTATTTCTCTACTAACTAGCTAAACTAAAGTCGCTTAGCTACGCGGTATATCGGCTTACGTCTTACTTCGAAGCGATATAGAACGTATTAGGTATTTAGTAAAGAGCCCTAAAGTAGAACGCTTATACTACCCCTAACTTTCTAAGCGCTTAGCCCGCCGATTTAGTCTTAAAATAGGAGGGGCGAATTTTAGTCTTATACTTATCCGGTGGGAGCTCTAGCTAGTAAATCTATAATAAGTTAGATAGAACGACCTACTAGGCCTTAGAAAGGGTTAACTTACCGTATAATCTTAGAGTATCTCGGCGAGGAGTATAGTTCTAAGGAACTATACGTCGAAGCTTATTTACCCTACTTACGTAAATAGTAAGGGGTGCGATAGGAGAAGCTAGTCTATAGAGAAGCTTTTCACTAGATTTTAGCCCTTTCTTAGGTCTTCGAGCTTCGGTATATAACTCTAGTCTCTTTTTTAAGGTAAGATATTTATATCGTAAGATATATTAGTATACAATAAGTCTTTAGTAGCTATATCGGTTATAATTTAGATAGTAGAATAGCTAAAAGTAACGATTGTTACCGGAGTTATAGGGAAATCTAGTCTACTATAGTATTAATAAGGAAGAGAGGAGCTAAAGGAAATTAAAGCTAACGTAGGTTATATTTATATATATATTCTATATTAAGGGCTAATATATTAGATAAGACGTTATTCTTTATTAAGAGGCTCGATACGTGTTAGCCTAAAACGAAGCCGGGTGCACTTTATTATATATCTATATATAAGCTTAGCGGTAAGAAGGCTAAAGATTACTACTCGGACTTAATCTCGGAGCTATTATATAAGTAGACTAACTAAGGAATAGTTTACCTAGGTCGACTCTACGTTACTATAAGAAGAACTTAAAGAACGTTTCTTTAAATATATTTCTATTTATAAGTATACTATTTACCTTACCTATAGATATAGTCTATTAGGATATCGAAGTAATTACCGGGTAGCCACTTCTAATAACCATTTCCTAGCGGTGTTTACGAGTACCTTTCTTACCTCTTTATTATCGATTCGGACCGTTAATTACTTAGCCTAGACGACGTAAGTATATCGTAGAATATAGTTACTATAAGGATAACGGGCGGCTATCTTCCGTTAACTAGTCGAAAGATCTTTAAAATCCGTTATATAACGTTCCTCTTATCGTCTTCCTCTTCGTTAACGTCGAAGTCCTCCGAGACTATAGGAGATCTTAGATTAATAGCGGTATAAATCTTAATCCGCCCGGGGAAGTCTCGAGAGTCGGCTACTTAACGGCCGTATTTCGCGTCTAGATCGTCCGGATCTCGGGAATTATAGACTAGTAGGCCTAGGCCCTAGTCTTCTAATTCGTATCCGCGAGCACTAATTCTATCGGTAGTGGAAGCGCCTTTTACCCGGATGAACTCTATTAGTATTAAAAGCGCCGTATAGTAAAGGCGAGCGATGTTAGTATATACAGCTTCGTTCTTCTATACTAAAGCTAGTAAATAGCGACGGTAGATAAAGTAACGTAAGATCTTGCGATTAGGCCCTATATCGACGATAATACCTTTACGACTAGTAAGTATTAGTAGCGTAGCTAGGCACTTCGACGTCGTATATATATCTCTTAACTAGAACCCTATATAAAGCTAAAGCCGATTTATAAGCGAAGCGCTACTAGGTTTCGAAATTAGCGTTATATAGACGCGAACGCTTCTCGGAGGGCTTATCTATTATTCTTAAGGCTACGTCCTTAGGGAGTGTTTAAAGGAAGTCGGTCCCGCGTTTATAGCACGGTGTAGTAGTAGGTCTATTAGGTTAAACAGGCTACTTAGGGCACAGCTAGTATTAGGTAATAATTATATTAATTCTTAATCGTTACCTAAGTTATAAGAATTAGGATATAGCCCTAGAGGCTACGCCACATCGCTCCTACTAAACTAGACCTATTAGGCCTAGGCCTATAAGGCCTACTATAGCTTCTACAATCCCCCCCTTTATCTCCTATAGCCCCTATAGGTCGTTATATATATCGCATCTATTATAAGGGTCGCATATAAGTACGATTAATCTATAAGGTTACCCGGATTAAAATAGTCCTCTAAGCCTTCCTCTTTCTTAATTTCGGGCTCTACGATAGTCTTATTAATCGTTAGCTTAAGAAAATAGAACTAATAGAGAGGGTCCTAGCTACGAGAGTCTCCTTAGTAGCGCTCTAGACCTAATAGGGATAGTTATAGCGATTTATTATAAGTAAAGACGCGATAGGCGTCTACGGTATCTCCTATTATAGTACGGCCGGCTTTATAGTACGTACGACCGAGGTTAAAAGACGGCTTAAGCGTGTTATACTTATTAATAAAATCGTCGTTTAAGTCTTTATTTATCTTTACGGCGATAACCTTAAAATTATCCTTCTTCCCTAGACTTACCGCCTCTACGAGGGGTAATAGGTCTTTAAGGATATTTCGGGCGGCTATTAGGCCTAATAAGAGTTCTACTACTACCGTATCGATACGCTCTAACGCTATAGTTATATTAATATATTCGTCTATAAGCGTAGCGAGAGCCGGGGTAATAGCGTTATTAACGTATAAGTCCGGGTCCTCTAGTTCTAGGGATATTAGGTCTAGATCGGTACCTTATAGAGATATATAGCTACTAGGTATAGCTAGGGATAACCGCGTTATTAATAGGCGTACGGAGGAGAGAGGAAGGTCGGGGGTATAACGCCCTCGAGAGGCCGCTATCGCTTATTTTTATAGCTAAGAGACTACTTTAGGTAGGGTATATCGGTAAAAAGTTAAACCTAGCTTAGGGCTGGCAGGGCCACCCGGGGCGGCCTAAGGGCTAGTTTACTATAAATATCCTATATCTCCGCTCTATACCTCTTATATCTAGCCTAGTTACTAAGAGCGGCCCTACCGCCTAGGGCTACTTTTTGCGTATACCCCTAAAGTATACCCCCGTAGTATTACGCCCGTAGCCCGTAGTATTACGCCCGTAGCCTATAGTATTACGCTCGTGGCCCGTAGCCCTAGTAGGGGACTTTAGTAAATCCTAATATCGCTAATACCTTAACCCTAAATATAGACCGTATATATATAATAGCCGTATAGGGGCTAGCGTACGCGTATATAAATTACGCGAATCGATCGAATTTAATATTTAAATTACGTAAGCGTAGCTAGTACGCTCTATATACGTTTAGCGAGGCTACCCGCTTTAAAACGAACTTTACGGATTTAAAACCCTAAATCCGAAAATTAATATATAGACGTTTTAGGCTATAATAAATTACCTTAAAATACTACGCTAAAATAGACGAGATATAGCCGTCTTTAGCGGCTATATCTCTATTTTAGCTACTTTTAGTAACTAAGAGCGGCCGGGCTACTTTTAGCTACTTTTTTAAATATTAGCCCGCTAATAGGCCGCTAATAGCGGCCCTACTACGATTAGTAACTTTTCAAAATCTAAGCGGGCTAACTTTTTACCGATATAGTCGTAGAAGAGGTCTTAGGACCGGCGGGGCTAGAGAGAATAGCTTTTTTAGACGCCTATAATTTAGGCCTATTAAGTAAGAAGACTACGCTAGTAGCCTTATCGAATATATTAGTACCGTAGAGTATATATAAGGTATTTCTATTACGGCCTAGCTAGGCGTAACGATATATATCTTTCTTATCTACTATAATATATACGTTACCTATATATCCCCTCGCCGGCTCTATTAGGACTAAGCCGGAGGAGTTAAAGTCTAGAGGGTAATAAGCCTTATAATTATAGATCGAGACTCTAAGAGCTATAATTAGACTAACACCGCTATTACTAAGCTTAACGCGTTTAGGGAGAAGTTTCTCTATACCGGGCTAATAGCTCTAGAACGCGTCGAGTTTAACCGTATTAAGTAAACGGTCGATAAGGGATATATCGGGGTTAAAGAGGACCTATTTAGAGAAATCGCCTTTAGGCCCGTTTCTATTTAGCGGGGACTAAAGGACTCGAGTACGGATATTCACCTCTAGGGCGATTACTATACGTAAAGCCATCTCCTTAAGATAGGCTATAGCGTTAATAGGGCTATTAGGCTCGTAACTAAAGACGCCTAGGAGGGGTCCTAGAGCTTCTTCTAATATAAAGCGTCTAATAGGGAATAATATAATAAGAAACGGATTATAGTATTACTAGAAGAAGGTATTTCTAGAGTAAATAATATTACGCACGTTCGGGGTAATTAGCCTCCGGGCCTAGCGGTCGGAGTATAATTATAAATAATTATCTTTTATATCTAGAAAATATACTTATACTATATATCTATACTGCTAAGACGCTATATCTAATAGCTCTATACCTTAACTATCGGCTCTGCGCCTACTAACGGCTCTACGCCTACTTTCTACCCTATATTACCTCGGGGCCTAGTTTAAAAGGATACCTCTAATAGAATATATACACTAGTTCCGGGGCGTCTTTAATATATACCGCGGGTTCCTACTAGTTATCTTCTAGGCTATAGCCCTTCTACGAGACGAAGTATTAGAGCTTACGACGGATATATTTAGAGTTAAGGACTCCGTCGATTTCGTATTAACGGTTATCCCCTTTATCCGTAATTTTACTAATTAGAGGTAGCGGAGCCTCGATACGGCCTTCGAGGGTATTACCGTAATATAGCTCGAGGAGTAAGATATAGAATACGGGGTAGACCTTTATTTAGTATAGTAGTATTAGGCGATAGGAGTTAGGACTAACGACCTTATCGACCTTAAATAGGCCGAGTCTTTTATAGTTAAGCTTTTTAGAAGGCCTCCGGGAGCGGATATTTATCGTAGAAAGCTATACTAAATCGCCTATATCTAGATTTATCCGTTAGCGGGATTTATCGTAGTACTAAGCCTAGGTATTTTAAGCCTTAGTTAGCCTCTCTATAAGGGCTTAGTATAATTAGTCTAGTTCCTTAGCTATCTCGTCGGTATTAGCGTTAGGCGCTATATTCGGTATATTAGCTAATTAGAAAGGTTTAATATACCTTCCTATATAGATAAAGAATGGACTATACCGGCTAGTACTATATATACTTCTATTATAAGTATATTCGGCTAGTAGGAGTAGACGAACCTAATCGTCCTATTAGTAATCTACGAAGACTCTTAGAAACTACTCTAAAACCTAGTTTAGCCGCTTAGTAAGGCTATCTATCTATTAGTAATAGGCCGTAGAGAGCCTATAGTCTATACCTAATACGGCCGCTAGGGTTAGCTAGAAGTAAGAGGTGAATAGAGTTCCGCGATCGCTGATAATAGTATCTAGTATACTATATAGACGAAAGATTTCTCGAAGAAATAGGGCTATAAACTATATTAAGGTTATTGTTTTACGTGTTAGTATAAAATAATATATTTTACTAAATCGGTTAATTAAAACTATAATATAGTCGTATTCTATATTATCGATTAGGCACCGACTAGTAGGGAGGTCTATAATAAAGTCGATAGCTATTAATACCTAAGGTACGTTAGGGATAGGAATAGGCGTAAGTTCCCCGTAGAGATAATATTTAGCCTATTTAGACCGTTAGTATATATTATAGGTCTTTATATACTTAGTAATATAGTTTACTATTTAGGGCTAGTAAAACCACCTACGGATAGATATAATTATCCTATTACGGCTATAATAGCCCGCCGTAGGCGAGTTATAGAAATTACGGAGAATACGAAATCGTAACCCCTAGTCGTTGAGAAGCGTTATATAGGTAGTTGCAAGGATGTTCAATTATTTTACTACGAGAAAATCTATATATACTAAGGAGCTAGTCTCTATTGGAGCTAGTAAGGCCTAGGCCCTAGGTGGTAGCCACTTCTTAGCTCTACACCTACTACGGTTTATTCTAGCGAGTCCCTAGCGAGATCTAACCTAGGTCCTTCTAAGCTAATTTTATAGAGGTGTATACTATAGTAATATAGGATAAATTTAAGTCTAGTAATAATCGCTAGGTCGACGGTTAACTTTTAGTATATATACAATTTTATAGACCTAGGGAGAGCGTATCGAGGACCGATTATAACGTTTAATAGACCCTAGCTCCTAGGTTCCTCTAAATCCTAACCTCTTAACTTTTCGAACATTATAGCCCTAACCTCGGGCTCTAATTCCTTTCGAATCTCCGTATAGACTTCGTTTCGGTACGTCCCCTTAGCTTTCTTTAATTTAGATTCGCATACTTCCTTACGTAGGCGTTCGATAGTCTTATCGTAGACTCCTTAATATATCTCTTCTAGATATTATATCGAATATTTAAGCCTTAGGTTCGCCTTTTCGTCCTTAGTAATTTTTTGTTTATAAGTAACCTTAGCTTTCTCCGACGCCTCTACTTCCACTCGAGTATAGTAGCTAGGATTATAACTCTAATATTTATAAAGGTACGTATCTAAGGTTACGTTAACTAAGACGATAGGTAGTAATACTAGACCTAGGGTTAAAGGTCCTAGGCTATCCTTAGGTTTAGTATCTTCTTTACCTTCGGTGGCCTTACTGTCCGAGACTGCCCCGATTTAGTCTCTAGTAGATTCCCCTTCCTCCTTATCTACTAGTATAACATCTAGGTCCCTAGGTGCGATAGTTTCCTAGGGCTAGTATTCTATTAATACGTCGAGGATATATACTACTAATATATATAATTTAGTACGGTCCTTAGAGGTAGATTATACTAATTTTAAGATCGGTATAGCTAGGGTTACTAACTCCCTTCTTATTACCTCTAAATATTAGCTAAGGAGCTTTTCCTAACTCTCTATTAAACTTAGGTGCTATTCTATAGATATTATATACTTAGTGTCGCCTTAATATAATTAAAGCGATATATTGGTTACTATAAGCGGGTTTAGATACGTAGCGCTAGCTTTATCTACCTTAGCCTTTAACTATAAGAATAATAGATTTTACTAGAGGATTTCGAGATAGTCTAAATAATCTTTCTTCTTAATATTCTTTTTACTTAGTATTAAGGCGTAGGTCCTTAGGCTTCTAGTCCGATCGATTATCTTAGGCTATAGGGCCCCCGCTAAGGTTAGGTTAGTTATATTATCTTCTAAAAATATACCGTAGGATTCCTTAGGTATATATTCTTTCTACTACTTACTAAGCTTCCCTTTTACTAAGTCCTAAAAGTTTCGACTACTAGTATTAGGGTTATGTCTAGAGGTAACCTAGTAGGTTATCCCCGATATCGACTTAACTATAATTAGTAAATCTAAGGTAATATTTAAGGCATCCTCCTTAGATAGTATTATTATCCTAGGAAGGAACGTCGGCTTCGTATTTACCGGTATAAATTCGAGGTCTTCCTCCGTTTCTTCTACCTTTACCTTAGCCTCTCCCCTAGAATCTTCTACCTCCTCTAATATACGCTTCTTACTTAGAGGTGTCTCCTTTCCCTTAGTTACCTTAGGCTTCGACGCCTTAGGTTTAACCTTAGGGTTAGAGTCTTTATTACTTCCCTAGCTAGAAGTATTACTAAGACCGTCTATCTTAGCTTAGATTTATTTAATCCGCCTATTATACTTATTATATTCCTCGGAGCCCTTACCGTAGTTACCCTTATAGTATAGTAGCCCTCCCTTTATCCCTCCTAGTTACTTCGTATCTAAGCCCTCGAGGGGAGTATTAAAATTCATTAGTTTCCCTATCTTACGTTATAAGGAGAGAGAGATTCGAATTATATAAGAGTTAATACGGAAGTAGATATAGATAGAGGTAAGTATTTTATACTAAGAGCCTAGTAAGGTGAGATGAGAATAGAATTATTAAAGTAGATATAGATAGAGGTGAGTATTAATATAAGATTCTAATAGGCGTAGAGTTCCTACTAAGAGTAGTAGAGCTCGACTATATAAGTTATTATAAAGAAGAAGATAATAAAAGGTAAGAGATACTCTTTTATATAGGTTCGCTCCTAATTCGGTTTAGCGCTAGTACGCTAATATAAATGCTCTAAGTTATTAGTAAATACTATAAATATTTTAATTAATAGTAAATATTTTAAATAATTATTACTCCTAACGCTAATTTCCTAATTATTATAAGTAAGTAGGGCTCCCTAGGTCTACCGCCCTCTAACCTAGGAACCTAGTATATCTTATACTTCCTCGTTCTACTATTATTTAATTCGTAGGTATCTAACGTTAGTAATAGACTTTAAGATTATCTAGATAGTACCGCTTTATCTTTTCCGTATATAATTCTTATACGTACCCTAAAACGCCTAATAGGGTAATACTTACTAATAACCTAGGTCCTAGCTAGGCTAGATCTAACTTTCTTCTATATTACTAGTCCTTCTAGATATTACGTACGAGGACTAGGTTACTAGCTTAGGGTTTAGTCTAGAGAGGGGTCTACTTAGATTCTAAGGTAGCTTAATACTCGATTAGCGATAGAATAGCCCTATTCCTACGCTCCTCTCGTCTCTCGAACTAGTATCGTATATCTATTATATCTATAACCGTCTAGGGAGGTTCGGTGAGTGCGCTTATTTACTACTCGGGATTATACCCTTATAAGATTTTACTAGGTGTGAACCTATAGATCCGTAGTAAGCGGCTATTAATATTAGGCATTATCTAGGGCACGGCTCTCCCCTAGATATTTCTAGCTCCTTAACCCTTACTAGACACCCATTTACGTAGCTATACTAGGACGAGCTAAATATTCCGTTCTACTAGACCTACGGAGGAAGGGTAGCTAATCGGAGCATTCGTAACTTCGGTACTATAACTTTCGAATAAAGAGATAATCTTAGACCCTATAAAATAACTACTATTATCTATATATAGATAATAAGGGAACCCGTAGATAGGAACTAGGACATAAATCTAGAAGTTATAGACTTTAGCTTAGTCGGTAGATATATAGACCCTAGCCTAGACGAACCTAGAAAAATAGTCGACTATAATTAAAATATATTTAGCCCCTATTACTTTATAAGTAGGGGATATAGGACCTAAGAAGTCTATTCTAACTATAGTAAAGAGTCTAAATATCGCGATAGAATATACGATAGTACTCCTTTTTCTTAGACCTTAGAATTAGTAAATATAGTATATCCTATAATATCCTTCGACATCTATAGTCCTAGTATACTAGTACTATTACCCCCTTAATTTATATAGATTTATAGCTACGGCAAAATACCTATACTTATCGTAGGCCTAATTTATTAGTCTACGGATTTCGTTTAGTAGGGCGCATTTAGAGGTTTCCCCTCTAGTCTCTATATAAAGTAGATGTTAGTTAGTTAGTTTATACTTATAACTCTATCTTTTAATCCTACGTCGTTCGTTACGGTGGTATCCCTCTAGAGCTTAGGGTTCATCTAGTATAAATAAAATTAATTTTCTATACTACCTTAAATTTCTCTACTTTAAATGTATTAATAGTACGTACGTTAGGGTAGGGGCTAGGGTGTTAGATACTTAGGCGTCTATGAATTTATTATTACTACCTACGGAGCTTAGGTCCTAATTAGGGCCTTTCGACACTACTATAGTAAGCCTATTAAGGTCCTCGGCGTATACATTTTAGCTATAGTAACTAGGCATCCGAGATAATCTATTAGCGATCCCTATAATATTCGATTTACACGGCCTATAATGAATAATATAATTATATTTAGTTAATCGATCCATCTACCTAGCTACCCTACCGTGCACGTCGGTACTAATCCTAAGGATCGATTCTAAGGCTTCGTGATCCGTGTATAGTATCGTAGGTTATTTATAACCTATAACGAAGCACTTAGATTTAGCTAGATACCTAACTATAGCTAGGCCTTCCTTCTCGGTAGTATTATACCGAATCTCAGCCTCCTCTAGCTTAAAAGATATAAATATAATAATTTTTAAACTAGTTTTATGTTTTTTAATCGCTTCCGTTCTAGGTGGTTCTCCTAGTAATTAGAAAAGTACTCTACCTAGATAACGCTTACTAGCATCCGTAGCTAGGTATATCTATAGATCTTCATCTACACTACTTATAGTATTATCTAAAATTACTTACTTAATATATAGAAAGGATTCACGTTAATCTATACCCTATTTTAAATATCCTCTTTTCCACCTACTATTTACGTATAGACTTACTTTTACTTAGTAGCTCGACCTCTACCTCTTCTAGGTAGGCTTCTTTTATACGAATAACATACTTAGCACGCCTAGGGATAAATACTCGAAGAAATAGGGTTAGCTAAATAATAGTATTAAGCTCTTCTCTATTAGTTAGTTCCTTCTACAATATAGCTTTTTCACGATACTTCGCAGCTAGCCTTAGGCTATCCACACCCCTAGTAAACCCTACTATTTCTAAGGTATCTATAAACACCTTAGTCTTATATAGAGCTAAGTAAATAGGGCTAAATACTACCCTAGGGAAATACTTAGTATATAGTAGTTTAAACAACGAGTTAAAGTCTTCCGCTACCCTAATATAATTATCTATAAATAAAGTAAAAGCTAAATTTTCGTAGGTACTAATTAAGGTAGGTATAGCTTCGGCCCCTTCGCCCCTAGGTAGGGGTCTAAATACTATATTACTAAACTAAGAGTACGTAGTATATACCCCTTTTAACCCTTAGCCCATCCTTAGGTAAATATATTAGCTATTGGGCGTTATTACCTCGGTTTTATATTCGTTACCTAGCTTAACGGGAATAGCCCAATATCCGTTAGATATATCCGTTATAAACTAGATATAATATTTTAGCTTAATAACTATATCGATAATATCTTTAATTCGGTGCATCGGCTATATTAGCTTAATTATATAGTTATTTAGAGGGATAAAATTATAAACCACTCGTAGGTCTTTAGAGCCCTTTTTCTTAGGTGGGAATTAGGTTCTAGAACCCTAATTACTAGTAACTCGTATAATAATACTAGCTTCTTCCATCTCCGGGAAGACCCTAGCTATAAATTATTTTTCCCTAGGTATATACCTCCTAGCTATACGATACACTAGCGTAGTATTAGTCCGAAGATTAATTAAATATTATATTAGATCCGTAGGTCTAATTTCTCTTAAAGACTTTATAAAATAATCCTTCTATATAAAAAGTAGACGTTTATATTTATCCTCCCTTTCCTTAGTATTTACTAGGTTACTAATTTTAATCCTTAATTTATCGAACTAGTTATTAATAGTCCCTTAGTTCTTATCCGATAAGTCCCGTCACATCGGTCTCCTTACTATAGGAAATCCTATCGTCGTTCTTAATAATATTAGTTTACTAGGAGCTACGGCATTAATATTTATACGCCTTACCTTAGTATTTATAAAATTTCCTACCGTAAGGATTAGGATTTGCTATTCCTCGATCCTCTAAGGCTTTAAACAAGTCTAAGGTAGTAGTAGGGAATGATTCCTAAGCCTAACCGTAGGTCAACTCCGCTAGCTTACTCCTAGGCTTATTTAGCTACTTATATTTATCCTAGTTAATTATAAGCTTAGCCCTTTTCCCGACCCTTCTATAAAGTCTATTATAAAGTCGTAGCTATCGAGTTCCTCCGCTAACCTAGCTAATTTATCTTTAGCTAGCGAAGTTTCCTATTTATCCACCGTAGGTCCATTAACGAATCCTATATCTAAGGACTCTATTTCCTTACTATAAGCGATTCTTAGCACTCTATCCTTCCCTCGGATATATAGCGAAGCTTAGCCATAATCTTCAATAGCCCGAACACGTCTTATCTAACGTTTTAATAAAAGTAGATTATAGATATCACCTATCCCTAGGATAAAAGCTCGTATTACTACAATAACGCTAGCTACGTTAACTAGTAGCTATATATATTACTTCACCTTAGCTAGCCTATCGTCCGCCAGCTATAATATCTATTCCTCTTCTATCTCAAAAACCTCTAGACCTAGGGTTTCCACTAGCTTAGGGTTAATTAACTCTACTACTACCCCATTATCGGCCAAGGTTATCCTAACCTTCTAGTTCCTAACCTAAGTAATAATATAAAGGTATCCTACGTCTTCGTCTTCGTAGGCTTCCGTAGCTACCTTAGGTAGTGCGTCCTTAGTAATAGTAGTAGTAACTATAGCTACCTACGGTCTCTTCCTACGTTTAGTAGGCTTCGACGATACTATTACTCTAGCTAGTTAGGATCGAATTTAAGGTAAACGATCTAGTAACTACTATATTAGCATAGATACTTAGGTATCTAGAAAGGATTCTACTAAAAATCGGCTTTTATCTTTAGCTATATTAATGGGAATAGTATCCTTAGGTAAATATTTAGATTCTTTCGGCCTTATAAGTTTCCTCTAAGGTTCACTCTTCGGCTACGGTGGTTCTATTATCTCTATTACCTCGGGAGGTTATAATTCTTTAAGTAAGGCTTAATAAGCTAATTTTAAGGTACGTTTTTAAGTATTTTAGGAGGGATTTAATAGTGCTACCCTAATACTAATTTAAGGGTTTATTTAAGGCGTAGTTAATACTTCCGCACTAACTCGAGGATTCGGTTAGGTATTAAATTTTAGTAATATCTCTAGGGACGATTCCTAAACCTCTTCTATTTCTTCTATATAACCTTATAGCTGTTATATCTTTTCTATAGCCTACTTAACCTTCTCGGCTACTTAGCTAGGTACCTTAGGCTTCACCGGAGGCTTCTTAACCCGATACTTAGGATTCCCTACTCCCCTAGTTAATTCCGTATAGTTTACCCCGGTTTTATTACGCGTAGCCACAGCAATAACCTTAGGCATTAGGGGTAGGTCTTTTAAGTTTTAACCCCGTTATAATATAGCTAGGGTTATTAGCAAATGTGCTTAAGCCCTCCCCGCATTACTAGTCGATTTAGTAAGGGGGGCTCGGACTTTTAGGTAGTCGATTTCTTTATAGAAGAATTAGGTAGCTACAGCCTTAGCTTACTACGCCGTACCCTATCTCTAAAGTTCTTCGACCTTAGCTCTATTAGCCTATTTCTATTTAAACCCTACCTAGGGTTCGGTATATTCGGATGAAAAGTAGCTAGGTACTAGGTAATTATAGTAGATAATATTAGAGTTTACCGCCTTAGTATAGGTAGTCTATACCGAAGGCTTATTTTTAGAGATTACCTAGAACCTAGGCTATTATTACTTAGTAGCTATAGTTAATAGCGATTTAAAAAAGTTAAGTAACTTAGTATTAATCTCGTTTTAAGTAACTATATTCTTCTTCGAGCTATCGTCTTTAATATCGAAGGGACTAGCTCGACCTATCCTACTATAAGCTTTAATAACAGCCACCTTAGCCTTAGGGAAGGTAATCTTAGATTCCCTACTAAGGTATAGTTAAACTATATTAAGCTTCGATTTATTAGTAAGCTCTACTATAAATAGGTTCCTAAGGAGAAGCTTAAGGTTTTCTAGGCACTTTTAGTAGAGTGCCTAAGCTTTATTAACGTATTAGATAATAGGCTTATAAAGTTACTCTAAATTATAAAGCTGTGTAAAGAATTTATTTAGATCCTTAGCTACCTTAGTCTCTAGCTTAAATTTAGCTAGGAAGGACTCTAATAACCTAGGCCAATCTACCCTTATATCCTAGTCTAACCGTTAGTACTAATAAGTAGTAGTATCTTTAAGACGTAACCGAAACGCTAATCTCTTTATAGTTAACCTACGGACCTCGTCCGTATATTTCTCTTCGATAATAAAGTCTATTATTTTAAGATGCTCGGTAGGATCCTCGAACCTATCTTTACGTCTATAGTAGAAGGGTATAGACTCTAGGATTATATCTATTCTAGAGCTAGGTAGATTAACACCCTTAGCTACCTTAGATTACTACGAGATAGAGGAAGGTGAAAGATCCCTAGGTTAAGGTATAGAGGATTTAGGTAACGTAGGTAGAGGTACGAAAATTATTTAATTTACTAGTTAAATTAGAAATTGCCTCGGCGTTTCCTCGCTAGGCGTACCTTCCCTAGGTTAGCTCTTAGGGGTACCTAGGGTCTAGTCTTAATATTTTAAATAGAATCCTAAGAGAGGTGCTCCTTCTTCTCTTAAGGAGTCTTCGCTAGTATTAAGCGAGCTTATATAGAACTAAGTCGAATCTCTTCTAGCCTAACTCGATAGTGTAGGCTTTTAGTAACGAGGCCGCCTCTACATTAGTAGTCTCGGAGGTAGGTGCTCTCTTAGCTAGAGAGGTTAGTATGCGTAGGGAAGAGTTTATCGTAGGTATAGTCTCGATAGAGGGTAATCCTTCTAAGTAATCCACTTAGGCTAAACAAAGAATCGATATCTACGAGGCTAGGGAAAAGTAGGTATTCGTATAGTAGAGTACGATAATATTAACGAAGGTATACAACCTAGGTAACGATAATAAAATCACCTAGAGCCTCGCCTTCGGCTTATGAGAAGCGTTATATAGGTAGTTATTAGGATGTTCAATTATTTTACTACGAGAAAATCTATATATACTAAGGAGCTAGTCTCTATTGGAGCTAGTAAGGCCTAGGCCCTAGGTAGTAGCCACTTCTCAGCTCCACATTATTAGGAATAAAGAAGCGATTACCTTAATAGTATAATAGGCTAGATACCTATTTATAGTCGGGACCGTTAGCCTCTTAGGCCTCGGCGTCGTTAGGTAACTTTTGCCTAATCTCTTCTAAAATAGTCTATAAGAGTTAAGGAACCGTGTTATCCTTATACTCTAAATTAGTTAAATTATCTATAACTTAGTAGGCCGCTTATCGGCCTTTATCGAGGGTAGTTAGGGCTAATTTAAAGAAGAGAACTATTATATAAGATATATTCGGTTCGTTATAGTTAGCCCTTCGAGAAGGGGCGTCTACTAGGTTACGCTTCCTAGACCTATATTAGATTTCGAAATTAAATATAGAGAGGGACTCTACCTAATAGACCTAACGTCTACTAAGCGTCTTTACCGTAAGGAAGGATTTAAGGTTATAATAGTCGGTAATAACCGTAATTATGCTGCGCAATGGGTCGGGTTGGGTGGGTTTTGGCCATTTTATCACCCGACCCAATTTGGGGTGGGTAACCCATATCTTGGCCCTAGGTGGGTCGGGTTATACTACGGGTTACCTATGGGTGAACCTATATTAACCCGAGTCTTCGTAGCCAATCAATATATGTAGAGTAGATATTATAATAATTATTGTAATAACTATCTCATCAACCACCTCGTCAACCACATTATGAACCACCTCGTCATTCACCTCATAAACCACCCTATTAACCACCTTATCAACCACCTCATTAATTAAACATCTTATTAACCACCTCGTTAATTAACCACCTTATGAACCACCCCATCAACCACCTCATCAACCACCTCTTAGTTAATGGGGTGGTTCATGAGGTGGTTGATGAGGTGGTTAACGAGGTGGTTGACGAGGTGTTCAATTAATGAGGTGGTTGATGAGGTAGTTGATGGGGTGGTTCATGAGGTGTTTGATTAATGAGGTGGTTGACGAGGTGGTTAACGAGGTGTTTGATTAATGAGGTGGTTGATGAGGTGGTTGATGGGGTGGTTCAGATATTGTAATAATCATTGTAATAACTATCTCATTAACCACCTCGTCAATCAACCACCTTATGAACCACCCCATCAACCAAGAGGTGGTTGATGAGGTGGTTAATGGGGTGGTTCATAAGGTGGTTAACGCGGTGTTTAATTAATAAGGTAGTTCATAAGGTGTTTGATTAATGAGGTGGTTGACGAGGTGGTTAACGAGGTGTTTAATTAATGAGGTGGTTAATGAGGTGGTTGATGGGGTGGTTCATGAGGTATTTGATTAATGAGGTGGTTAACGAGGTAGTTGACGAGGTGTTTAATTGATGAGGTGGTTGATGAGGTGGTTGATGGGGTGGTTCAGATATTGTAATAATTATTGTAATAACCATCTTATTAACCACCTCGTCAATCAACCACCTTATGAACCACCCCATCAATCACCTCATCAATCAACCAATCAACTACTTCATCAACCACCTCATCAATCCACCGGGGTGGTTCATGAGGTGGTTGATAGGGTGGTTCATGAGGTGTTTGATTAATGAGGTGGTTAACGAGGTGGTTGACGAGGTGTTTAATTAATGAGGTGGTTGATGAGGTGGTTGATGGGGTGGTTCATGAGGTGTTTGATTAATGAGGTGGTTGACGAGGTGGTTGACGAGGTGTTTAATTAATGAGGTGGTTGATGGGGTGGTTCATGAGGTGTTTGATTGATGAGGTGGTTGACGAGGTGGTTAACGAGGTGTTTGATTGATGAGGTGGTTGATGAGGTGGTTAATGGGGTGGTTCATGAGGTGGTTGATGAGGTAGTTAATAAGGTGGTTGATTAGTGGATTAGTTAATTGACGAGGTGGTTGATGAGGTGGTTTATAAGGTGGTTGATGAGGTGGTTGATAAGGTAGTGGATTAGTTAATT
>JAABUP010003627.1_pt1 | contig 27023 bp, 40 predicted proteins | sample 5559201 | NCBI WGS metagenome assembly JAABUP01 (sample SAMN10711887, study PRJNA513373) | rock metagenome | isolation source: Antarctica rocks | place: Antarctica | reverse complement strand
GTGTGTGTGTGTGTGTGTGTGTGTGTGTGTGTGTGTGTGTGTGTGTGTGTGTGTGTGTGTGTGTGTGTGTGTGTGTGTGTGTGTGTGTGTGTGTGGGTGCCCTGATTTGTCATTGCCAGTCCTCTGAAAATGCTGCAAATTAAAAGCCCCAATGGTGTCCGGGACGACAAATTGCTCATGCATACGATCATGCCGTATATCCCGCAACGGACAGCAGAGAACGGAGCGCCTGGTATGCTCGGCCTGTGCCGTACTCAACTGAGGTTGTGTCTTGAGGCTCCGCATCGCGCTGCTGGGAAGGTTGCGTGTGTCCGTTCTGCTTTACCCTCTAAGTAGGTTATACAGGCCTATACAGGTTGCTGCACCTGTTGAGCGGATTGGTGTTGGTGTCCGACAAGAATGGGCTTTGCATACGAGAGGACGCCGCAAGGTTCCTCGACCGTGTCGTATGACCACTCGCCACCAGTCCTGTCCTCTACACCAATCCTGCAGGCACAGCACGCTCCGCGCTATCCGCCTGCAACGAACAGAATGAGTCAGGATCAAGACAGAGGGCCCATGGTGATCATTAAGACACTGCACCAGCTGCCACGACCCAGTATCACTTTGCCAGCTTTGGCGTGTGTGCTGGTTGGGCTCAACCATATGGGAACACTTCTGCGTTTTCTTTGGAGTCTGGGCTTAATAGATTGCATAGCAATCACTTGCTTGTTGGCAAGTGCCATCTTGGCGACTCAGCATCTGCAGCTCTACCTTCGTCAAGCAGCACAAAGTACTGTGGTCCAAATTCTGGAAATGACAGACAGCAAGGTCCTGCTGGCAAAGTTGACTGAGATCGCTACTTTGAATCCTGCACCTGGAAACTGGCTGAACATGTATTACACCATGGTTGATGACATTGCTGGGTTGCACCAAGAAAATGTTAAGATGCGCACTATAATGGGAGGCATGCAGGCTGACATTGAGCATCTCAAGTCCAAGAGCAAGTATTTTCATCCAGTCAGGACCATGTACAGAGCGGTTGCTGGTGACAAATAGTGCTGCTGCTGCTGAGGCGTAAGTAATTGTGCAAGGCCAGCATATTCCTTGTGTTTTTGGTACTGCCCATGTGTGCATGTTGATGTTGCACAGAACGTCCTTGAGAGATGCTTGGTAGCATGGATGGTCTCAAATGGTGTATGTTATCAGACAGACCAGCATAGCAGCCTATGTATAGCATTTGTTTTCTCACTTGTGTGAGCAACTGACAGTTTAATTGTGCACTAATGCCGGCTCCGCTATTCATTTGCTAGCTAAGTTTTACCCCTTCAGTCCAGCAGATTTACAGGTGTGCAAATCTTCTGTGCTCTTACTGTTTGCATGAACGCTCCTGGTTTTCTTGCTGCTTTTGTAGGCAACTTGCTTGACAAGGTCAACAATGTTGACCAGTTGCTTCCTGGATATTTGATTGAACTGACCCAAAGCAAGGCCCTTGTTACGGATTCAGTCAGAATATCTGCTCACCTGTGCGCCCTGACAACATGACGTGTGAGAAGTATTCAAGTTCATGAACAGTTGTACATGTAACACCATACTGCTTCACACCTCTCATCTCACGAGTTCTGCAGATCACCTTGCGAACATGTTCTCACTTCCAAAGTCTTCACAGAACCCTGATTGTCCCTAAGCTGCACATTACGAGTGTCGCGCATGACACTTCAGATATGAGGCAACTAATTCAGTTGAACTGACATGAGTCGCTGTTATTTCAAGCCATCTATAAGCAATGTCTGCTCATGGTCCCGACGGATCACACACCACCGGTGACCTGCAATTTGTGAGCACAGTTTTGTTGAACATGTGGGCGTGGTGCCTGCACTCTGCCTTACCCAGTAAATTACAGTAAACTGCAGTAAATAACAGTAAATTGGGCATTTAATGTGCAACAGCCCACGATGTCCATCATCTATGAGCACATGCAGCATTTGGTGGCTTTGGTTGCAAACATCAAATAATCTGTGTTCGACTAGAAGTAAACTGTTACAACAGATTTGCTATGCACCAAAGACATTGTTGATGCCTACAAAAGAGGTGCTTTCTGGATAACTTAGAGTCAAGGTAAAACCTGAACCCACAGGGCGCACTAGCCTGGAGAGCCTGGTAATATGCCAGTAAAAGTAATGCTGTTCTCTTGCATGCTACTACCTTTTTGGGTTTCCCCGTGTAGAATAGAAAAGACTACCGTACACCTTTCGGCGTCATTCCAATGAGAAGCCAAGTATTGTACTGGGCTGCCCAGGGTTTTCCCTGTGTATACATTAGACCATCCTCTTGCAGTCTACATGCTTTGTGCTTGAGCTCGTGGCTGGCCGCGTCGCCACAACCCCATTGGGCTCAACCTCAGATGCTTTGACTGTAAAGCAGCTTTCAGCAATGCATCTTATTCCTACAAGTTGAGCCCCACGTTGTGTCAATTGATGTCCACTTACACTGATCCATTCACTTCATCATGCTTGATCGCTAGCGCAAGTTTGCAAAGCTGTCTTCCGAAGTTCGGAGTCATACCTAAGTAAAACTATCTACAAACCAGCATGGGTGCCTGATGCAGCCGTTAGGCAGGGTGAGCAGGAACCCAATGCTCTTTCCAACTCTAGCAAAATCAGCTGTGAGTCAAGTCAAGATCCTGTTCACGCTCAGTCTGGCTGTTTTCGCTGCTGCAACAGGTAAGGTTTAAATCCCTCAAATTGGCCCTATCTGCAAGCTGCAAAACCTCTTTTGGCAGCCTATAGCAGGTTGCAAACAGTCAAAACCTGCAGCTGTGAAAGATGCTGTAGGCGACTCAGAGATTCAGTAGGCCAAGATCACCTCTGTGATCTGGGTTGTTGAGAAGCGATCAGGTAGAGGGCGCTTCTGAAGGAACACCATGTCCCAAATCTTGAGGTCAGTGCATAATGTCAGCTCAAGAGATGGCTCACATGACATGCAATACAATCTGAGGGACCTCAGATGGGGCAGGGATCTTGGCCAGATCCCTGCTGGGATAGCAGCTGCCAAACTCTGAATCATTCAGCTCCTGTGATGCCTTAAGATTTCCCCGCTCAAAAGTGTGAACTGCCATGTTGTGTCCTGCATCAACAATATCAACACACCTCAGATGTTGCAGCCTCACCAGGCTGGTGGAGCTAGGCAATATGACATGATGTAGGGTGCTGTCAATATTAAACAGGATGCGAGCTGAGACTTGCTGCATGTGACTCATGTCACAGGTTGCATCTGTGATGCAAAGGTGCAGCAGATTGTGAGGCTTTGCTAGGCTGTTAACAAAGTTTGTGGGCTGGTGTGCAGTCAGTGATGTGAGGTTTGACACGCATGCGAGGCTGCTGAGGCACTCCAGGTCTGCATTGGGGACCGTGATGAGGACTACTGTGACCATGTTAGCCAAACTGTGTGGTGCCACTGCCAATTGTACAAGGCCTGCAGTGAACAACCCCACTATGCCACTGGCAGCCAACTTGATTTGCTGTGACTGCAACTGCAGGCCGGGAGTACACATGAGGAGGATCGAGGTCGAGCTGCAACTGCCTGTTAAGTCGCTTTGCTTGTGTCACATGCATATATCTGGTACCGATGGCGTGCAGAGTCAGACTGCAGACTTATCCAACGTGAAATCGAGTTCCAGCTGGAGTGGTGACTTTCCGATTGACGAGTATAATGCTGCGACTGTTCGGCCCAAAAGTCAGCCGGGCCAATGGCACATAATTTGCACGCTACTGACCAATCCCCTGTTGCTCGGCGAGAAGTTGGGTTGTTGAAAAAGGGTGATTGTCACAAAGAGACTCTGAGTTGCCTAGCGTCGCGAAATCCGGAACCTATGACAATGCAAGCTGTCATGGGTTTTCTCAGCGCATCTATCCTGAATGCAGCACTCCAGACGCCGCATGCGAGGTCTGGCTGAGTTCCGAGTTCCATGCATACTTGAACGCAAAGCAGCTTGTCGGGAAAGCCCGTCGCTGAGACCTACTTTGTTTAACATCGCATCAGGCAAGTCTACGGATCCATGGCAGGTCTTTGGGCCCGTGCTGCGATTGCACCTCGTTGGCCGTGACGTTCAAGCACAGTACCGGAAGGCCAGCCTGGCTGCCTGCCGGAAGGCTTCCGGCGGAAGATATACCCTATTGGATTCTAGCTATAGTTGCTGACAATGATAAATCAACCTGTCACACCCTCACATATGTCTTGCACAACCGGCATCAATGGCACGAAACAAATAGCGATGATTCCTTGCAGTAGGCTTTCTGCTGCTCGCTTCTTTACTCATTCAACAGGGTTTTGCGTTGACCGCCTGCACAGATCTATCAGGTGTCGCGACGCTGTGAGACGTCGCGGTCGCTGAGGGATGCAGAACGCGTATATGACATGACGCAGATATACTTTGTTACAGCAGGTCAGTCCGCTCCCGTCGACGCCCCTTCGTGTGAACTTCCTTGTTTACAATTTTCGTGTTTCACTGCTTCTGTTGTGGTTACCATGCCCGTCACAGACACCTCCTGGAAAAGCGTTGAGGACAAGCACACTGAAGGTTTTTACCAGATAAATGTTCTGAAAGAACTTGCCTTTGCAGGTTTGATTTGGTTGTCAAGGGTCGCTTGTGTGCAAATAGGCTTGCTTGACTCTGGCCAGAACAACACTGTTGCACTTGTTGACTTGGAAGGGGACCTACATTTCGACCCAATCTATGTCAACACGAGTGACATGCCAGCGCAGTATGCAGCTCTCCAGAAGCTGTACTCGGCGACAGGAGGTCAATACTGGTCTGCACTGTTTCAGCAGGACGGGTTGACGGAGTTGCAAACAGCGTCAATCACTGCAGACACGGGTGACGGCTTGTCATGATGTCCTGCTTGCAAGCATGGCTTCTTGCTCTGACAAACACTGGTGGACCTAGGTGTGGAGTTCCTGAATTTCACCAATTTTGTACAGCTCTTGACTTACAAAGTGCCATGGCTCACGCCTGGCGTCAGCTACTGTCATTGGTGGGGCGTGACATGCTGTTTGACATCATCAGAACTAGTCTTGCCCAGTTGCACGCAGGGCTTCCAGTCTGTTGGTGAGCTGACATTGTCAGGTATAAGTCAGCTGGTCAAAAGCAGTCACAGCATCATATCCTTTGCAAATCAAATTTCTCTCAATGTATTTGCCCAACAAAATTCCAATGAAGTACCTGATCTGCATTTGCTGTTGCATGTCTCAGCAGTCAGTGCCACCCTGGTAAGTTCTAATTACACCAACAACATGATGTCTGCTTTCAGGTGCAAACATGACTGGCAACGTGCCATCAGACCTGTTTGCAAGCCTGCCAGATGTGTCCATTGCAAATCTGGACAACAACCCGGGTGATGCTCAGAACCCTCTTTGCATCTGATGCTGGCTTTGTTTCAACAGCCTGACAGTCATCGGTTCGCATCTTCGGTTTGACGGCATACAATTGACACATTTTGTTGGCGTGTTGAGGCAAAATGTTGTGCAAGCGCACCGACTTGGCGTGCACATCTGCTGATGTATGCATTAGCAGCCACCTATTGATTGCTTCCCCTGTACCCAATGTATGCAGCAACTCCAGTGCATCTGTCAGCCTGTTGTGTAACATAGGTCTGACAGGAGCCTTTGACAATGTGACAGCAGAGCAAGCAGCAGGGTTCCTGTATATGCACCTTGCAGACACTAGTGTCCAGTATGCATGTGCTTCTCCAGGTGACATTTGTTCTAGTTTTTCATCAGCATGGCATTCGCACAAAGTTATGCAAACTCTCACGACACCGGGAACTACCAATAGCTGTCTTTTGTGGGTGCGTACATCATTAAAGTGGATTTCACGCTGCATATACATACTCAATTGTCGTACAGTATCTCACTTCAAAGGAAGTTGTTGCACTGCCAACTGCAGCACTTGCTCTATAGGGGCCCATGGCAAGACAGCCCTGTATAACAGCAGCTGCTTCCCCAACTTTTTGATGCCAAGCAGTAGCAGACGCATCTTTCCAGCAAAGAGACCAGGCATGTCTTGTCCTGGGGTGCAAATTTCAGTCAGCCTGGCAGTGTATGACGGCGCCACCGTAGATCCTGTATTGTACTCCTACCAAGGCTGCAACTGTGTTTCAGGCTTCTTGCCTCACTATTCAGTGGATTCTGTGGGTAAGCTCCTCTGTAGCTCTTCGTCAACATGCTCATGTTACAACCTGCCATTCTGTTTGACTTGCCTGTGTGACTGGCATTGTGTGTTTTGGCACCAAGCTGGACCATATGCTGCCTGTTCTTTGTCAATCTCACCCCCACCTGTCTCATTCAACTGTGATGTTGCAATCAAGTCTTGACATATAGCAGTGTGGTGTGCCATGCAGGCCTCTTTTAGATGGCATGTGGGTTGCCACCTGGCCAGTCCTTCTGGCTTTGGGTCGGTCCTGTCGTGGCTGTGGTCATATCGCTTCTGGCACTGTCATGGCTGTTGTTGGCCTACGGGACGCGCATGCAAAACGACTGGAACATTCTGCGCATCAACAGGCTGAAGCGCAGGTTGATTGTGCCCTGCAGCTGCTGCCATAACCGCCTGCCTGCCTTGCTGTAGGAGACACATACACATTCAGTGCATACTCAGACACAGCACTTGCTGTAGTCACGAGCCTCCTCCGCCTCCCACCAACAAACATAATCAGCGTTGTTGCTCAGATGTGCCTGTATGCCTTGACATGCCTTGCTGCACTCCATCATCACCCTGCTTTGGCATTCTGTCTCCTTCATCCATGATACACATCAGCCACAGCAGGTTTTGACTACGCAATGACTGCAATCTGCTGGACGGCAATCTGACCTGCAAACCATGAGATTCAGCTCATTGTGCAAATGAATTTCACTTCAGGTAGATTCAGCCAAAATCATGTCAGAATATGTCAGCTGTGACAACACCTGATGCACTGCAACAAAGTACAAATGGAGCCCAGCAGCAACGCAGCAATTCCCAAGGCTGAAAAGCATTGCGTTTGCTTGCAAGTTGCAAGTTAGGGTGCAAGATGCAGGCACCCCCCTGGTACCTTGATGGGCAGCACAGGCAAAGGCATGGAGGTGTTCCAGTCAGACATGAGCCTGGTGATGACTGATGTGGAGGGCAGCACAGCTCTATGGGAGTGGAACAGTCACATCATGAACATCGCACTGGGATTGCATGACCACACCCTTCGTGCTCTGCTGCCACAATTTTTTGGCTATGAGGTTTGGCCCATGCTGCTCTTGTCTGGAAGCTTGCTTGCATTACAGCCCGTATGCTGCACAACATGCCTCGACTGTTGTGCCACAGCTCCTGCACCGCCAAGCTGGCTGCATGCAAGAAGGCAAAGCTGACAACAATGTGAGCAACAAACCGAGAACAGCCTTCCATTCCCCCTGAGCTGGTTGCCACACACCCTTTGGAAATACACTCCCTGATGCAAAGCATGTGTGCAGGTCACAACAGAAGGAGACGCATTCATTGTGGCATTCCACAACCCCATGGATGCAGTTAGCTGGGCGCTGCATGTGCAGCTGGCCCTGCTGCAACTTGCTTGGCCTGCTGAGCTGCTGCAGCATCCGCTAGCCAAGCAAGAAGTTGGCTCAGATGGCAACTTATTGTTCAGGGGGCTGCGTGTCAGAATGGCAATCAACACTGGAGTACCTGTGGACGTCATCGTATGTGCTCATGTTGACAGTATGTAATGCCAGCAGTGTATGTGAGACCGTTTGCCTGTCTGTGAAGCTTGCCATCTGCTGTCCATCATGATTGCAAATAATACCCTGGGTGTATCAGAAACTTTGATTGGGTAGTAACAGCAAGTTTGTTCATATGCTTGTGCATCACCATGATCAGAGACCACCTGCCTTGCGCACAAGCCAAGGGCATTGACGTGGTGTGTGCAGGTGCACAATGTAACTAAGCAGGTGGAATATAGAGGAGAGCTTGTGGAGGTGACAGAGTCTCTGTCTCACTTACCCTCAGGAGGGCAGGTGCTGCTGAGTCACACCACCTACCGTGGCATCTGTCAGCATGCGCAAGACATCAAGCTGCCAAGCCCAACAGCAAGAGTCTCCAATCCTGTGCTGGACTGGCGCCTCCCAAGCCAGCTTGTCAGACATGTAAGATGTTGATATGCTGATCACCCAATGTACCTACGAAACCTCATGCCTTGTCATGTTGTGTTGTGCTAGACTTGATGATTTGCAATGCAGATAGCAAGTGTCTTCTGAGCAAGCTGGGATCAAATTCATTTTGCGTGCATTGTACCAGGTCACCAGCGGCAGTGCCACATCAGCAACAGGACTATTAGGGAGCAGGTGGGGCCACACCCCACCAGCCTCGCCCACAGCTGCACGTGCCAATGTTACAAGCTTTTCTTGGCTGCAACTAAGGAGGGGGGCATCTATATCTTCTGCCAGCATAAATGCTGGTGCAGCTGTGGCTCACCGGACAAGCAGTGATACAGGTAGCAGCGAACAAACAATATCATGTTCTGCTTGGACATGATGACATATTGTTTGCAGCAAAGAGCTATAGGAGCCTATAAATTTAGGTGATGATGCGCATTTTCAATGTGCCCATATAGTTGCAGGTCAATTTGAGTGGATGCCATGTGTCTAGGCTGGCTGTTCACTCAAAACACAGACATGAGTTGCCTGGAATCATATGGCTACACAATACAACATGTCACTCACCCTGCTTCACGCTGATTTGCATATTGATTGGCTGGATGGTGTGCCTGCAATGACAGGCATGGATGCGCCCCCCACCCCCAGAAGACAAAGTGCTCGCCTGCAGCAGTTCTCCTTTGTGACAGCCAGCTGTGCTATGATTGACATGGGCAGTTATATGCTGTCAGAGTGCCGCAACAGACCATACACTGTAGAGGATGCTGCACAGCCAGCCATTTCTGGGGAGCATGTGGTGCAGATCTTGCCTCACTCACTTCTGGAGAGGGCAAACACATTTTGTGCCATTGACTCTGTTCGACAGGTGCTTGTCAAAACAAGCGTTCGGCGGTTGGATTTTCATGCTTACTTGTCCTTCTGGTACATTCGTTCTTGTCTGCTGAGCACAGGCAATGTCGTGCATGTTGACTCTTGAGCATGTGCACAGCATGCATGTCACTTATTACGCTCAACAGCTCAACACTCTGCCAAAAGTATAAACTGAGTATAGCAGGTCAGATCAGGTGTCACCAACATAAAGCATGTGTGCATTGCCAGGTGGCACCCTCATACTTCGATGCTCCTGGAGTGCTCTCTGCGCATTCAGATGTCGGTAGTCCTGTGTGTGTACAAGGTCACCACACCTGGGTGGCATTTGCTGTTGTTTCTGTGTCAGGCTATCAGGTGATTTTTCTGGACATCACGTCTTGTCATGCTCATCATGAGCCATTGTACCAGTCCACACGGCTGCATGCAATGGATATACACATCTACGCATAGACACAGAGTAGTATAGTCAGACAATTAGTTTGAGGTGCTGCTGATGCGTGGGGTAAGAGTTGTGTCACTGCTCCACAAGGTCATTGCTCCACAAGGTTATTGCTCCGCAGCATTATACAACATTTCAATGTATGCCATCACCTAGTGACGCTTCAAGTGCAGTGCCCTATCAGGTCTTCAGTAGCTGTTGTTCATGCATGTCCCCTGCAGGAGTGGCGTCAGATAGACAAGCAAGTAGCAATGATTGCGCTGGGTCGCTTTGAGTCATGTGTACGCTCAACGCTACTGCTCTGTGAGGGGTACGAGTGCTGTGAAAAGGATGGGATCTTCACAGCAGCCTTTCCAAGCCCCAGGGCTGCACTACAGTGGGCTCTTACTCTGCAGCTGGCTCTTCTCAAGTACGCAACCCTGCAGATCATGCAATGCCAATGAAACTGCTTCCTGCTGCATTGCTGGCATTGAATTCGTCACATGGCCATGCCTGCATAGTGTGCTGCGCAATGACAAAACTGCAAATAGAGCATGTTTGGACTTTGTGATTTTGGATCATCTTGTGCCGTCACAGTCTTCCATTACGTACTGTGAGGACCTTTTCTCCCTTACTGTGCTGTGTGCACAGCTAGCTACCCTTGTATCAGGGTTTCGTCTTGTGTGCAAAGCTTTATATTGTGCAATGCACTGATGCTTGAGTGCATGGTGCACAAGGCTGCCATGGGGGGAGGTGCTGTTGAGCCTAGCACCCACTGCAGAGGAGTATGGGCCCATCTCCTCCCAAGTCCTCTTCAGGGGTCTGTCAGCAAGATTGGGCATTGCTTGCGGGCCAGTAGTGCAGCCAAGGCCGAACCTCCAAACAGGTACAACACACCTTGTGTGGTAATGACAAGTAATGAAGCTTTCTGATGGCACGTCCTGTTCCATTGATAGCAACACTTGGCAAATGCATGAAAGAGATGGAACGTCATGCGCAGGGCGGGCAGAGTATGTTGGATCAAACCGGATCAGGCCGCCACCTTGCGTGCAATGTCCAAGCCAGGACAGGTCATTCTTTGCCTCCCACCATATCCTCACCTAATGCAAGCATGATGTCCATACAGCAGGTGGCAGTGAGGCAAGAATGATCAAGCAGGACTGTGTCTGTGACCAGCAGTAGGGCTGGCAACAACATTGATAGCAATGCAGCGTGGTAAATGTCCTCATGCCAGCCACAGGCACCTTTGAGCAAGACCTGTGCAGTGATGCCTCTGTAATGAGGCCATAGATCAAACTTAGGCTTATGACTCATGACTCATACCGCTAGCATGACTATGTCTATAGCTTGAAGCACAGCAAAATGCCATCACTAAAACAAAATGTTTTGCAGATATTGGTGGAGTATTCCTTGGTGGAAGTGTTCAGACTGGACTGGGCTCAGGTTCAGCCTGACTCCAGCCTAGCAAACCAGATAGCTGGTCACATTGCTCTCAGAAACTACGCTTTGCTGGTGCACCGTCTGGAGAGCGAGGTGGCGGCCTCTCAGCTCAGAGCCTCCACATCTTCTCTATCAGGTAACGCTCATCATCCTTTCTTTGGGCCGTGTGTGTGCACCTGCACCTGCTGCAGGCATGCACACAGGCATTTGTGATGCCCTTGAGGGCTGCATAGTGCCCACCTGAGCAGTGATTGGGTCTGGCATCAAGCAAGACTTTGTGATGATCATAGTTGCAGTCTCTGGGTACCAGGAGTCATCACAGCTCATCAGACGGCAACTCATCAGAACCCTGAAATGCAGGAATTGTGGGGCGTGAGCTTTCCCAGAGCACAAAACGCACATCCACCATGCCGATGTATACGCAAAAGTGTGTTCGCAACCTGGCTTTGGACATGAGCACTTTGCCAGACTTGATGCTGGAAGATGAGGGAGCATTGAGTGATGCACCTCTTAGGCACCAGAACTCCCTGCAACTCACAAGGCATAGCGTGGAAGGCATTGCAGCCTTGCCTACATGGAATGCACAGATGGCAGCCAAAGCCGAATTTATTGGTGAGCCCAGCAGTGCAACTCCGCAATTCCTGCATGCATGCCTAGTAGCCCAATCTTGGCTGAGAGTGCATACTTGAAAGGTGAAGTCTGTCGCTATCAAGAGTGGCTGAGGTAAGGCTGACATCATCTTGTTTGGCTGACACCCTTGACGCAAGTATGGAAACATGACAGCTGGTTTGCATATTGGGTGATCCACATCTCGCGCTGCCCTCATTCTGACTGCACAAGTAACCTCTTGTCCAACCCTCTGAGTTGTTACTGTAATGTCACCAGGTGAGACAAGCACTGAAAGCAGGCAGTGGCCTGTTGCCCTTCAACACATCCCATGCTTGCCTATTGGAGTTGAAGTGTATCTGACAGACCAGGTGGCCACCTCCCAAGCATCTCAAAACAGACACAAAGTATGTCAGGTCTTCCCTGCACGACTGTCAGAACGCAGAAGCAGGCATGGAGTCTCCAGTCATAAGGGGCTCAGCATGGCACAAAATGCCACTTTAGTTCTGGCTAAGGATGTGATGCTGCCAACTGTGGTGCACTTGCCATTGGCAGCGGAGCCACCACTATACATAAATGTCCTGGGCACAGATCGATGATTTGTTGTCAGTAAGGCTGACATGTTTTTTGGTACATGCATGTGCCTCAAGCAGTCATACACAGTAATTCGTTGATGTCTGCGTGATCCCATCGCTCCGTCTTCTGGTACGTCAAATCAACCGTGTTGTCATGCTTTTTCTTTTCTTGCTCTTGAACGCAATTGAGCTGATGGTGCATTCCTCAAGAGTCCCTTAGGCCACCTCACAATCAGCAAGTTTGGTGCTGATTGAGGCTGCACTTTCAGGGAGGACCATGTAGGTGCTCTGTATGGAGTCAAGTCTTGAGTTGGAACACACAGCATGTGACCTATGCAGTTCTTTAGGTACCATTCCCACATGTGCAAGAGCAACAGCTGCTGCAAAATTCACCAATATCATGACTGACCCACTGATATGCTGGATGAGTTGGTGCACAATCTTGTTTGTAGTGAATCAGAAATTGACTCGTGCGTTACACAGTCAAATGCAGCTTGTACAGGCAGGAGTACAGCGAGGACTCTGCTTAACAAGATAAACTGCCTGTCCCACTAAGAATGATTATTCACCTTGACATAAGAAGTACGTGAAAGTAGTCACACTGGCATAAATGGCGTTCACATCATTAGTGTTGGTACCAGTAACTTCAATCACATGCCTTATCCTGACCAGAGGTTGATTGGAGAGCATGGCCAAGACCGTGCATCTGGGCATGGTCTGTGCATGAGTCTCCGCTCATCGTAGGTCACCAGCAAAGGTAGCACTTGTCGCAAACGGCAACTTGTTGAAAGTAGCAGCTATTAAAATGTATTTCCTGGAGGGGCTGGCTTGAGAGGGGATTGCTCCAGCTGATCTCTCTTTGCCATGAACTTCACGCAGAACAGACGCAACTTCAGGCTCATAACAACAGGACAGCGAGACTTGCATGAAAGCGCAATCAGTTGTGCCAAAAAAGCGTATGGAACTGCAATGCAGTCTTGTGAACAGACATGGCGACTCAACACAGCACAGACAGGCTTCACAGCTCAGCTGTGGACCCGCAGTCTGCACGTCCAGGCTTGGGCCTGGCAATGACAGCAAACATGAGGACTGAAGGTCATGCCAAAATGCATGATGCAATTTGCTTGCGAAGCATGTCTTAGTGCTGCAGACAGCTGACTCACCTTGTCAACAACCTGGTGTACAGCATCCCTCCCAGACACAATCATACGACTGACCTGCAGAGTCAGCTGCAACATCTCACTGTCAAGTCAGTGCCATGGCATGCACAAAATGCCCTGTTCAAACTTGCGTTCTCAGCAAGTTGAGTAAGCTCGAGGGTTCGTTTAACAGCAAAATTGGTTGTTGAGATAGTCTAGTGATTTACCAGTTCGGGGTCTTGCTCATGCCTTGCCAGATCAAATTCCTGCCTTGCACTGTTGCGCAGGACGTCTCGCCTGTAACAGCATATGACCGTGACGTGTACAATGTAGTCATATTGATGCAGCATTGTCACTGAGCAGCAGATGCACACTGGTCATCACTGAGCAGCAGATGCACACTGTATTGAATAGCATCAGCCACTTTTGCAGTGACTGTTGTGTCTGACTAATCACCATGGCTTTCCTTGCTCATTCTGCCAGACAAAGAGCCTAGAATACCTCCAGATATGCCGATACCTATGGTACACCTATCGTTAAAACTCACATATAGTGTGGTGACATGCATAGTGAACTGTTCGGTGTAACACCTACAATGCTATTGCTTCTGTGCGTGTGGTCTGTAGCTGTACACCAGTCGTGTCCTTCTGTCTATACTTCTGTTCCTGTGATGACAATTAGCACGCTGAAAACTTTTGCTGCTGCAGTCTATTCTGTAACGCGATTTGCAGTTGTTAAGTTCGAGACATCGCTCACTATGGTGCGACCCAATAGGTGATCCAAGTCTGTGTTCAACCCACGGGTACGCCCAGCTGCCACCGAGAGTTGGGCTATAACTTTGCTTGTTGTCGCACGCATTCCTGGCTCATCTGAGCGATGCCAGGGCAGTCTATGAGGTTTCAGTGCATGATGCGTTAAGCTATGCGACCGTCGTATCGCCCTACGCCCTACGCCCCATCAGTTGGGCACCGAGGCAGGCACCGAGGCAGTACATCACGCTTCTGACAAGTTACACACATTACAAGTTACACACATTACAAGTTACGGTTGCACTTGTGATTCGTGAGTATGACAACAGCAAACGTTGCAGCAGCCTGGTGAAACTGATACATGGCACACGGTCCTCCGGTGGAGGAATGTGCCGCGACGCCTCACCAGATTAGGCTGGCCGATATGCAGCGACAGCAGACCGTTGTTGACTGCCCGCGGTCGATGGTTGGGAGAGTTATTGGCAAGGGTGGAGAAACTATCAAGGCCCTACAGCAGTACACAGGCGCGATGATACAGATCGATCAATCTTGTGAACCTACCAAGGTCACGGTCGCCGGCTCGGCACAGAGTCTGCAGTTAGCAGTTTCTATGGTACGAGATATAGTGGCAGGCAACTTCAAAGGTTTTGCTCTCTTGAGACAGCTTACCTCCGGAACCGGTCCACAAGTACCGCAAGGTTTTGAACAGTTTAGTCAAGCGCAGCCAGTGTACGTGGGGTATGGTTTTGTCCCTCCCTCCCAGGTGCGTATTAACTAAAGCACACACAGTCACTGGTGTCAAGAGGATTCTCATGTGCAATGTGGTATGTCTCCATGCAATGCGTCGGCCTTGCTATCTGTGGCATTTGGTGTATGAAAGTGCTGTGCCTGAGCCGAATGCTGGCTGTACGCATACGGTCTTTTGGGCCAGCGAGCTTGCATGCAGTTGCTTACGCTAGTCACCAATTTTAAAGTTGGCGCACCGGTCGACGTGGCTGCGCCTCTATTGCAAGGCACAAAAGGAATGCATCCTCACTGCTGGCTTTTCGATTGTTGTTGCATGTGTTGACTGCTTGGCAGTGTGGCACTTGTGTTGTTTTAACCTGCTTTCATTCAGCAAAGGTGTCTGCTGCTGCAGGCTGACCTGCTCAGAGGAGTTGCTATCTCTGGCTTGAGTGCTTTGCCAACAAGCCCCAGTGTATTAGGCGGTGTTCCTCTAGGTGACAGTCCCTTGGCACAAGCATTCGCTGTCAGTGACGTAGCATGTTTCTGTCAGTGCAGCTTGTCTTGGCTCATCAGCACACAACAACGCACGATTTTTGCATACCTGGCCTCATTGCCCCAAGGCTCCTCTTGCATATTCTTGGCCCGGTCCGCATGCTACCTTCTTCCTGCAGCTTCACAGAGTGATTAACTTGCTAAAATCAGTGATTGTCTTTGTCTTTCTTATGCATCCTCCTAGGCCAGGTGCTGACTACAAAGACCCATGCAGGCATGCTGGCAGGAGGAGGGCTGCTTGGTATCAGTGACGGGTTTGGGGCACTCAGCCTCAGCAACAATCTTGCCTTGTCAGGGTTGAATGAGAAGGCCATTTCAACTGGTGGCAGCCAGGGCTTGACAAGTGAGCAGATGACCAGGAACAGTCTGAACAGCATTGCCAGCAGTAACAGCACTGTTCCTAGTCTTCCTTTCACCTCTGGCATGGCACAGCCCAATGGCCTGCCTTTTGGTTGGATGAGTATGGCTGACCCAGAAGGCAGAATGTTTTACTTCAATAACTCGACTGGTGTTGCTCAATGGAATCCCCCTCTGAGCGCATGATGCTAGGCATTGTCAGGCCTAGATAGCTCTATCTGGCTGTTCAGGTGTACTTCGTATACTGTTTAGTGTCAGTGTTGGGATGGATTGAACACCGACACACTGGTTAATCACAGAGGCTTTTGCTTGAAGGCTGTGCTTGAAATTGGTACTGGACAAATTTATGCTTGTCATTTGGTTTGGCCCAAGATACTGTGTTGCACTCTATCTTTGTTTTCGGTGTTCAAATGAACCCTGCATTTTGACACTCAATCAAGATTTGATTTCAGTTGCTCCAGTATGTGGTTGATCTGTCTTGTCTGGCATGGCAACTTGTGTTACTGTTAACTGGTTGTTCTTCTGCATAAATTTGATGTTGATACATTTTGTTGACACACAGCTGTTCCAGCATTGTGTGCTTGGGGCTCAGTGTGCTTGATGCATGTCAAACTTTCAGACTAGAGTAGACCTGTAAGTACTGAATACTCATGTAGCTGTATTGCTGTATGGATCTTGTGATGCATATGCTATACTGCAAAAAAATGGTGCTAACGCTGAAGCTGACTGCCAGGATTTGCATGACGATTGCATGTCAAAAATACACATCAGTCTGCACAGGCTGCGCAGTGGACTGCACACGGCAACAGCAGCATGCCATGCACCATGACGATTTCAAAGCGGCATCCGAGCCTGCACGCCAACAACGCATTGCAGAGCATGCATCATACAGTGGCGCCTTGCTCCATGATAAACCTTTTCAAACCAAACTTTCGAATCAGAGTTTGCAAGTGTCAACCAGGTCAGGCTACAGTACAAGCTCCTTACAACGACTACACTGGTCTGCAACAAATTGACCATCCGAGCGCACTGTTGTTCAAGCAATATGACGTAACGACATACAAAGTGTTGTAATGCCGTTATAAGTGTGAGAGAGAGAAAAGTGTACATCCTTTGCCCAGCGTCAAGTCTGATGGATGTGCCAGGGTAATATGAACCCTGACAAACTGATGATTGCTAATTGGATTTGTAAAGAGCGTTGTTGTAAGGAGCTGCAACTGTACTGACTGGGCAGACAGTTCAAACGAGCCCTGCGTCCAACTGGACAAGTATGAGCAAGCAAAGACCAAGCTTTGCAGCGGCCCTGATGATCTCCTTTGCCTGATACTGATATTTAGCCCCACATCTCAGCTGGCTGCTGCAGCCCCTGAAGATGCAGAATCAGTGGTACAGGACAATTGCAAGCTTATGCTAAGAGTCTACAACTTCAGCTGTCCCCAAAGTGGCATGGCCAAATATAGTGATACTAAACGCTATGCCACAATGAATGACAGGAAAGACTCTTGATGTCAACACAGCACATACAAGTACATCATGGAAGAAAAGGTTGTCGAGCAGTCAGCAGCAGAATCAATAACACAAAAGTAAGCGTCACATCCTGGTGTGAAGAAACCGCGCTCCTGGTTAGATATTGTGATATGAGCCGCCCAAGGTTGACCTTGCACTGTTGCATTGCATAACAGATCATATATACTAGGTCACCTTCAAGAGTTAACCTCATCCAAGCCCCACATTTCGCGCTGCTTATCTGCATCTGACTTTTCCTGTTTATTTGAGAGGAATTCCTGATCCATGTGTAGCCCATACGTCCATTCACCGTTAGGGCCCCGTATACATTCAGTCAAACAGCAGTAGGGGATATGTAGACTGCATTTCTGATTCGTCACTAATGCACTTGCCTGCAAGCACCTTCAGCCTCAGTGGTATACCAGACAGCTGCAATCATTCGAACTTGCAGTGCATGATTTTGGCAATAAACGCCATAATCATGCGTCATGATTATGGCGTTTATTGCCAAAGCATCAAAGACATCCTTGAGCAACATAAGAAATGAAGAGACATGGCTAGAACTGCAAGCGGGCCCTGCGTACGCCACAAGTGACATTGTGTCAGACTCTTACCAGATATTCCACTGACAGCCCATGCGCCACCTGCACACCAGGCAGCCCACACACTTGCTTCTGCAGCTGGTGACATCATTGCACAGCAATACTGCTGCAGTCCAAAGTGGAGCAACCTTGCCATATTATCTGCAACAGCAAACTTACCAGCAGAACATTGTCATGCGGGTGCGTGTCGGCAAGATGACGTGCTATTTGCCGGCACCGCTCTTGAGAGTCGCTGTAATCTTCAGGAAAATTGATGTGAAGCAATGACTTGTACCCGGAATCCACACTCTTGCATGTGGATTTGAGCTCTTCAGGTGTCTGGAAATTGGGCCGGCCAGCAGGAAACAAGCCTGCAATGAACTGCAAGTTGCTGCCAAGCAAAAGCACGGTAGTGCTGGCAAGCACCAATTTGACAGAGCATGCAGACATTCGCTTTGTGAGTCCAAAAACAGCTTGTAAATGCATGGCAAATGAGACACTTGATATACTTACGGGTCAGCATGCCCTCAGCCAAGCCATCCTCTATACGAATTGTGACATTGTCTCCAATGCAGCTTGCCACTTCCTGTGCTGTCTGAACTGTCCTAAAGAAAGGGCTTGAATATATCTGCTGTATGTGTTCACCCTGCAAGGTCGCATTGTTGACAGTGTGCACAGCTGGCTCTGGTTGCTGTGCTGAAAATCTCACAACACGGCACCTTGAGTCTGAGACCTAGCTCATGAGCTTGCTGAATACCTTGCTGTGTCAGTGGAGGGTCATCAATCGCCTGCAGCGCAGAGAGAGCTTGTTTATTGTGTTTATTGACGATCTAGCAAGCTACAGAAGGCTGACGAGCACCTCTGCCTGCGCCAGCCAGGCTTCGTCAGCCAAGTCTGCCCTTTCGCCGTGCCTAGTGATAAAAACCTTTCCACTGCCGACAGACTTGTCTATTGGACGCTGAGCGGTACTGCCCTCTCGCACTTTGTCCAACGTTACTCCTGCCATCTGCCGTGGTGTCTGAGAAAAGCAAACACGGCTGTGCCGCTGCTGGGGATGGCACTTCGCTGACAGGCCTCGCGGTGGCGCTTTCATTCAGCTCCGCACATTGCTGCATAAACTTCGACGCCCTTTCAAGTGGATGAGTGTTTATCGCAGTTGACTAGGAAGGCCTAAAGCCCGAGCGCCCTCGCGAGGGCGTCCCCAAGAACTGTTTCTGCAAGGCCCCTCAGCAGGAGTTTGACGACATCGACTTGCCATTCAAGCGCTGAGCAGTCATTACCCCACACTGCGGCGTGCAAAGAAATTGCTGGAGCGTGGTTCCCGCCAGTGCGCAGCGTGATTTAGCAAAAAGATTAACCCCCACGTGCTTATTGATCATACAGTCAAGACCCGTACAAGTCTCCGTCAGATGCGCAACAATACTACCTGGGTGGTCGTGCTTGGTGATTTTGGGCGGAGCCCGCGCATGCAATATCACGCTGTATCGCTTTCTGAGCAGGTAGTGCCGCTCACGCAGCACGATTCAGACTGCTCTCTGCAGAGCCTCGCTGACTCGTGCGCCTGCTTGTCCTCAGGCTGACAACAACGTTTGTGTCCTTGGCCAGCACGACACTTTACCGGTGAAAGAGGTGGCAGTCGACCCGTATATATCGCTTTGGTCAATCCCAGAAACGTAGTATGAGTGGCATGTTGTACTTTACAACCACGCTAGCTTCACATATATATTCAGCACGCTGTGTTCTTGCAGGCCAGCTTGGGTTCAACGGCTTCCCTTCCTCAGTTGCAGATTGTGTGTGAAGGCTGCAGTGCAAATTGTGCTTCTTTGTTACTGCTTGTTTATCAAGCTGCCAAGGCCGGACACAGTCCTAGTACAAAATCCACCTGCCATTCCAATTTTAGTGCTGTGTGTTTTGGTTTGCTGGTGGCATGGAGCAAAGCTGGTGATTGACTGGCACAATTTTGGATACACTATAATGTCTTTGACCATGGGCAGGCGACATCCCCTGGTAAGCCAAACCCTGTTGACATCCCAGGTTTTGGGGCGCGCCTGTCCTGCACACCACAAGCCTGCTCAGCTGTGCAAATATTGGCAGCGGCTTGTGTAGATCAACAGAACTAGACTTGCTCAGCGCACTGCACGCTGGTCATCTTGGTTGCCACAGGGTATTTACACGTACACTTAAGGGGCCGTTGCCTTGTCAATGCAAGGGGAGTGTTGTCATTGCCTAACACTGGCACGCAGGTGGTCTTTGCACAGTGGTATGAATGGTTCTTTGGGCGTCAAGCCACAAGTCACCTGTGCGTCTCCAAAGCGATGCAGCTTTTCCTCCAAGCTGAGTGGGGCATCACAGCCACAGTGTTCTATGACACACCCCCAACCTGGTTTCACAAAGCTAACCTGCATGAGCAGCATGAGCTGTGTACACGCATTGCGGCAGACCTGAATGCGCCAATGCATGATGATGATCCAGCATATCATGTGAGATCACCATACAGCCAACACCACTTTGATACTGTGCAAAACAAACCCAAGCATGCTGAAGCTAACGGCTTGTTGAGGACTGACTTCAATGTCTTCACTCATTTGGTGGAAGGCAAGCCTCAGCTGAAGCCTCTTAGACCGGCTTTGCTCGTCAGTAGCACCAGCTGGACCATGGATGAGGATTTTGGCATCTTGTTGCAAGCAGCCTTACAGTATGAGCAGATGGTAGGTATGCCTACCGTCACACAGCACTTCTTCATTGCATGCATGTCTGGCCCTACTCATGCACACAAGGCTAGGGCAGCTGATGCACCTGCAGCACTCCATCACATACCACCTGTTTCTTCTTGTGCCTGCTGCATGATGTAAGCAGGAGCAGGAGCCTGTGGTGACAGCTTGCTGCCACTACCATGCACTGTCACCAACTGCTGGTCATACAGTTAATGCTGCACAAATGCACAGGTGGCCTGACTTTGAGTATTTGCAAAAGTCTGCTTACCTGTTACGCTGCGCAGTCTGTCTCCATGCGCATCTTTTCACAAATATTGTATTGAGTTTAGACAAGCAAGCCGTCTGCCTTCAGAGAACCAGAAACAAAGTGTGGTGGTCTGCCTGCTTCAAGCTTGACCAACAGACAGCGTGGTCCCAACGCGTGAACCAAATTGGCTGTTTTGCAGGCTGCGTCAAGCCATGGCAGCTTGCCAGGCTTGGTGATAGCAGTGACAGGCAAAGGCCCACAGAAAGTCATGTATGAGGAGAAGATGCAGCAATTGCGCCTTCAGCATGTGGCCTTCAGGACGCTTTGGCTAGAAGCCTCGGACTACCCTCTTTTGCTGGGGTCAGCTGACCTTGGAGTGTGCCTGCACACCTCTTCATCTGGCCTGGATCTGCCCATGAAGGTGCAGCCATCTTTCTATATGACGACTGCACTTGCCCTGGGACACTTTGTCACAGTACCCAGGTGTTAACATCCACTGTACTGGCTGCTGGAGCAACTTTTGGCCTTTTTGGTATCGGCTTTTTTGATTTTGCACCTCAAATAAGTTTTGTGCAGACTAGGTAGCATGCAGCAGGATGGGACCCGAAGTTGGGCACTCAGCTGCTTTTGTTGGCTTGCATGGCTCACTGACGTGCCTAGCTCTGCTTGTGGGGCACAGAGCCAGCACTGTCTTCCTTGTTGTCAAGCCTTTGGTCAGTAACGACATGTGTGACACCACTGGCTATCAGGAACAGATGTCAGCAGCCATGCAGGTGGTGGACATGTTTGGCTGTGGGCTGCCAGTGTGTGCAGCCTCATATGATTGCATCGATGAGCTAGTGAAGGAGGGGCAGACAGGCCTTTTGTTTGATTCTTACCAGCAACTGGCAGATCAGTGGGTTGCTCTGTTTCAAGGCTTCCCCAAAAACCCGTCAAGGCAGCTGCTCCACATGCAGCAGCAAGTGCAGCAGCGCAAAGACAACTGGTCTGCAAGCTGGGAAAAGTTGATCCACATCTTTGCCTGAGAATCTTGTTTCCATGCTGCTTTTTGGGAGGTGATGATGTGGGTGACGAGATAATGATGTTGATATTCAGTTGCAGCATATGCATATGTGTGTTGAGTACACAAGGTATTCCAACAATCATTTGTTTTAAGCATTGTTTGCATTGTGCTGTCATTCCATTTGTAGATGCAGTAATGTGGTTGTGTATGCTGCTGCTAGACTCTTGTGTGCTCCTTGTATGCTCTGCATTTGATGATTTTGAGCTGCGGATTGGCTTTCTACGCTGTGCAACTGCTTCTTCAATGACGATGCAACTTTTGGGAAGCTGCTGCCAGTTGCATACAACCTCACCATGCTTGGCATGATCAATGAATCAATCAATCAATTTTACATTTTCTGTCTTCATGACTCATCAGGGGAGTCAACAACAACAACAGGGAACGTTGTATGTCAAGATCACATACACGAAGCACTATGTCCAAGCTTGTTCAACGCCTTAAGACGTTTGACAATAGAGCACCAAAGTACAATCCTGGTCTGAGGGTCACCGCCACATGTCTGTTCCTGAAACAACGTATCAATCATTTGCATATTTTACCTGCTGCACAGTGCCATTCCTACCGTACTGCAACCTGCACTGTTGTACCAAAGCCTTCCCTAAATTAGCCACAGCAGCAGCAGCGGCCCCAACAGCAGCAAGAACATAGCGTGAAGCATGCTACATGGATGCCAATATGTACAGCAGGCTTCAGCAAGATGGCGACTAAGCTAAAGCCTGTTTTGGCCTGAGGTCAAAGCAGTATGGTCCATCAATTAGCTGGTGATGCTTGCTGATCTAACGTCTTTTGGCTGTAGTTTTATTGTGCAGCAACATGTATTGGAAACTTGGATGTACATTGTGGGTTGCACATGAGTGAATGCAATGCAAAAAATGTCTAACAATGTTTGTTTTGCCAGCTGGAGCATGCGCTACCATATACATATAAGTATAAAGCACAGGCTATGCCATTGGATGTCCCTGTGCACACATGCGCCCTGGGCTATCTCTGGACGCTCTTTTGCTCAAACCCTGTTTCTATGGGCAGCCTGTGGCCTTGTTGTCAAGCACAGGCAGACGCACCTTCAGCAACTCAGAAATGTTCAGACAGCCAGCTGGTCACGATATAGTGTCTGCTTTGTGCCTGGAGATGCTACTGCTTATGCCTAGGCCTGAGAGATGCGTCAGCACGTCTCTGTACACCTGTCAGCCCATATTTTTCTCCACTGTTTCTCCACTTCTTCAGAAATAACCAGCAACAAGACCTCCAACTCTACATGCTTTGTGCTTGAGCAGCCATATGGACTGTTGGCATTGTTTTAGCTGTTGGCAGCAGATGCTCCGGTGACAATGTGGACTCTCACCAGCTTTCAAAGTCAGCGGCTGAAATCACCATGAATGTGAGCATGAGCTTCTAGATGCACTCCAATGCATTGTGCAGTCTGACACAGCCTTGCAGGTTTACAGGGCTCTCTATGATCCAGGCATCTTAGCAGACTAAGTAGAAGAGGTATGCCTAACTTATACATCGGTCAACTGCCAAATCCCCAACTGACCGAGCCAGATAACGCTGCCGTTGCTGCTAAGCCAGGCAACGAGGAACATGCAGAAATTTTGTTGGTTCAAACAGAAGCCTTCTTGCAGGCAGAGGTGTAAGTAAGACAAGATTTGCGCAGACTAGGCTGTGCCTGCTCCCCACGCCACTGCCGGACCGCTTGTACGTCCCGCAAACCTCCCAGTAAGCCTCTGGTCGCTCGTTTGCATGCAACGTTCAGCAACATAACAGCCTTCTGAGGGTTCATTGAGGGTTGCTGAGATAGTCAAACGTGGTCAAGCACTCCCAGATCACTCGGGACAGCTATGCGCATGTGTCACTCGACTCCGCTCATTGCGTTGCAGCTTTGTTGCGCCTCTCTGCACGCTCATAGCCAATTTCACGAACTGCGCAGCGCGCGCGCTCGATGACCAAGAGACCGTACTTGGACGACTTGCCCGAGCAGTTTGCACAGCTTGCAGACGTCACCCTGATAGCGGAGGGCGTCGAGCTTCCCGCTCACCAAGCTATTTTGGCTGCAAACTCTCCTTTTTTTGGAGATATGTTCCTGTCATCCTCGGAAGGCAACAAAGACACGTCAAGGGGTAGGCTGCGCTGCCCTTTACCGGGAGACAAGCTCGACGATGTACTCACAGTGCTGAGATATTGCTACCAATATTGCACGCTGTTCAGCTCTGACCAACCACGCCTAGAATCAGCCAAAGATGCTTGCTCTCTGGCCAAGTTTGCACACAAGTATGACATGCAAGCTCTATTGCGGGAATGTGAGACCTTTCTCACAACAAAAGCCAAAGCTGTGGAGGCAACTCATGATTCCTTGGACATCACATCAGTGATAGAATGGACAGCTTTGGCTGAGGAGTGTGGCATGACACAACTTGTGGCACATTGTGAGCTTGTCATGGCCCAGTCATGGGACAGGAATCTGTGGCAGGATGATCGCCTGACAGCTACAAACAATATCAGCAGAGCTTGCTTGCTCAGGGTACTACGTGCTGCTCAGCACCACATGATAGCCTCTGAGCAGCGCATGCAGCAGATGGTGGTCAACAGATACAACAGTTTTCACACAGGGGCCAGTCCAACATGCCATGCAGGCATCAATGATCTGATAAAATGGCAGCAGGCCGGCAGGTCCCAGACCAGCCATCTGTTCTGTGACTGAGATCTGTTTGATTCTGTCGGCCATACAAGCCAACATCACCCCCTGTGTGCACGCGTCTGCCCATCTGGACAAGGTCTCCTTTCACAGAGTGTATTGGCACTGCTGCAACTCAGCCACATTACTGCATTTCAGGAATCTCTGCACACTGAAAACTTGGCAAAATGCCAGGTTCCTATCTCTGCTATCTCTGAAGACTGCTTATGCTTGACCATGACCATATTTGTCCCTGTACCTCACATTAATTATTCTTATTAGAAGCACATTAAAAGCTTCAGCCATTGGGGTCCGCAATGCAGGCTTTGTTCTGGATGACCCTGCATGATTTTCAGTTCAGGCTTTGTGTATCGTAGGGTCAGCCTGCTCTGCTTGTTAGTGAAGATTTTCAGTTGTATTTTTTGTACTAACTAAGTATTCTGATTTGTATGTGTTTATTCCTCTTGTGTACTGAGCTAGGCATTCAGCTGTGAGTACATTCATTACATTCTAATACTTCACCATCACGTCCCAGTTCTCACACAGAGGGTCAAAAGCTGCTTCGCCTTTCAACAAATTCAATTATCGAAGCACCACAGCAAACCACAGATATTGCCGCCCATTATGTAAGCAGTGTAAGCGCCAGCAGTCATGCTGGCCAGGACCAATCATGCTATCAGTCATGCTATTGTCAGCACAAGGCATGACCAACATTATCAGCTACAACTAATAGGTGTGGGTGCTGACGCTGGCTGCACCTGCAAGCACTGGTTGGAGTCCTCTCTACATGACAAGGAAGCATCTGGCAGCACTCACGCCAACACCAGACATAACTACAGTCCAGAGTCTAAGCTTAGACTTATAAGATCCTGAGGGACTCCAATTTCTAGCGAAAGCTGAAGCTGAATGTGTCAAGCTGAAAAGCTTTGCATGCACTGCAAGCCCGCACAAGAGAAGCAAGTGTCACAACCAAGAATTGCATTCAAGTGATGAAGAGGATGGGCTTGAATTGCAGTGAGAACGTTGGTACCGTTCCTGGCAAGCCTCATTAGAGGCGCCAACAGCAGCATCTGCACCATGGTGACTGCTACAGTGTCCACTGGGTTCTGCAGCTCAGCAAGAGCACAGTGTGTAAGTAGTCCATGCAGCTCGGCAAGAGTGTGCAGAGCAAGGGCACATTCCAAGGCTGTAAAACGGAGTTGACTGCCCCCACTGCTCTGGGGGTCCATGCGTGTGTGTAAGCATATGCTGGTTTGACATGCACACCAGTTCCTGCAGCCTGCAAATCCACCTGTTAGTTCAGTCAAAGCAGCAATTGTCCACATGCATGCAATGTCATACACGAGTAAACAATGATTATGCAGGTCCTGGTGGCGGCACTGTAGGAAAGAGTCTAGCTTCATTGTGCCCAAGCGGCCACCACCGCACAGAGCTTTGCGTGCTACTACTGTTTCTTGCAGTTTCTTGTTGCCATGCAAGCATCAAACCAGGCACATTACACCTGTGTTTGAGCTGCCACATGGGGGTGTTGAATGATGCAAAGTCCTTGTTATGCATCAGTGGACACACATGATATATTTCATTTGAAAGGGTGTTGCATGTAGAATCGGAGATTGCTAGCAAGACGGCCACGTGCATGCAATGTCTTACACGCTTTTCCATGTAAAACCCACACATAATACGCCAATCTGACAATGCATGCATGCCATGCAAGCTATCTAGTGCACTGACCACACCTACATGTGTCAAGGGCAATCACTCGATATATTTACACGGGGGCTACTTGCAGCCTTGAGGACATCATCATATGCCACATACGTGGTGCCTGCATAGACACAGGTATAGCTGTCATCTTTTCAGGCCAACCCTGTGTATGTATGTCAATACATGTTAAGCGGTTGCTGGCAGGAGAGACCCAAACGGTTGCACACCCTGAGCTATAGCACCAACATTCTGCCCACAACATAGCCGCCACCAAAGCACAAGCCAGGTTGGCAACGCTGCATTGATGCTGATCAGCAACAACACCACATGGTGCACCGTCTGAAAGCCATCAACACACTCAAAGCAAATTGGCAGCCAAGCTCATCTGCACCGCTCCCACCGCTGGGTGTGGGCCCCACATTTGCTGTTATGGGGATTTACCTCTTTGCCAATCATCCAAGGCAGCTCACAGAGCTAGCAGTCACCACACAACTAGCATTGCACACAGAAAAGAAAAAAGAAACAGAAAAGAAAAGACTACGCCACTTATGCATTGGCGTGTATGGGGGACAAGTGTGTGAAACACTGCCCCCCCCGGGCTTTCAGGGCCCTGTGTATTGCACACACACAACATATACGGCAGTAGGTAGGGCGTGCCTGTTTCGCTGCATGAATCTGCAGTCGCCTTTCTTACTGCATGCTTGCTTGCTTGCTCTGTCTGTGGGATCAACTTTCCTGGAGGTGTATTCGCTTGTGTGCCCAGGCGCAGTCACTGTGCACACATGGCTGATGTCACAAGCCATGCAACAGCACTGCAACAGATGTCAAACATGGACTTCAGGCAAAGGTGTCTACCTGAAATGCTGGTCACTGACCATGGCATGTGTACTGCAAGCAACTCATCTGCAGAGGCAGTGATGCTCAACTTCCTTGTGTTGTGTGTTGTATTCGTTGTGC
>JAABUP010003626.1_pt1 | contig 27024 bp, 34 predicted proteins | sample 5559201 | NCBI WGS metagenome assembly JAABUP01 (sample SAMN10711887, study PRJNA513373) | rock metagenome | isolation source: Antarctica rocks | place: Antarctica | reverse complement strand
CTGTATGATCAGATTAGATGCTGAATACCGTAGCAATCACACGGTTAGATTGCATCTCAAGTGGTAGCCTCGCTTCCAAATAAGCTTATCTATTTCTATGTGGTCTAATAATTGCTTCAACCTCGAAAAACTTCTCAAGCACTAGCAGCCTTGAGCACCTCCTCGACCTTCGCATGGCGCGGCGTGAGCGTGATCCTGAACGGAACAGGCGATCGACCGGAAAGACCGTCATACTCCTTCAAATCGATAGGTTCCCCCGGAAGCTCGCCCATATTGAACGCCCAGAGCATGCGGGCAATGGTCAGCCAGATCTCGCGTTCGGCAACAATCATGCCTGGGCAGATACGACGGCTGGACACACAAACCGAAATTGCGCAATCAGCACACCTCTAAACACCGAAAGCTAGCTTGATAAACTCACCCGGCTCCAAACATCCAATGGTCGCGCTGGTGTGGATCGACCAAGTTTGCGCTCTCAGCTGAGGTAACATGATCTTTGATGTAGCGGTCAGGCTGCCATATCATAACGTCAATAGTCAGTCTTTCAAGAAATGCATTGTTCAAAGTAGGCATCGGAACATACATTGAAAAGAGATGGGTCGGGGTAGCGGTTGGAGTCATGGTGCATGGTCCAAGTGTTCAAGACGACGACGGTGTCCTTAGGGATGAACTGCCCGTGATAGGTGAAATCCTCACTCGCAACGTGGGGAGTCCCCAGCCAGAATGGGTTGTGGCAGCGTTCGACCTGCTCAATTTCTGTCAGCCGCTGGGCCAAACCAAGGCGGAGATATCTGTGTGAAACGCGCCTCCTTGATAATCGCATGGCAGTATGGCAGGTTCTTCTCGTCTTCAACAGTAGGCAGACGGTCACGTCCAACAACACTGTCGAGCTCAACCTGTGCCTTCTTTTGTATCTCAGGATACGCGGGGATCAGGGCCGAAAACCACTGCATGATAGCCGCCGTCTGGAGAAGATAAACTCAGCACTTTCGCTCTTCTCATCTAGTGTAATAACAGACTCACCGTTTCAACACCGCCGATCATGAATCCCGAAGCAAGAAAAATCATATCCAAATCATCCAGATTCTCCTGTTTGCGGGCCTGAAGCATTGTCTTGGCCAGACAGTCTTCAACGGGCACGCCGCTCTCAAGGTTCTGCTCAATATCCTTGATGATGCCTCCATACGTCTCAACGAGGCCCTTGTGGAGCTTCTTGCCGCGGATCAGCATGGGGTTGGGGATATGCTGCAGGATGGGCACGAAGTCAACCAAGTTGGACATGGGGCCCGTGCAATTCCTGGTAGCCGTTTTATGGGTCACTATTGATGTCATTGACCAGAAAAGTGAGATAGACGCACATGAATTCACGGCTCAATTTGAGAGCACGGCTAACCAGCGGGTCATCGATCCTGTCTATGCGAAATCCAAATGTGATGGTGGTCATGTTGTTAAAAGAGCAGCGACCAGCGTGCGGCTGTGGAGCCAGTCAAATCATCAGACGAGTGGTCTCTATGATTAGAAGAAAGAAACGTTACCTGAGGGTTGACAGGAACTGAGCCACCTTTGCTCGCTTCGTACAGAGCGTTGATCAAAACCGTTGCCTCACGATCGAGAACGGGAGTGTAGCTGTCGACCGCGCGCTGGTTCAACCATCCCCAAGCAATACGACGGTGCTTCCGCCTACGTACAGAGCCTCGTCAGCAAACATTCTAGCAGCGACTATACAGGCGACTGACCATCTGTCATTGTACGGACTAGCCGTAATGCCACGACCAGCAAAAACAGTCTGGCTCTTGATAAACATTTCCTTCCGTGACGAAAAGACGGAGCCGTTGGTAACCATAAGGTCCTTCGCGATGGCAGGGTCTGACACGATCATGAACAACTGGTTGCCGAGCCAGAAGGAATACAAGTTTCCGAATTTCTTCGCCCAGTAGTCGAGCGTAAGCTCGGGGTACTGTGTCAGGAACGGAAACGATCCTGAGACACAAATCAAACATCGTCAATTAGGCAGTCGGAAAGACAAAAGAAGTAGATACCGAGACTGACCGACGATGGGCAAACCCCATGGACCTTTGGGGATCCCATTCCCGTGCTTGTCCACAAGAGAACTACCGAAGAGTGTTCCAGACAGCAGATAGACAGCCATAGCCGCTATAGCTCCGAGGGTGACGACGGAAGGGCTGAAAATTGTTCCAGCGTACGCATCTGCGAACAGAGCGTTGGTAGCATAGGAGGCAGAAGAGCCGTTCAGATGGAAAGACATGTCTGATGATGAGGGTGGAGGGTGAGAGGCGAGGTTGCTGATGGGATGTCGAAACCGTGAGGAAATGGGGTCTCTTATATGCTAAGGTAGGTCCCCCAAGACCTCACTTCACTGTATCATCAACCGAGACCTCACTGTGATATCAACCCTGAGACCTGCTTCAGGGGCAATATCTAACGAACTTCCGATTCTCTCAATTATTTGCATTCTGTATTTAAATCATTGTTCAAGGCATTGCACAGGGCTGGAATGGCAAGAGCTACTCTATTCGTCGAGTCGTACATGCAGTGTATTTGATAACCCTTGGGTATGGTACTTGACTGTGTTATCAGCCCTGGCTGTGCCATAAGACCTGACTCTGCTATCGAGTCAGAGACCAGATCTTGCAGCAACATTTGCAGCAATATTTGATGAATTTCTGATTCTTTTCATCATTCACATTTAACATTTAACATTCAACATTTAATCATCGTTCGATTTTGTTGTTGAGGCTGATAGAGCAACAAGCTACCGTATTCGCTAAACCGGATGCAGTGTAACTGACAGCCCTGCTCTGGATACCTTGATCCCTAACTGCGCCGTCAGCTCTGCAGAAGCCTTATGCAGCTGCAGCATTCAACCCACTTCCGAATCTCCCGATCATATGCATCGGACATATGTTCCATGTTTTGCACCTTGGAATGCTGCCGTCTTCTGCAGATCCAGCGGCACAGAACAACTTCGCTACCTACAAGTCCATGTAATACAGGGAGACGGCAGCTCGCACCTATTGCGTTCGCTGAATCGGACATGCAGTTAATTCAACGGATATCGTACCTTACCGGACTGTGGGGGCTCTCCGACTCGCGGTTTTTCTTTCTCCTGCCGCTCATCTACCGTCACTCATCTCTACTCGTGAACGTATTCTTCATTTCCAATTGTGAGGATTACGTAACTGTCATCTAGGCACCCGTACAACTCCTTAAATCGCCAAACAAGAGTTACTCATTGACATTTCTGTTGGAAGGATCAGGAACGCGCGCTGTCTGCTCAAACATGGCACCTCTCCATCGCCTCTCACGCCTCCCACCTTGGTTGACTCACTGGTTGGGATACCGTTCATCCCCTCCGAAGACACAGCCAGACTACATCGTCTACCTCTGGTCCTTCATCGGCGCTTTCTGTGGCCTCTCCCTTCTGCAAGCCATCTTCGGACACGCGCAGTACTTCATCAACCGCCATGTCCCCTCCATCGTCACGTCCTACGTACGTCCCCGACCTATCTCCAACTCTCCTGGCTTCGCTGAACACTTTGTTAAATATTGAACCGCACAGGGAGCGTCCGCCGTACTCTGCTACGGAGCCATCGAAGCACCGCTCGCGCAGCCTCGAGCTCTCATCGGCGGCCACTTCGTCAGCGCCGTCATAGGCGTCTGTATCACCAAACTGTTCGGCCTACTTCCCTCTGAAGAGCGCCTTGACTCCCTGCGTTGGCTGGCAGGCTCCCTCTCCACCGCTGTCGCCGTTGTCGCGATGCAGATCACCAAAACCACCCATCCCCCCGCAGGCGCGACTGCATTCCTCGCAGCTATAAGCCCTGAAATATACGTCATGTCGTGGTACTACCTCCCTGTTGTGCTCCTGTCGTCGATGCTCGTCCTCGTCACAGCACTCATGATCAACAACATTCAGCGCCGATATCCCGTGTTTTGGTTCGCCCCCGCGGTTCCGGCGGTCGCCACGCCTTCGCCCGGTCTTGGCGGTCCGGAAAAAGCCAATCCAGAGCCATCTACTCAAGAGAATGGCTCTACATCGTCGTCCTCCACCGACGTGGAAAGAGGCTCGCAGTCGAAGACTCCCTCTTTCTCTCCGTGATCTTGTTGCACAGATGAGCGTCTACATGTCGAGTAGAGCTGCAACTGACACTCTGTGAATTCAATTGGCCGGCAGTCACTGTGTAGATCTGGAGATGTCATGGCAACGCAACCCCGGTTGAGGTACTTGTGCCTCTTGTGGTTGATACCTCTTATCTTCGCTAGCTAGCTAGCTCGACATCACCTTCGTTTCCTGATTGCTCTGCATCAAAAGAAGACTGTTCTAGAACCATACATCTTAGCACATAGAGTATTGACATCACATCAAGCAGTCTTGATGTCTGTTGAAAAGACAGCTTGATGAGGCAGTGATTCTGTACACAACACCTACAAGTCAGTTCAAACAGCTTCAGACAAGTAGTAACATCAGGAACCAGGCAGTGAGGGTTGTGCACTGTGAAATAAAGAACATCCGTATGTATGTCTCTCAGAATGAGATAGTCGTAGTAGTACAAGACAACGGATAATCAGAATAAGTACCTCACTCACCTATCTTAAGAACGGTTAGGGAGTGAACAAAACTTAGCTCAACCTTACCACTCAAGAAGTGAAACAGAATAATTTTAGTCATTGTCAAGAAATGATGCTACGTTGTCGAGATATGGTACAGGGCTGACGCAAGTTTCATGCGTGCATGCATGACACTTGATCAGATAAGGATGAAGGGTTATGGTGTAGGGCAGCTTGCAATGATGTACTGGCTGAACATTGCATTCAGCACGAGGCGTTCAGCCCATACTACTACCTTACTATAAAGATGCTTCGCGGTTTGTCTTCATTTTCAAAGCGCCACGCAGAAGTGATCACTTCGCCCATAAAAAGTCTCCAAAAACGACCACAACTCCTTGCATTTAGTGCAGCGTCGATCGCCGCCATCTACTTTCGCCATCTGTTCAGCGCCTCCTCCCATCCGATACTAGATTCTCCACACCGCTCGCCCACCAATGCCCAGGTCCTTGCCCTAATGATATTCTCCACACCCCTCTCGTTCCGGATAACATTCGCTAGAGATTCAGTGCGAGCTTCTCGAGGGAAGAACCGAGAAGAATAAGGATCGAGGCGCTCATTGACGATCCTTTCTCGGTCTCTTGCCGACTCCACCTGCCGCAGGACAAGATCCGGATCATCGGGGTCTGGACTCGTCACGACCCCTGCGCAGTAGTTGAGAACGTCGGATCTTGTCTGCCATGACTGGAAAAGGACATTCTCCTTGAAAGCCCGACATGACTGCGGATCTATGGGTCGTCTGCCGGCAGGCCTGATCTGCCTTTCAGCAGTAGATGACGGATCGAAACCTGCCCGCGCGGGGGTCATCAGCGCATTGAGGTTCTGCGTTATCGAGTCGTCTATGGTACCTCGTGATATTCGGAGGAAATCTACCCTTGAGATTGGTGCTTAGCTGAGGCATGTCAAGCGGGACGGCAAGGGGTTGATGGCTACCTCGAAGAGCAGTCTCGTTGAAGCAGAACTGCGGCGTTAGATCGGGATGTGTAGGCGGCTGCGACATCTCCGGTTTCGCCGCCTTTTGTGATTCCTCCCCGAAAGGTGATGGTTGAGTCCAGAAGTACCCCGCCACCGTGTCGCTCGTTCTGGCTTTTCCTTTGGACTATTCCAATAGCTATGCTGAGATCGGTTCAATATCAAAGGAAAACAGGGAGTGTATCGGCAAGAGTGCACTGCTATAATCCTGAGAGATAATCACCGTTCGCGGTAATATCACTAAGTAATGGTATTGATGATGTATGCGGATGGTTCATGTTTGAAGCAGGCGGCGAACACGCGAGGTTAGTGCGCGTCAACGACCTCCGCTGATCACTGCAAAGTACATGTACTTAAGTAAAAAGCTTCTTGCTTGATTGAATTGAAACGAATCCTCAGCTAGTTACAAGAAAGCTTCAATTTGCTGCAGCTTACTTGACGTGGAATCTATCCGCCAACTGTGCTCCTGAACGTCTCGAGTTTCTGACACGTTTCTTATTTGGCTTACAGCCAACCCTTTCATTACCGTGCACTAAACCGACAGCTGATGCCGTCACTTCATTCTCCATCTTCATAAGTTTTGGTACTGTCGTTTGGCCTCGCATCTCCGTAGAGGACATTAGAAGCGTCTTTCGAGATGCCTGAAATTGGCGAAGGTGGATTAGCCTTCTCCCTTCTGCGTGCATCAATCACATACTGATGTTTCATGCGACAGTTGCGCGCATAGTCCATTATCTTAGGAACCGCCTGGTTGGGAAGACGTTAGCCACAGTCCAAGTACAGGACGATGCCAACGTCTACGGCAAGGGTGGAACGACAGCTGCCGAGTTCAAAAGGGCAATGACGGGGAAGAAGGTGCTTGATGCAAGACAGCAAGGCAAATACTTCTGGTACGATAGATATATGAAGAGCACCATCTGAGGCTATGCCCTTGTCAAACACCTGGCCTGGCAATAATTCGCAATGCACATAAGTTAGGACCTCGCCCAGGTTCTTGAAGCTGACATCTCTATAGGCTTGTCATGTCATCCCCGCCGCATCCCGTGATGCACTTTGGTGGGGTTGTCTCCGGAGTCCAGCTTTAAATCATGGCTGACTTACGTTTTGCTGGCAGGAATGACTGGCTGGATAAAGATGCGAAACGAAGAGACGTACTATTACAAGCCAGCTAAGGAGGAGGAAGAAGAGTGGCCTCCAAAATTCTGGAAATTTATCCTGAAGACCGCTGAAGAGCCAAAGTGCGAGGCTGCTTTTGTGGATTCAAGACGATTTGCTAGGATAAGACTGCTCGATTGTGATGCAGATGCCATCAGACAAACCACTCCATTGAAGGAAAACGGCCCAGACCCAGTCATTGATAGAGATATTGTAACAGAAGAGTGGCTTGTTGAGAAAATTCGAAGTAAGAAGGTACCCGTCAAGGCACTTTTGCTGGATCAAGCGAACATCAGTGGCATTGGAAATTGGGTGGGGTAAGATACACGGTCTGTGCTTCCATTCAGTTCGATAATTGACAGCTCTAAGGGACGAGATAATGTATCACGCCCACATACATCCCGAGCAGTACAGCAATACTCTTAGCGACGCACAGCTGAAGCAGTTACACACATCGTTACTGCACATCTGTTCGACTGCTGTGGACTTACTGGCGGAATCAAGTCAATTCCCAGAGGAATGGCTATTTAAGCATCGATGGGGCAAGGGGAAAAAGGATCAAAAAAAGGAGCTGCCCAATGGGGAGAAAATCGTTTACATTACTGTCGGAGGCAGGACCAGTGCAGTGGTCCCCAGCGTACAGAAGAAGACGGGGCCCGTCGCTGGTGATGTGAAGAGCGAGGATGTTGACGACGATGCGAGCCCCGACGAAGACGAAGGAGACCAGAAACCTAATAAGAAGAGGGCGCCGGGTGCAAAGGCAGCTACGAAGAAGGAAACACCACACATCGAAGCCCAAACTCCTACCGGACCAACAAAGAAAAGCCGTGGTGGGAAGAATGACAATAAGACAAATCAGAAGGATGACCCGGTGAAATCTCCTGCGAAGAAGCGTAAGGCCGCCTCTGGATCTGAAGTCAACGGGCCAGCCAAGGATGAAAAGGCGAAGAAGGTCAAAACTTCAACCGAGAGCGCTAGTGCGGAAGATGAAGGTACGGCATTAGAACGAAGACGTTCCACACGTGTGAGTGGTAAAGTTGTCTGAGTGACCTCTATCGATCGCTGGATTTGAGCACCGTCACGTTTTGGGATACCTCGACTGATACGGAGTTAAGGATATATTCTTGGTGGGGAAACGATGCCCACTTCTGGAAGTTGGTTCCCATCCTGGAGGATGTTCAAAGTGCATGCGCGTGTGTTCATCTGTCACTCGATCTGGCTGCTCAATAAAATGCGCAAGAGAATCCGACTCGTCCAGTTTGTATTTTGATGTTTTCTTATCGTCTGTACTGATTGTAACGGAAAGGCGGCAAGGTCACCCGCAGGCGAGAGATTACTCCGATCATGTATCCAGTACGCACAATGGTTTTGGATTGGACAAGGATTTGGCCCGCCTAATTTATATACTGCCACCTATGATTGAGTAAGCAAGGTGAAGGAGTTTCGTGCGGTGACGGCTTGCATTCAAAGATGACTCAAGCTTTACGTACGCTCCTGTCACTCACTTATGCCTCCCATATGCATACTCAACCCTATCGCGACTTAGCTATAGAACAGACAATTACTTTGTCCACAGCTTTGATCCGGTACATGGTCTTCTAACTGTCGACACGGCTGGCATCCCTTTTCTAATGCGATGATTAGATTGCGTGACAGGAGCTGCATTTTGCACCACGGAGATTCTCAAGGCAAAAGCAGCCATGGCAATCATTCACACCGAGTTTGCGTGTTCTACATAGTCAATTGCGGTAATCATTTGATTGTAGAGTCCCACATATTTCTACTCGTAAGATCAACGCAATTCGGTTGGCCGGTGTTGAGAAAGGCGTCTCATCGCTGTGCATCACTTTCGATCATAGTCTTCAGCACCGTTTTAAAATATCTTAAATGATGGCTGTCACTGTTGATTTGGAACCTCCTCCCACGCCTCCTTCATCTCGAAACCGGCCCAGCACCAAGTCCTCCTTGTTCGACTACCGCCTTGTTAATCCTTCTATCAACGCCCTGAAGTTCGATGCTGCGGCCTCATTCCAGCTGCCTTCCGCCCATGTTCGCAATTGCTCACATGAAAAGAACGAAAGCTCCGAGGATCTCCTCGTTGTTTCACCGTACACCTCACGAGCCCACCTCCTCGACCTCGGCACGGTCAGCAAGCCAAATCAGCTCCTGGCCAAAGCATTGACGACCATGAAGCCGACACGGGAAGACTACGCTACTGCACCATATGACAAGGCTTTCAACTGGGCCTCGATCATGGCGGTCTTGCAAACACTGGTGGAAGAAGAGAGATATGAGTGGAAAGAAGAATCGTTCTACGTCGTGGTCTTCAAGTCTCGAGTACCGCCGACGACGGATAAGACACATCTAGGCAGGCTGGACGAGAAGTCGCACGAGGAGGCTATGGGAAGCGGGGGCCTGCTGAAGTAAGCCACGTGTCTCTATCGACCCGAGTGACCGCACGTCGAATCTGACTGTCCAACGCGTAGGTACTGGTTCGGCAACGCAGACCCAGACACCGGAAGGAATCTTGCCACTTGTAAGTACGTCTTAGGCTATACCCGAAATCATTGCCTGACTGTGGCAGGTATCTGGCGGGGCAGAGCGGATGCCAAGCGCGGTGGAGCCGGGGAAGGCCATCGGCGTGCTATGAGGGCCACCGTGGGACTATACACCGAGTGGAAGTTTGAAAGGTTGAAGCTGATCATCCGGGAAGGTGGCAAAGAGTGGGATATCGTGGCGTGGCACGATTGAGCGAAGAGGTCCCTTCGAGCTTACATGGTCCTGGCTCCCAGTGATGGATACTGCTAGGAGCGTTGTGACGGTTGGCGTCTGACGCTCCCCCGCAGTTACGGTAGTTAGGACTCCGAAGCAGTGAAATAGAATAGATCTTTGTAGTCATTAGCGGACTCGTAATACATAGTACAGTGCTATGCGAAAATGCGTGCGAAAATCTCAGTTTTCCGTACATCAAGAAAGAAAGTTGAGACTGTTGAGCAGAGATATCAAACAACCACAATTGCATATATTAGTCTGCAAAATTCTGCGGATAATAGAGTCTACTGAGTATTATTGATTGATGCTCATCTGATATAATAACAATGGGTTTTTGATGCCTTACATGAGATGTAACATCATGAATATGATGAAATGAAAAGATTTGACAGTCCGAGTTCTCTGTGAAAATTTTGAAGTTTCATAAAAAACAAAATATCGTTTAATTCAGATTACTACCTCACTAAAAACTGCTTTTATTCTAGAAGGTGAGCAAGGTTACTTTTACCACTCAGGTCTGAATGAGATGAGGGCGAGTCAGAGACCTGACGTGATTGAATGGATGCTCCGCCAGGCGGCCCAGGATACCGGCAAGGTCCGAGTAGGCTGTTTGCGCTTGATCATCCGTCACGTCGAAGGAGAGCAAAGGCTTGCCTGGAAGCTCGTCGATCAATATGTAGGCCACCCCGACGTCGTTGGTGGGATCATGGCGGAGTTCAAATCCGTACACCTTGGGCGTGAGGAGCATCTGACCCTTCAGCCGTCTCAACGTCGCGCACTCGCTGACCATGAGGTTAGTAAGATGGTCCAGCATGACTCAGTGGTTGACACGCTGGATCCGAGCTAACCAGGTGACCGTCCACGAAACAGCTCCGGCGATGCACATGCGTGCTGCCCAACATTGAGTTGGATGTTTGTGAGCTCAAAGAGTCAATTGAGAAGTTGTTGACGTCAAAAAAGGTTGATGAATGTGATGTGGTTGAGCATGATAACTGACAATGAGGCAGGCATTAGAACACGATCTTCGCGTTGTCAACGCTGATCTGAGCCGGATACGGCTTGTCACGAAGCCTTGTATTTGGACAAAGGGAGCCCTCTGAAGCCTACCATGAGGTTGAGGACAACCGTAGTGAAGGGAGCTGAGGTGCCTGAATTGACCCCGTGGCCAGTAATAATCAGGGATCAGGTTATGACTTTCTCAACCATGTCTCACCTGTGTCTCGCTCATGCTGTCGCCATCTTGCTCTTACCTTCAGTCCAGATGGTGCTGTCTATGTCGGGCCCGCCGCAAGCGATCGAACTGGCACCTTAACCGCCCTAAGGCCATTCAACCATGCACGAGAATTCTACGACGCGTGGCGCGAAGAGCATTTGAAGCTGATCATGGACCGGCAGTTATTCATCCAGTTTCCTGTCAACGCGTACTTGGTATTTTGCTTTCTCAGGAAGCAGGCACAAGCCGTGCATCTCCACGATTTCGAGGGCGCGTTCGAGCGCGGACCGTTTTTCTGGAAGCACACGGACGACAAAGGCGATCATATCCTCATGGATCATAATTTTCACATAACCGGCATCATCGACTGGACCTTCGCACGGGTCGTTCCCACCTACGAAGGGTTTGGTCCCTACCTCGCCATGGCGAATATAGGTCGCCTCTACTCCGCTGGCGATCGCCTTGAACAAACACAGGAGCCCATTCGCCCGGTTTGCAAAACGCTCAGAGACGCTTCGTTGATCCATCTTTGCACTGGAGATAGGCGTTGACATGGGTTGGAGCGAGGCTCTGGCGCTCTTTGAGGGCATCATCGTCGCGTTTGGAGGCCGGTGAGAAGGGTTTAATTAGGGCCGCTAGCGCGGCGAGCGTCTGGTCAAACGCGGCAGCGATGAAAGGCTTAGTCGACTTATTCGCGACTGAGAAGAGACCGAGGAAATACCCTCCAGGATTTCAGGGCGCAAGTGCTGCTTTGCGCAACAGTATGCTGGAGAGGACTGAAGGAGTGCTTTCTCGCTCTGGACTTTTGAGGCGAGCATCAAATTGCAGAGCAATCAGCCAATCACCAAAACCGCTCATCTCCGCTCAATGAAAGTACAGAGTATCAATTACGGCGAGGCGAATTGCTGTTGCAACGGCCGTTCAGAGTGGAGGATGCGTTGGAACGTGCAATTATGATATCCTTCTTCCCTGTCCCTTTCCTGCCATCTTCTTCGCCTTCTTCCTCTTCTCTCCTCATCTGCTCTCGTTTAGACTGCAATAATCGTAATATCAGCAACGCACTATCGTTAAAAAAAACTCAAGTATATCAAAATGTGCCGAGCATTCGCAATCAAATCGTACGACTTAATCTTGAAGCCTGATAGGTAAGTGTCAAGCTTGAACTTGAACCTTAACACTGACTTTTGACAAAGAAAGAGGGGATATAAGCATGCTTGTTTGAAGGTAAATCGCGTATACAATCATCAGACTTACTCGACGCGTATCTTCAACATATTCTCGCTGTCGACCGTGACGACCTTGATGATTTGACGTCATCAGCGAGAGATGTTGAGCGAGCTAGGCTCGACCTGCTGGACTTTTGCGCCTGAGACTCCTTGCGTGTCGCGAGCTGATTGCTGAAGATAGATCTGTGCCAGAAGTGCCTTCGACAGAGCCGATCGAGCTGTGCAGGGTATGATGTGAAGGCTCGAGGGAGATATGCTGCTTAAGTGGTCAAGCCGGACTGATCGATACGACGTCATCTGACATGACGACGATTCACGGCTCCCAACATAGCTCTTGCAGAGTTAACCCGTTGCTAAATCTGACGTCTTTTCTTCTCTCGTTGTGACGACGGGTGAGAATGAGAAGATGAAGTGGGAGGGATTCGATTTGGATCCCGGGGATCCCAGGGAGTTACTAGAGATGTCGGCGTACATATCCAGATAAAAAAATTAACATATGAAATTCATAAATCACAATATTGCGACAAAGTTACGCTGTCAAACATCCTACTTTCAGCTGTAAAAGAGTGAGATAACTCTGATGTGTTGAGTAATTAGTAGGTTCTACAGACGTACTGTCTGCAGAGTTTACAGACTGAGATCTGATATGTCAGCAATGAAACTAACGCCGAGACAGGGGTCAGCCGAGCCCGAAAAAGTGCATTTTCAGACCTGCGTCAAGACGCGATACAATAATAATCATTAATTGCTCCTCCAACCCAGTTCAAGAAACTCTTCAATCCTCTCTTCCGCCTTCTTAAACATTGAGGAGTTGATAAACAGACCTGGTTGCTAAACACAACACAAACCACGCAGACAATACCGCGAACATGAGCGGTGCTCCAGCCCGCAAGCACAAAGTTGCTGATATCGTACGTCCAGTGGCTCAAGTTCTTGTAGCTCCAAAAAGTTCTTCGCGGGATGTCGTGCTGACATGCTGGACTCATAGTCACTGGCTGCCTTCGGGCGCCGCGAGATCGACCTTGCAGAGAATGAAATGCCTGGTCTCATGGCAACACGAAGAAAGTATGCGGATGATCAGCCATTGAAGGGTGCTCGAATTGCAGGATGTCTACACATGAGTTCGCTCTCTCAGATCTGAAAGTGAAGAGTGCGACTGCTAATTGATCTCGACGTCAGCTATTCAGACAGCCGTTCTGATCGAGACACTCACCGCTCTTGGTGCAGAGGTGACATGGTCAAGCTGCAACATCTTCTCAACTCAGGACCACGCTGCAGCAGCCATCGCAGCTTCAGGTACCCCGGTGTATGTTCTATCTTCTCAAAAGGGCCGGAGGAACAAGCTGATGTACACTAGATTCGCATGGAAAGGCGAGACCGAGGAAGAGTATAATTGGTGCCTGGAGCAACAGCTAGTCGCTTTCAAGGACGGCAAGCATCTCAACCTAATTCTTGACGATGGTGGTGATCTCACGGCATTGGTTCACAACAAATACCCGGACATGCTCAAGGGCTGCTACGGCGTTTCCGAGGAGACCACTACCGGCGTTCATCACTTATACCGGATGCTCAAAGGCAAGGGGCTGCTTGTACCAGCCGTCAACGTGAACGACTCCGTAACGAAATCGAAGTTCGACAACCTATACGGCTGTCGTGAATCTTTAATCGACGGTATCAAGCGTGCTACAGATGTGATGATTGCTGGTAAGGTTGCAGTGGTCGCAGGCTTCGGTGATGTTGGCAAGGGTTGCGCCCAAGCCCTACACAGCATGGGTGCAAGAGTGATCGTGACCGAGATCGATCCCATTAACGCCCTGCAGGCTGCGGTTTCTGGATACCAGGTCTCAACTATGGAAGAGGCTGCATCACAAGGACAGATCTTTGTCACCACCACTGGATGTCGAGATATCCTCACCGGCGAGCACTTTGAGCAGATGAAGAATGATGCTGTTGTGTGTAGTATGTAATTGTCTGAGCTCAGCAACGCACTAAGTATGCTAATCTTTTGCGAAGACATCGGTCACTTCGATATTGAAATCGACGTCGCCTGGTTGAAGGCTAATGCCAAAAGCGTCCAGAACATTAAGCCCCAAGTCGACCGTTACCTGATGAAGAACGGTCGCCATATCATTCTTCTTGCCGAAGGTCGTCTGGTTAATCTTGGATGCGCTACCGGTCACTCCTCCTTCGTCATGTCATGCTCCTTTACCAACCAGGTCCTTGCTCAGATCATGTTGTTCAAAGCTGAGGACGAGGCATTCGGGAAGAGGTACATCGAGTTTGGCAAGAGCGGCAAGAAAGAGATCGGTGTCTACGTCCTGCCCAAGATCTTGGATGAGCAGGTCGCCTTGCTGCATCTAGAACACGTCAACGCCAAGTTGTCGAAATTGACCCCTAAGCAGGCCGACTATTTGGGTCTTGCTGTCGAGGGCCCTTTCAAGAGCGACATGTAAGTCTATACATGCTCAAACGAATCCTAGTTTTAAAGCTTTACTGACTATGATCTTCAAGCTACCGGTACTAAAAAGTCGTTCGCGGGATCATCGTCAGCGTACGCATTTTCAACACGAGTTATGACGGGATGACACAAAAGCATTTGTCCTTCAACGGCATCTCTTCAACAATTTCAAAGACGGGTTTGGCATACCCATCTGAGCGGCGGCGTTTGCTTGGCACTTCAACCACGGTCAAGTAGATAGACAGTCTTTAATTTACACTCTAAATGACACAACCTGAAACCCGAAACAATGTGGACCAAAGTACGTGCCGAGAGTGATGTGAGCGGATATATGCTTGAGAAGTCTATACCAGCGGAAATATCGGACATATCACAGGGGCTTGTCTACGTACGAGTCTCACGATATTCTACCTCGATGTATTGCTGGCACTCCTATGGTTAAATTATGACAAACCCTTTGCCTAGTACTGATGTCACCCAAAACACAAGGAAGAACCTTTCTCCGCTTAACGCCGGCCACCGACCACAAAGTCCGATGGAAGGATAATTCGTGAGGTCATGTACGAAGAAGGCACGACATTTTCAGAACGAAAACGCTTGAGATCTGACGCGTCATTCATTATATACAGGCGTTACAATGGTCCTGGGATTCTTCTGTGCAGTGATTAATTGATTAGATACCTTACGTCTCTCGGGCCCAGGTTACTACAATTCATGTGGGTTTGACGGACTTAAGAGACTGGAGATAGTCGACTTGAGATCTACGCCCTCACGTTCAGGCGGACGAGACGCGTACGTTTGTTTTTTCGATGCTCATACAAGGAAGGGTTCTCTCAGTCACTTGGTGAAGACAGTGTCAGCCTCAGATAAGACCCAACATCAACGCAGCTCGAATCGGCACAGTAAACAAACGAACGATACAAATTCAAACTTTCAACATGCCTTCGCTCGTCGGACAACAGATTGGCTCTACAGGCTACGGTCTTCTGGGTAAGCTCCCCTCCATAGTGGCAAGCTCGGCGCTCCCATTCCACCAATGCTGACGCCATTGGTGCAGGCCTCACGTGGCGCCCAACAGCAACCCCTGAGCCTCAAGCCTTCAAAGCAATGAAGGCGGCGCTCAATACAGGCGCCAACTTTTGGAACGGTGGCGAGTTCTACGGAACACCTGAACATAACTCCCTCCACGTCCTCAACAGCTATTTCAGCAAGTACCCCGACGATGCCGAGAAGGTCGTCATCAGCATCAAGGGCGGCCTCGGCCTCGGCCTGGCACCAGATGGTGGCGAGCAGAACGTGAGGAGGAGTGTCGATAACTGCTTGAAGCTTCTCGATGGCAAGAAGACTCTCGACATTTTCGAATGCGCGCGTGTAGATCCGAATACGCCGATCGAAACGACTATCGGCATTCTGGCCACATACGTCAAGGAAGGAAAGATCAAGGGGATCTCGCTGTCGGAAGTGAAAGCCGAGACTATCCGCCGCGCCCACAAAGTGCACCCCATCTGTGCAGTCGAGGTTGAGTTCTCGCTGTGGGCCACTGACATCCTCTCCAATGGTGTTGCAGCAACTTGTGCCGAGCTGAGCATACCCGTCGTAGCGTACTCTCCACTTGAAAGGGGTTTTTTGACGGGCGAGATCAAGTCCTTCGATGATATTCCAGAAGGCGATTTCCGCAGGTACCTGCCAAAATTCCAGCCGGACGTCTTCCCGAAGAACTTAGAATTGGTGAAGGAATTGGAGAAGCTTGCAAACAAGAAGGGGTGTAAGCCTGCTCAATTGGGATTGGCGTGGGTGAAGAGCATGAGTGGAAAGCCAGGCATGCCCACGATAATTCCGATTCCGGGCGCCACGACGGAAGACCGAGTCGTGGAGAACTCGAAGGATGTGAAGCTTACAAACGCGGATTTGGAGGAGATCGATGGAATACTGAGCAAGGCGGTCGTTATTGGTGATCGTTATGGAGGTCCTATGAAGGCGTTGATGGAGGGCTAGATGGAAAGAACGGGAGCAGTCTAGCAAATGCAGTAAAGCATTCAAAGAAGCGGTTGTCTGCAGGAGCGGTCATTAGCATTTGAATAGCCTTATATGTCCTTCTCGAAACAGGGATTAGCAGTAAATTGTGGATCAGATCAAGTGTAGGTTCAAGGTGTCGACTTCCGGCTTCACAGTGTATTGGAAACCGTCCGAATTGCAGAATTCTTGAGCTTGTTCATCATATCAAAACTCCCGGTGTACACAACAAATCTGAAAGCTTACCATGTGCATGGGCTCGCCCTAACCAAATAAACACACCTCCCTCACCAGGATTGCACCACAGCTACCGATCAACATCTGGTTCCAAGATACTTGCCACGTGCGTCTAAGCATTGATTCTGAGAGCTGTTGCTACACAGAAGACTTGTACTTAAAGCACTGGAGCGAAGTTTCCGACTCATTTCTTGGCCGAGGATTTAGCCTCCTCTTGCGAATGCTTCGAAAGCATCACCTTGCTGAACGTAGGTACCAGAAGTGGATCAATTTCATGAGCTTTCTTCCCGTCGCCAGGAGGCTGTTTATTCTCTGCGATAGCGTTCAACGGCGCAGCTTCCTTGATGAGACGTTCATATGGTTCCTTGGCCGCATAGTAGCCCTTGACGTCGAAAGTGGATGGACCAGACATAGTTGCTAGAAGGCGAAAGGACCACAGGTTGTTGAAGGTAGATATCAGTGTCCAACTGATGATTCGCAAACACCGGACATGTTATGCGTGTGTTCGAGGAAGTCGAAACAGGCATGCTGTTGAGAAATCTAGAGCTTAGTCATGCCTCGAAGCGGCGGAATGGTTTGAGGGCGCGATGGGTAGCAAGGCAATCATAAACCCCCATAGACCACCTCACGCATCGCATTCACTCGATATAATTTCAAGATGGCGGATTCACCAGGCTCACCACTTTCCTCTCTTTCTTCTGACGACTTCACCGAGGACGTCAAAACCGAAGACCGCGACCTAAGCATCGACTGCCTCCCCGATGCGCCCATAATGCCTCCTGCAAAGCGCCAGCGTACTGGACAGTTCTCCCATAGACCTACACCTGCGTCTCATCCAGACGATCGAACTGACATTTCCTCGGACACCTCTGGCGATGTCCCCGGCTCGCCTTCAAACGGGCTTCCTCTGTTCCAGGACGAGGAAGCCATGGGCCACGAGCAGGTTACTGTCTGTAAATGGGAAGGATGTCCGGTGGGGGACCTTGGGGATATGGATGCTTTGGTCGAGCACATCCACAAGGACCACATTGGGGCTAGGCAGAAGAAGTATGCTTGCGAATGGGAGGATTGCAATAGGAAGGGCATGCCCCATGCAAGTGGGTATGCGCTCAGGGCACATATGAGGAGTCATACTAGGGAGAAACCTTTTTATTGTGCTTTGCCTGGTACGCGCTCCATATGTATGGTAGCTCTGAGCAACAACGCTGATCAATATCCTTGCAGAATGTGATCGTTCCTTCACCCGCTCAGATGCCCTAGCAAAGCACATGCGCACGGTCCATGAGACTGAAGCACTACGACCTTCCGACCCTGTACCTAAACACCACTCAGCCGCCATGCAGAAACCCCAACGAATAAAGCTCATCTGCTCAACGAAACCCCCAGATCAGCAGCTGCAGCACGGGGAGGGAGAGGCAATGGACGACGATGGGACCATTTGCACCAATACCGACATGGACGCCGATGGCCAGTCCCTACCTCTCTTGGAGTACCCGGACGATGTCCAATTCTCGGACGAAGAGCTGGCGCTAACACCCGACCAGCTCTTCCGTCTGCTACGGCGGCAGGTCCACTGGGCAGAAGAAGAGTCGCGAGAGTTGCGCGAAGAGGCCGAAGGTTTAGAGGTGAAGAGAAATGAGGAATGGCACGCGAAGGAACTGGTACTGGCGAATGTCATGGAAGCGGAGCTGGCGACTGCACTGGAAAGAGGGACGCCGCTCGAGACGGTGTTGAAGCTGAAAGACGACCTTCCACATCCAATGCTGCCAATGGAGGGTGAGACTCCTTGGTACAGGATACTGGCACAGGAGGTCAAGGAGGAGGTGCTGTGATTATTGAAGTTCTAACCACCAATCGATGGTTTTGAGATTGACTCTCACTTTCATCTTACGCTTGGTCGCGGAAGAGCTCCCACAAGTGCGTGTTGGGCTTGAAGTACTTGGATGATCTACAGCTTTGCAGGCAGTCCTTAGCTTTCTAAAATAGCCTTGCATTGCCACTGAACAACTTTAACCAAGAATCTGACGTCACAGTCAATCGAGTTCCATGATCGCCATTATTCTTGTCCATGTATTCAAGCCACTATCCAACAGACGATATCACAACCAACTGCATCACTTTTCCAGGGTCTGAACAGTGTCACAGTAGAGAATCGGCCGAGTGTCGTTGTAGATAGGTGCAAGACCGTCCCCTACAACCAGAGACCATATCTAGGTCCTGCTAACCGGTTACACGTCCCACCGGCCAACAGGCAACAGCGCTGATGATCCGTCCACTGGTTTCCAGACCACATGGTATTGAAAGATGGTGCTGTAGGCTTAACAAGACATACCAAACCATTCTCACCCATCGAGGGAAAAATTCCTTCCCTAGCATATGATCTGTACAATCACCCGCAAGCGATATATCATCGTGAAAGTAAGGCAGAGAGAAAGCCTCATGAAACACTTCTCAGCGAGCCTCTTCAGGCGAAGAACATTACGTACTGGCGATCCCAACAGAGATTGTACTCCGGCAGCCCTTGATTGGCGTGGTGCACGCTTTGGGAGTGGATCCCGGCCAGAGTAGGGCAAGCTAGCCCGATGCTGTAAAACCACCCCCGGTGATATTGTAACAGATGGACGCCGCTGAAGAGTTCCAAGGCTGGCTGGATTGGAACCCAAGTCCACACCACTACCTTGACGTCAGAAATCCAAAGGCGACGAAGGGTCGGCCGAAAGACCTAAGGTGGAAGAAACGCCATGGATACGGCAAGAAAGAAGATCGCTGGTATTGTGGGTCACGACTACTGGTCCCGCAGACAGATATCTACAACATAGTGATGAAGGCAACGAAACAGGCAGAGAAGAACGCAAGAGCTAGTGGGCAAAGGGAAATCTGGAACACAGTTAAGGCCAGATATGAAGGCATTTCACGAGAGGATGTGGTAGAAGCAATACGTGTTTATCATAAGCATGCGTTACAGAACCAGGCCTTATGCAATGAAGAGCGTCTCAACACACCGTTCGTCGAGGAGGAGGATCTTCCTGATCAGCGATCCCACTGTCATTGCAAACAGTCATGTTCTGCTTCACACGTAGGTAGACAGACCTTCCTATAGAACTCACTTGTATTGACGTTCTTTTACAGTGTTCTGATAGTGACAATCATGTCACTTTACACCAAACCACCACATCTTCTCAAACGCTTACTGATGAGAACTTGGCTATTACTCTAACCGCGGATTCTTCAAGCGCCTACAAAACACCCAAAGACTATATTCAGAGTTTCGCTGTCGACAATAATGTCATGCTTCTACCTGACGCCATGGCGAAGTGTGACCTACAATACTTCGATAGACTGTCAGGCCGTCACCGAGAGCTGTGGGAACAGGAACGAACCAGAGAGACTCTACTTCCTTGTAAAATTCCCACTGATGTTATTTGGACGGCATCACCACACTTTGAGGAGGTTCATGATCAGTGTCTTGCACAAATCATAAACAGGAGAGAGATGGTACATGATCAAATGTGTTGGATTTATGGAATTCTGCTAATCATGCCTCTCAGCCAGAAGTTCGCTACCGTGGAGTACTTCAAACTGATCCAGTCTATGTTGGCAAGGCTATACGTGAAGTCTATGAACCAAATGCTTCCGATCCTGTTCTCATCATGGATGTCACTCTTCCCAAGCTCAAACACAGAGTTTCAGTTCCTCGACTGGTCAGAGAGAGAGGCGAGCCAATGAATGATGATATCAAAGTATCCATCAAGTTCACACCAAGTGGCTCGGAGGTGGATTTGCATCATGGTGGGTCACAGCACTTCTAGAATGAACAACCTTGATGCTAACTTTCAACTCATTCAGATGAATGTACAAGCATTGACACACTTCTCTCACCGTCTGACCGAATGGCTGAGAAGTAGTTTGTAATTTGGCCACCAACCAAGCTCAATGCTCAAATCTTGACTAAAGTCTACGGTAAATTGAGAAGACTTGCTCTGTGCGGAAGGGAACTCGAAGGTGGCGTGTTTATGAGAATGACATCAGGCGAGTCAGTCATAATCCCAGAGAATTTCCCTCATGTGACTTTTAGCCCTCACGGCGGATTATTTGTTGGGTACACATTCAATCATCATCGATCTCTTGAATCGACTGGCGTAATGCTTCTGCCTTCGTTCAAGCTCAATGAGAGAGGTGGTCCAACGACAACGGAAAGCAGGTCTTTTCGCCGTGCCTCTCTGGTTCGCTACCTCCGTTATCTTCAATGTCGACTGGAAATATTTGCGGACGCAGACCAATCAGCGCTAGCGAACTGGATTGAGATTCAAGATACATTGGACGAGCATATTCCAGAATTCCTGAGTGCGTCAGGATGGCACGAGAAATATGGACCTGCTTTTGGTCCCACCATCTTCACTCTTCAGAACGGTGTTCTTGTAATCATCAATACGATGCATCTGACCTTAACACATGGGGTATTCATTGGGAAAAAACACATCTCCGTATGCTGATGAAAGGGTCTGATGACAGTATACTAACGGGAAAGGTGTCTTCGTCAGCTGTCAACCCAAGATCAACGCGTTGGAAGCTGAGAGAAGTGTCTTCACCAGCCGTCAACCCAAGACCACAGCGTCGGAAGCTGTGAGAAGCGCGGTTATTCTATCACCTTTTGAGCGGACGATATCGGCTACTACGCCAATGGGCAAAGGGGACATCGGCCCGCTAGGAAAGGTTGTCTCCTCTATCCGCCCTACATTGTTACACGCGCGCCCCCGACAACGAGTCTCCAAGGGAAGCTCCACATTGAGCGAACCTTTTTCTCTAGGTGATCGCGATATTCGTTTGTGACATGAAACTCAGCTAATACTCGCAGGCTCGCTCGTTTCCTCGGTGTCACCATCTTATGACCATCCCGTTGCCGGCACCGTCCCCCCGCCTTCGGTACTCGACTGACCCGACCGAAGATCATCCATGGCGCCATTCCCTCTTCGCCTGGTACTCCGGCATTGACGAAACTATATCTCATAGGCACTTTTTCAAGGAACAACTTCGCTGCCTGCGATCGTGACACTGGACGCGCCGGCTTGCCAACCCAGCGGCCAAACTGAAACTATGGCCATGATAGCCGCACGGCTTCGTACCAGCCCTATTGAACCACTCAGTAGCCCAGTAATCGACTTCACCGCTAACAGATTATTGAAAGCGGAAGGAAGATCTATCTGCCTCTGAAAGCCTCAACTACGCACCCGAGGATCAGTATCTATGGATACAACTCCTTAAGGGCCACCCCGGTGCCTTGCTGACGGGCCCGGAAGAGCGGAGAGCGGCTTACGCCTCGCAGGTTGGGCACTGGGGTTCCGGCCACACCCAGCAGAACCGACAAACTCTCTACCACAGGACCCGGGAAACGAAGTTGGGTTGGCCGTAGCGAAGTGTTACAGTAGAGCTATAAAAACGTAGTCGTGTGGATTTAAAGAGATGAGATGGCGTAATAAGGGCATTTTATAGGCCTTGTTATTCCGTTCGTAATTCTCCCACCGGTGCTAATCCATGAAATTCTGCATGTTGCCGAAATCACCATCATAGTACGGTTGAGCTGCATTAGGCCTGCCAAATTCCCCGTCCACAGTACTATTAACGGGATTTTGGCAAGCTGCTGGCATCATCATGGACTCTTAGTCACAATCCTCTTATAATTTATTATCTACCATTATTATTCCCTCAGCACTTTCCCTGTAAGGGAGTATTTGCTTATCCCGCTGGCGGCCTACCATGAGACCGCAAAGGCTTAGTGTGACTAGACACCATAACTTCGCAGGTACTAGCATTCCCACTCTTCATTCCTCTTGGCCTTATCGTAGCTCACTCTCACCTGGTCCGTCCTCTTGATCCTGTCTTCCAGAATAGCCGTTTCACTCTGGTCGTCGTCATGACTTATCATGATCACTGTGTTGTTCCCGCGAGTGTTTTACATGACGTTGCACCCTCAGCGGATAGCTTACACCTTCCGGACGACTGTTTCCGTAGCCATCGGAGTTTCCGTTGCGGGAACCTTCAAATAGCCTCTGCCAAAGGGGTCTGTAGGTGGGAATGCATGCTGTGACGATAGAAGTCAACAGTTCGGTGGAACTCCACAGGATTAGGTTCACAGTTTCGTCTGGAAGAAGCGGTATCTGCTCCGCGCAGATATTTGACTTGATCAATTGGAAATATTCACCGCAGAATGAAGAGGAAGCTTATACTGACATGTGTAGTCTGATCTGGCGTTGAGCCCCTTGAGTGCAATTGCCCGTATAATGCTACAAAGGCTGGCACTTAGGTCATTGTAAGCTATGGTTTCTGCTGCGTGCAAAGTGAGGCATGGCATACAATACCCCCAGACTCATAGAGCAACAGATGAGGAGTGTCCTTCTTACTCATCACAAGATCCCACACTACAAACCAAGGCAGTGCGGCGAAGGCGAAGTCCGCCACTGCCGACCAAGCTTTTCACACAGTTAGCTGGATCTTCTACAGCACACAGATGAGGTCAATAGTTACAACTCAAGATAATTGAGAGGGTTGAAAAGTCCGAGGTTGGTATCCAACAGCTCACATCAATTGTAGGGTTCGAAACGTGCGCCATGGGGTCACAACGAACGAAATCAAAGAGGGCAACAAGGACACAGATGATGGTGACAGTGATGAGGAAGAACCAAAGATAGACCTCGTGCCACATAACCACAACGAAACGTAACTGGAACACGGCGACGGTTGCCTTGCTTACGGCAACTCCAATAATGTTTGCCCAATTGCCTTCTACCTGGCCGCAAACCTTTACATTTTGAACTCATCATAAGAAATGGCTATCTCAAACTCAACAGTGGATCAAGTCATGTATCACAAAGCGCAATCCCCACCTCAGACACGTTTTCCATCAACCGGGGCCTTCTTGCCATCGCAAGTTGAACTGCTCACAGAGATATATACAAAGAGGATCCTGAGAGGGAGGGTGAACGGCATGTATTCAATCTCCCCATCCTCTTATCAGCTTCTGAAGGTACGAACAATCTTTTACTGAAGGACCGGCTTGCAGAACGCTTGAAGATGTCGTCCTTGAAAATGAGGGAGGAAACAGTCTCTCCACGTTAAGTGACATAACCTTGATAATTTTCACTGTCAGTCAGCCGCTGTTGGACATGAGACTTGAAGCTACCTTGTTCCGTCAAGCTTGAGGTCAAATTTGCGAAATATAGCCGCAAAAGCAAGATATAGCTCACACCAAGCCAAACTGCATGCTGTCAGCCTACTACTGCATTGCTCTACTTCGGTCTACATCTGAAGAGAATGATGACCACATACTTTGTACCCAAACAGGATCTTGGCCCTCTAGAAAAAGCAACAAGCCAATTCTCCAATGCGTGTGAGCTTGCTTGAAGCCATCGATTGGGAACAAAAGCTTTGGCATCTGTGAAGACAGCTTCTGAGTTGTGAACGAACGTCCCACTCATGCCCACAATGGTCTATCAACAGGATCAGCTAGGGAATTTCAGGTTCGCTGAAGACTGTAGTCGATACTTACACTTTCAGGGATGAAAGTGCCGCTGATATAAGATCCGAATGGAGGAGTAACTCTCAGCAGAGGAGATGCAACTCCTGGGCTGATTCTTAAGGATTCCTTGATGACCGCAGTCTACTTTAGAAGTTAACTAGCATCTTTGATATTGAAGCGCAGAAAGGTAAAAGATACCAGGAAAGGCAACTTCTCCAAATCTTCAAACCTGGGTGGTTCATTCAAGACCGGCCAAGCGACCAGAAGCTCCTCTTTTAGCTTGGTTAGTATGTCAGGCGCTTCTAAGACATTGAAAACACCAAGCATCAGTGTGTTTCCGGTGGTGTCACCACCACCGAACATTAAGGCCTGAGCTTCTTCATACAAACTCTCTGCAGATGGAACAGATCTACCTTTGTTTCTCTCTGGACTCAGCAGGTGATGATAGATGATTGGATGAGGTGCATCTTCCAGCAGCTTCGGCTGCTGGCAAACCTCGTTGACCTGCTTGCCTAAGACTTGCTGCAATCGAACAAGACCTGCTGTATGAGGACTGATCCGCACGCTTAACCAGGCAGGCATGCCCATCACAGCCATCCGTACCAACGGGAAGTGTTTGAAGATCACAAATGATGGCAGTGAAGCCTCCATTGCTTCAATGATTGGGGCCCTGAAGTCGACCGCGGCCATTGCATTAATGGAGCGTGCAAAGCAGAATGAAGTGATTGTATCCATAGTAAAGCATCGAAAGCCAAAAAAAAGATCGGATGATTTGTTATCGGCATGATTTGCCGTGAGTTGATCACAGAGCTCATCGATCTTAGCTTTTAGTATCAGCAAATGCGCCAAGCGAAGGGCCCACATGTTCTCACATTCTGTTGTATCAACCCTTGCATGTTCACGATCGCTCGTCTTGAGAATAATGGTTGTAGGATGTCTTTCCGTTCCTTGGCCTCCCGATATGTCAGGTAGCCAAAAGAAGAGCGGTCCTCACCAAAACTTCGGTAGAGGGTGGCTTCCTTATCCCAACGAGCCGAGTTGTTGTATATCTCATGGTATGCAGACGGGCGGGCAAAGTGTAACTGTACATCGTTGAGCTTGCTATCGAGACAAGGAGGAAGGTGGTCATACCTCATTAGGACCAACGCGAACTATATCACCTGACGCAGCATGAGAGTCAGTCAAAGAAGCGCAAATGAAGCTGATGAGCTGGCTGATGGAGACAAGAGCACACCGTAGGTTTCATGCAGCTCTGCGAGCTTGTCGACCATGGAGATCTGTTTGTAAACCTCGATGTATGTTTTCCACCACTGGGTCAACGCAGCCGCGGTTGGTCCTGGAAAACTCGACAGCGCATGGAAATAGACGTTGAAAATGCCTTGCAAGGCTCTCAAAAGCACCAACCCCACAAGAACGGTGGTAAAGACATTGATTACAGAGACATCCATCTTATCTCTCTTGGCGACCATAGATCAAAGAACAAGCAAGAGAGTGATCTTATATCAAAAGGACGGAAAGTTACGAGAAGACAGCGGTTGAGGCCTGACCCAGTCAGTTTCAGTTGTCACGGGAGACCCTAACAAACTCTGATTGGATGAACCCCGCTATCGCTTGTCAGCGGGGTATGGGCTAGCAAAAGACCTATATACTCTCCGGTACCTTGGCAAGCGGAGACTGGAGGCGATACAATATCTAGCCGACATATTTCTGTCCACGTAATGGCTGTTAATATTCCTATTGATATTGTGAGTTGCTTAACGCATCCCAATGCTGCAGCTCTGTTCATTCTGACTCATTCTTCAATGCAAAGGCCTATCAGGATGACAATGCTGATGCAGACTCAGCAATCGGGAGTGACTCGTACGTCTGATTCTTGACCACCTGTAAGTGGTACATGCAGTGTCCATTCTGACTCCTTAGCAACAGCGTGAGCGATACCGACTCTCTAGCATCCGCTATCACAAACTATCGTCACGAGAACAATCGAACATATCACGCTTATCGTGATGGCGAATATTGGTAACTTTCCAGCCCGGCTTCAAAAGTTTCACAGAGAGTAACCAAACACATGAAGGGGACCGAACGATGAGGAACAGAATGATCAGCTTGACCTTGCGTAAGTAATTTGACCTGCACTGGTTCTTCACACGCTTATAAGCCGTACAGTCATCACTTGTATCTTCTGACGTTAGACAACAAGCTCTTCCTGGCTCCCATTAGCAAGGAGCCACAGGTTTGTCACACTCACTACATGCCTCTCAACACAGGTTTTTCAGAGGCTGAGCGGTCACAGCGAGTGCTTGATGTTGGGACTGGTACAGGGATTTGGGCCATGTGAGTCCCTATTAGTAGTGTCTATGCACATTGTGGTCCATCGTTGACTAGTAGATAGGGATTTCGGCGATCAATTCCCATCAGCCAGTGTCGTTGGCTTTGACCTGTCTCCGATCCAACCTCATTTTGTCCCGACAAATGTCACATTTGAGATCAATGACGCCGCTGACGACTGGGGATACACCAAGAACAGTTTCGACTTCGTTCATGTCCGTGGCATGTATGGGAGCATAGCTCATTGGCCTGCGTTCTACGAACAAGCCTACTTGTACTCTTTTATGCAATGACTTGAGTCTTTCAGTATGGGTATCGCTGATATGCAATAGGCATCTCAAACCTGGTGGATATATCGAACAAGTCGAGATGTCAGTGGTTCCCAAATCGGATGACGGCACGGTAAACGAGGACAACATATTTGGCCAGTGGGGAGAGGTCTCCCTCGAAGCCGGTGAACAATTTGGCAAAACTCTGAAAATTCATGAATTAGCCAAGGGCTACATTGAGA
>JAABUP010003625.1_pt1 | contig 27025 bp, 32 predicted proteins | sample 5559201 | NCBI WGS metagenome assembly JAABUP01 (sample SAMN10711887, study PRJNA513373) | rock metagenome | isolation source: Antarctica rocks | place: Antarctica | reverse complement strand
ACGATACCTTGAAGTAATGGGTCTGTGCTCTTGCAGCACAGATATCAACAAAGTCGATGATGCTATACATGTCTGCGCTTTGTTATACACCTACAGAGCTTAGCTTCCGCAGTTCGGATGTATATCATGCCCAGCCTGCCAGTTGTGTGCCATGTATTGCTTTGACAGTGGTCTGGGTCACCATTGCTAGTGGCCATGACTTCTGGGGCACAGCAAAATAGTCCAGAGCTTGCAAAGCCTCGGGAAACTTTCGAGGAGACAACACTGGTCTACAGTTGATTTAGCATCCAGCAACGACATGCACGGGAGTGCACAGAAAGCTTAAGCCCGTCAGCCATTGAAAGCGTCTGCGTGACTTTAGCGTTGCGAAGAAAGGGTCTTGCCAATTTGTCAACATGGCACGATCTCCTTCTTGAGGCTGCAGGGCCGCAGTCGCCATTACAGACTCTGGAGCTTTCTGAAGATCCTTGTCGGATACTGTGATGGTTTCTCGCTTTATGACCTGTCTTGGTAGAGAGAAAGACGAAGGTTGACGATGATTGGCGTTACGTTGTCGGTCTCGACGCCGCCCGCCCAGTAAGTCATTTTGCAAGCACTCGCCACGCTAACAACGCGGCGAGCCTCTTTGCTGCGATCATGCTTCGAAAGGTTGCAATTACGGAAACGCCCAGACTTTCAGCAAAACACCACCGATCATGAGCAACAATAACAGCGATCACACCGGAAGACTGCTTGTGATCAGGGTAGAGCACGGGATCTCCCTAATCATGCCTCCTAAAGTACTTCCTCCAAGCTCGTTCTCAGCGATAGCACCGTCCTACTCAGGCGGTCACTCTCCTGGGCGGATGTCAGAGGAGGCCTGCGCTCTCTTGTTGCAACACTGAGCTTGTGCATGGGACAGGTTGTCTTTTTCAGGTAAGGCAATTGCAGCGTGATGCAACCCTTGACCTCTGCTTTCAATACCACCGGCATAATGCCAAGCACTCGTGCTGCAGAGGGTCACACCCTTCATTGTGACATGAACTCTTTGTGTTGCAGAACCCGCCAGGAGCCCTGTGCTGCAGAAGCCGGTCACTCTGACATCGTCATGGCGTCAATCGTTCTTCAGGTGAGCTCATAATCGCATCCACCATATGGGTGCCAGTATGCGAACGTTCTGCCATCACTGGCAACCATTCCCAGGTCTTCATTTGCCAACTTGTGTCTTGCACATCCTTGGTGCTTTCTGCAGGTTCATTTTTCAGCACATGACGCAAAAAACATGTCAAGGGGTAGCTGAAGCAGCAGATATCTTGCATGAAGGGGTGGAGGTATGCTGCCATGGCAAACCTTGCTGGCCAGTCATTGCTGTTGCATCTGGGTTTTCAGCTTTTGATTGTTTAGATGGATGTGGATGGGTGCTCAACGTTCCTTATGCATTGCAGCCGTGTAGACAGCAAATCATGAGACATGATTCACAAATTGTTGTTTGCACCTGCAGGCTTGCGGTATTACGGTAGCTATTTCCTCTTTCTTCGGAACTAGGCCATTCTTTTGCTGCCGGAGGCTTTGCTGTCACTAACCAGCCGGAGCGGCAAAGTGACAATTTTTTATCAACTCAATCTGATGCAAAAGCCAACAGGTCTTTCCCGGGCATGCTGCTCAATGCATTGCCTATGCTGGAACCAAGCTCACCATGTAGCATGTGCATTCACCTTAGTGGCTACCCCAAAAAGTGTCAAACAGGCTTGCACAGAGCTCACTTATTGTGATGGGTGTACTTTCCACACCATTTTACTAGTAAAAAATAGTACTATGATGCCAATCAGCTCTGTTCAGTGGAATACAAGGCATGTGCAGTGCTGACCTACCCATGCGCACGTGGGTTCTTGACACGCCAGATGTGCATCTGTGATTTGAGATCAGATGTCACCAGGAATCTTGGCTGTGCATGCTGCAGCAACGCTTCTGCTGCTTGCTTGCCGTGTGGCTGGAGTGCCCAATGCAAACCTATATATGCAATATCTGTTGATTGTAGTCTAAACATCGCAGGAGTCGGGCTGATGCTAGTGTTGGCGGTGGTGCTGGCGGTGCTGGTGGTGCTGGTGCTGGGTCTCGGATGGAATTGCATGAGATTGCAGCTGCTGTGAAGGCCAACACTATTTTGCTCTGTGAAGCTCAGTCAGGTTAGCTTTTCACCCTGTAGAATGGCCAACTCATATTTGCTTGGATCTCAATGCTAAAAGAGACAGCTAACAGGCTTGGCTCGTGATAGGACAGGTTGACCAGCCACACGTTAGCTATGGCAGCTTGATCAATTGTATTGTGTATTACTATGACACACACTGTGACAAAAAGGCTGACATCCAACCCATTGTATTCCCTTTGCCTCCAGGGAAGCTGCAAGCGGGTCAACTCGATGCCTTCTTGCAAGTGTTGAGATGTCATGTCAAGGTGCACATATCAAGGCTTTGGTAACAATACCTTCCAAGACAATTTTGTGACCGTTGTTTTGAAGTTGATGTGACCATTGTCTTGATCAGAGCAGCTTGGCACAACAGCTGTATATAACAGCAGTTCATGGGGAATGACACAAGCTCACATCTGGTTCTTGAAAGCTACTCAATCCTTCATGCAGCCTGTTGGCATGATACAAGCTGGATACACAGTGCATGAGAATCAGTGATATGCATATGCACACCTGCATTGACAGGGTTAGAGAACAGTGAGCAGGATCAAACCTACTACAGCAAAAACCCAGTAGGCTCCATGGGTATTGCTGATTTGCGGTCCATGCGCTTTTAAGCTTGCCACAGTTGTCTGGCAAGGACAACAGTGTTTATAATCTTGCTGTTGACGCAATTTATGATGTGCCTTTGGCTGTCGGTGAGCAGGCTATGCAGTGCCTGCCATTTACCTGAGTAAATGGCATCGTGTCCAGCAGAGGAGGTTGGAAGGGTCACCCGCTCTTGCCCACACAACTTTGTCATGTTAAAAGACTCTGGTAGACATTGAACCCAGTGTAACCCGCAGGGCCCCACCAAAGCTAGCTAATGATTCAGAAGTCTTCAGAAGCTATGATTATCTGTACAACCTGAAAAATGTTGTCCCTCTTGCTCGCTCATGCATGCCCTGTGGCTGACTGTGCAGTCTGAGGATCTGCTCATCTTGCTTCATGATCATGGCACTGTCGCAACAACTGATTGGCAGCCATTGTAAATTGACTGAACCCAGCTTCAGGCTAGGGTGACAACTGTCAAGCAGGTCCAGTCAACTGTCTGTAATGGACAAGCTTTAATCAGGGAAGATAGCATGTAATCTACACAATTGAAGTGTGACCCTGCGAGCGGGCAGCTGCCGATCGGCATACCTCTTCCTTGTAGGTGAGCATGTGAGGAAGAGGTATGCCGATCGGTACTGACTGACAGCTGCCTGCTCACATGGACACAGTTGTACTGTGGGGATCTGCACATAGTAAGCTTGCTCCTGCTCAAGCTGTGATGGATACTAAATGCTGCACGTGTCGCATTTGTATGCACGTATGCAATTATAGGCACGGTGCAAGCCACACACAGGTTCAACAACAAACTCCATCTGAAAGTGTACTGAAGCGACTGGTAGTGTGTCTGTTACATGTGTCAGCCCTTTAGGCTTGTAGGGCGCTGCAATTTCTGTAGGAATCTGATCCTCAAAGCTTCCTCTCTGACTTGTGATGGTCACGACAGGCTGTTTGTAGGCTAAAACGATAATGCATATGTCTTTGGCGTGCTAGCACCACGAGTGCTCAGTGCGGGCTGGTTACATCAGATTAATCTGCACGTGTGCTGTACTTCAATGCTTCAAGCAGAGGCCAGTTAGAGCATTGTGATGGCTTCCTAGAAACAGACATGCAACACGCAAATTGTATCCTCTGAGCAACTGTGATCACCACTCTGCAAGTTCGCTGCAGTCATGACAGCTGTGATGGTGTTGCGGTTCACCCACAGCAATACTTGACAGCTGTTCTCTGGCAGCTCTGACATGTGTGCATGTGCCTTTGTAGTGCCAGGGTGGACAGAAAGCTTGATGCTTGTGAGTGTTGCCAGGGCACAAGTCAGCAGAGTCTGAGTGTCAGTTCAGCACAGTCTGTGCACTGCTTGCAAGGATGCGCATATGCCAGCACCATCACCATTGTGTTGGGTCTGGCAAGCAAGCAGCTGTCAAGACAAGCATGATAAGACTGTGTTGTCTGGAACTGTACATTTGATCAAGCTGTATGGTCAAAGCAATAGTCGTAGTCAACACTGCTGCAGGTCAATGCAATGCATGAACTCAACTATTGTATCCAGAAGGACTGCTGTGTTGCGGCAACACATGACTACGGCTGGACTGGCAACATCTGGATTACATTGATGACTTTGGTGACCCCATTGCTCCTCAAAATGCTTTGTTGTTGCATCTGATCTGCGTTACATGTCTATACACTGCATTTGCACAGGTCTGTGACTCTTGCACACACCCTCACTGGTGTTCCTTGAGCACTTCAAAAAGCATGTCACTGTTTCGTTCAATTGCAGGTGTGGCCAGCTTTGGTGGGAGAACAGCCTGCAGGATGACAGAACTGTCAATGATGACAGGCCTTCAAGCCAGCATGCATGCACTGCAGGTCACAGCAGCTCAGCATTCAGACTCTGTCAGCCATTGTATGAGAGCGTCAGAGTCTTGTTGTGTGAGCATACTCGACACACATTGGATGCAGCGCGATTGGATGCAGCGCCATTGGATGTAGCAAGCCCAAGGCACCTGTCAAAGCAGGTGTGGTACCAATACAGCCTTGACAACCATTGTGAGCTCGGCTTAGCAGTCACACAGTATGGCATGTTGCAATCAAAGTCTATGCCATGTAATGATCATGCTACTGTAACAGGTATGACAGTTCCATGTCTGTGTGTGCACTTGTACAATGAAGCTTGTTTCATGGCATCATCAATCAGATTTTTGCTGCCACTGAAGCCAAGTGTGTCAAAATTTTGTCCAGTACACTTGCTACTGTCCAGTTTTGCAAACATGGTTACTCATGGCTCAATTGCTGAATAAGCAGTCAATGCAAATCCAAACAATCATTGTCATCCATCCGATGCACCTGCAATCTACCTCATCAAGTGGTGACTCCAGATACTGACTGTGATGCTCTGGTAACAGGGTCTGTGATTGAGCACCAGACCCTCAGGGCGTTATGAAGCAGAAAAGAGTTGCATGTGATGGTCATCAGAAGTGGCCTCAAGCTTGACAGCGCAGATTGCCATAGGTTGTCACGCGTGCACCTCCCTCCCCCTCTGTACAAAGTCACCCAAATTGCAATTTGAATCAGATTGAAAGATATGCTTGAGCATTACGCATGTCAAAGCATCCCATTGCAAGCACACGTCAACTCATGCAGGTTTTGATCAGTGAGAAAATACATCCGGTGTACCTGGTTCTGTTAGAGTTGTGCAGTTTATTTTGCATTTTCATGCGCGGTACGAGCCAACGGCACGTTCAGGTTAGCTATGCATCTCGTGTAAGCCCACACGCTTTGCAGCGCCATGTGCGTGCCTGCAATGCACGTGCCGCTTGAAAATTAGCACTGTCTGACTAGTCTTTGCGGTATCGCCATGATACTAAATCTCAAAGCCTTGGATCCATCTTCAGATCGAGCTACGCGTAGGGACCCTACAATACGCATGAAATCAGGCCACACCGCGTTGCAGTTGACGTTGTCAACATTGGCTAATAACATAGTATGCCATTTCGCGTCGTCGCTTCAGTCTCTGCTGAGACAGATGCTGACACACAACAGCGTGATCAACTGCGACATATTTGGTCGTGTGTTGATGTTGTCGCATAGCAAGCAACCTTGAGCGATTAACAACTGCTTACATCCCTCACTGCCCGCCATCATATGCACATCGCCATTTTGCCTAAAGGGTGCGCAGGGCCGTGCGCAGGGCCGTGCGCATGAGGCATCAGTTGCTCAGACAAATCTCATCTCGGTGCATCACAGCCTCATCGGCCCGTCGTTCCCCGGGTATGAGTTTTTCCCCTTGCTGCTGCCGTAGCCAATGGGTGGCATCCAGCTGCCCACCTCTTGCTTTAACGGCTGCTCGCATCGGCTGCTGTCAATGTCAGACTCTGAGATTTCTGAAGCTTATGTCTGCAGGCAAGGCACTCAAGGACACTCACTGCAAGCTGCCGACCATGCCTGAGCTACCCGAATGCACCGCGTCAGCCCAGTCCAGCCTAGATCTCGTGCAACTGGCCAACACCAGCAAGTTTAGTTACCTTGATCATTTGCCTCGAGAGCTCCTAAACAATGTCGACGTTGCCTTGGTGGTCGAAAGTCTGGTCCTGCCAGCTCACAGCGTCATTTTGATGGCATCATCCACGATTTTCAGCGAGATACTCGTCGTACAGAGGACAGACAGCGGTGTCACAAAATCCCGAAGCTCAACAGCGTTGGAGGTCGTCATGGTCGGTGAAAATCGGGACTGCGTGCAGACTGCCCTAGAGTACATCTACAAGCGCTGCTCACTGAGCAAAGGATCTCCACAGATCAGCACAACAGCAGAGGCTAAGCATTTGGTCAAGTTTGGGAGGAAATACAACGTCCAGGTACTGCTAGACGAAAGCGATGCTTTCATGTGCAGATGGCTCAGGTCCAACTTTGAAATTCTGGAGTGCTTCAAGGGCAGCAAAGGTTCAGCTGTAGCCAATGCAAGTGCTGTAGAGAGAGCTGCGATTGTGGTGGAGTGGGCTGTCATTGCAGAGGACAAAAGCCTGTTTTGCAGCCTAGCCTATTGTGAGTCTTGGATTGTACGCAACTTCACCAGATTCCCAGGTGCTCACAGCGAGCTGTGCCGTCTGAGCAAGGAGAGCATGCTGAGAATCATGAAGGACCTGCCTGGTTTGTGCTGCCACAACTGATGACATGTGTACTTGCTGTGCAATACAACATTGCCTACATTTTCTGCGTTCAGATTAGGACAATGCACCTAAGTTCAGACAGCCTATTATATATTGCTGTGGGTTGCTTAGTGCTACATGGGACCACTATTGTTGCTATTGTGATTGTCAGCATCACTAGGGTTTGCACAAATTTGGACACTGTCAAGGTGAAGCTTGTTACCATATGCCACACAGATCAAAATGTCCAAAACCTCATGCACCGCTGCTTTGTCCTGAAGCATACACTATCCTAAAGTATACAATGTGAGACAGAATCCTGTCAACAACAAAAATCTGTTTAAGCTTGCATGCCAATTTCATGCACGTTCTCCTTCTCATCATGCTCAAAATGCATGTTCGCTGCATTGCCATCTGGCTGGTCTTTGACTTCTCTGTACACTACTGACTGGGCAGGGATGCTGACCACTTGACACTGGACAGCGTTCATGTTGACTGTGGACTGAGGTGCATCTGGACTCATCATATTTACTGCTGTCTGTTGGACCAATACTGGTCGCAGCTGCATGTCACCGGATTTACTCCTGGGCTGACTGGACTTTGGCTGAGGGGGAGCATGATGCTGTTGTACATGCTGTGTGCTTTGCACAGCATGACATGCCTCGGACTGGACAGTGGAATACTGTGTCAGCTTGCTACCTGCAGCTTGCTCATTGTCAGCAGCTGAGAAACGAGGAGCTGACTCAGAAGCCAAAGGGGCTTGTGCTGCTGACCCATCAGCCCTTGAGCAGTGAGCCGCTTTTGCGCTGGCGCCTGAGGTCTGAACAGATACGGTAGGATGTGACTGAGTCTTGAGTCTCTTGGCAGAAGGGACGGCAGGAGGTGAAATGAAGAAGTCGCGGATGGAGCGCTGCTGCTTCCTGCTGGAGGTTGTGACTGTGCTGGGTGCTGCACCTCCTGCCAGCAGTTTCTGGTCCTACATGCACACACAGATAATCATGCAGGGATGAAGGCAAACAGAAGCACTGGGTGGTGTCAAAAGTTCATCAAGGATATCACAGTGTCCTATCGTGTGAGGTGTCTGAACAAACTTGTTGTCTGAGCAAGCAAAAGCTCCAACATTATCCCAGAGCAAAGCTGCATGCAACGGTTCTCATTTGAGCAATATTTCCTGAATTTTGCTCACATGACAACCACACTGTCACAAGAGTGAGGCACTTGTCATTGAACAGCCTTTGCTCCCACTCTGGAAAGAAATGCAAGCATCACGCAGCTGTTAGCTTCAACACTGTCCTGGGTCACAAAGGCAAGCAGGCAGTGCTGGTGGCGTACCTTGGGCTGTGAGTGAGGGGTAAACGGAGTGCCTGGATCACTACTTCTTGCCCCTGTTGCCTTGACAGAGCTGCTGGGTGCAGCTTGCGCCCCCAGCCATGACTGCATGATGCCAGATGAGCAGCCTGCAAGGCGTCCACAGTGTTTGGGCAAAGGACACAGTCTGAAGTGCAAGATGGAGAGAGAGCGAAAAAGAAATTCCAAGCAAAGGGCCAATCACAGCTCAACACAGCACAGACAATTGGCAAGCGCCAACGCTGCTTGGGGCAATGGGCGTAGTCTGAAGGGCAAAGGGCAGTTATAGGGCACAGACAGATGGCCAAAGCCAAATAGCATGTGTTACAGGACAGCAGGCATAAGTCATAGAGCAAGCCCACTGAAGCCAACTGAAACTGCGAAGAGAGCTTGCTGTATATACCACATATCTTAACAAGGGGTTGAAGATAGCACCAGTCATTGGTGGCAGCACAGCTGAGAGCTGCTGTCAAGACTGAGCTGCGTTCAGATACACAGCAAGGACAACAGCAAGAGTGACAGTGCTAGGTGGTGACAATCAGCGTCACAGCATCCAATCACCTGATGTGCTCTCAGGCACGTTTTCTCTGTTCTGAGCTGCAGCAGTAGCTGCTCTGTTCTCTGACAAGGGTTGGGGTGAGGGCTGGGGTGAGCCTGCAGGGGTGCTGGGGGTGGGTGACTGCAGCCAATCTGTAGTGACCAGCCCCACTGGCTGGTCCCCTTCTTCCTGCAATGCATCAGCACAATGACGAGAAACCTTGGCAGATGCAGGCTGCTTGATGTGACAGCTGATGGAAAGATACTTGCAGTGCCGCAAGGTCTTGCATTGGCATTCTATGTGTCCACTCACAACGCCTCTAGTCAAGCTCTCAGGCGCCAAAAGCATGTTTAGGCCTGCACAGCTGTGAGGAAGAAGCACAGTTAGACAGTATGCAAAGAGTGTAGACATGTGGGATGTGAGATGAAGAAGAAGAAAAGTCAAAAGCGTTTAGCTGGCCAGCTCTACTGGTCAAATGGTCATGGTTGGCCCCAACGAACTTTGAATTCTAATGAAAGAATGAATGCTCTACCATGGCACCAACACCGCTACCAAAACGAATGTCAAGAGGCAGACGGAAAACAGAAAGCATCATGCAGAGCAGGAGGAGGCTGTACCTGAGGGGCAGTTCTAGGGGCAGGTTTTGGGGCAGGAGGCCAGGGCCGTTGCACGCTCCACAGCTTCACGGTGGCATCATCCCCGCATGTGGCAATGCTGTGGGGGTCTGTAGGACACCAGGCTACAGCTGTCACCTCTCGCTCATGCCCTTGTAGCACGTGCGCCTTGGCCTGAGGTGTGTCCACCTGAAAGGCAGGCAGCACAAACAGCTCAAGGGCTGATCCCAAAGGGCCATTTCAGGGAAGCTTGACACAGGGCACTCTCCCAACAGCATGCCTTTGTGTGCTTCTCACACACAGCAATCATCACACAGAAACACTGTTCTTGGCATCTCAGCAGCAGCTGGACTGCTGAACATAACCACTGATGGGTAAGGTCACTCATAAAACACATACTGGTCGTGCGTGTCAGTATTGGCACTGCCAGACATGCGCACCCCAAGAAAACAGGAGCTGCCGCAGATATGCATCTAGAGCAACTGTGAGACGTCAGTTACCAAATGCAATGGTGGGCAGGTCTTAGCTATGTATCAACAACATAACAGTGTGAAAGCAAAAGCAAAAACAACAATACTGTAACTAACAATAACGATGAAAGAGCTTGCCTGCCAGATGTAGGCGTTCTTGTCAGAGGAGCCAGACAGGATGTGCGTTCCATCTGGGCTGAAGCACGCCTTGATGAAGAAGGATGACATGACATGACCAGTGAAGGCTGCTGTAGGGCCAATGAGTGGCCTCAGGGTGTCATACATATAGTGCACACTGTTGCCTACACTCACCAGCAGCCTAGAGCCTGCACATACAACACACATCTTGCTGTTGACATGTGTCAAGAAAGCAACAACCGGACTGATCAGCAGGCTCAAGGTGTTGTACAGATAGTGCACGCCGTTGCCTGCACTTACCAGCAGCCTAGAGCCTGCACATGCAACACTCACCTTCCTGTCAACATGTGATAACAAGGCAGCACCAGGAAGAGAAAACAAACAACTCTACGCTGGTACACACCCAAAAGGGTGTCAGAATACACCAGCATCAATCAGTACTATGCCCACAGGACATGTGCTTTCATCTTTGTTTCCTGTGTTTGGTGCTGGCTGTTGCAACTTGGTGCCACCATTTGGAATAACAGTAACAATGATCTGTCCCACTTGCAAACTCGATACACCCATGTCAAAGATGTGCTGGAACTGTTCTTTTGGCACTGCAGGTTTTGCAGGGGACACATGCAGTCTTTTCAACAAAAGACCAAGGAAATTGTTGTCTTGCAGGGCTTCATCCAGCTTGGTTCATTGATTTTTTTGCATGAATGGTTGTGAATGCATGAATGGTTGTGAAAGCGTTGAATGCATGCAGGGCGTTGCTGCAAAGCTGAGCTGTCCAGTCAAGAACCAGCGCTTGGCAGACATTTACACATGGGATCCAAGCATACCCAGGGGGTCTTGGGCTAGGCATGTGATGCCGTGGGGGTGCTTGGACCTGGACATGGACGGCACCTCCATCATGGGCTTCACCTACAGCCACGGACAAAGCCCAGCTGAATGCAGTGCCCCATTGCCTAGGCAGTGCCACGTTGCACTCCTTCAGGCGGGAAGAGAATGCATTCAGACTGAAGGGTCTTGTGAGCTGCATGCTTTGCTAGCTGTAGCCCAACAGCGTTTGGCCTAGTGTATACACATTTGGCCAGTGTACGTTCATCAAACTTTCAGATTGTCAAGCACGAGATCTGCAGCGTTTCTGCCAGTAGGCTGCCATGCATGTGCTTTGAGTATAAATGTCCGTCTTGAAAAGCAACATTGATAGTGGGTGGGGCATTGGCTACCTTGGATCTTATCCTGGGGGTTGGGGTGAGGACCGGTTGGGCTGCCCCAGGGGAAGGGGCACTGAGCTGCCAGCTGGGCTTGTCTGTCTTCCTCACGTCCCAGAACTTCACCATGCCATCCCCAGCACCTAAAAGAAAAACACTAGATTGAGAAGCTTGAGACAATTCATTATGCAGAGCTTTTGCTGTTTGCAAGTTCTTCTCAGCCTGTACATACATGCCTGTTTGCATGGCCTGCTCCTCATGTAGCAGTAAAACAAAATGAGCCATTCACATGTTTCTCCTAACCTGACAGCCTTCATCCATACAGCCAGCAACACACTTCAGCAGTCACCACACCTCTTCAAGGCCTCCATGCACATAGAGCCTGCTTGAACATGCTGTTGTTGATGCTGTGGTCGCAAGACACATATGCTCAGCTGTTCCATGACTGTCAAGGTGAAAACACAAGGAAGATGTGACAGGTCAATGCCTTAACTTCTGCAGCAGCATGGTGTGCAGTTGTGCTGATGTAGCTTGTACCTACCTGCGCTGGCCAGGACCTGCCCTTCATGCAGGAACACAGCTGACGTCACACTCTGCTTACTCTCCACCTGCAGCACAAACTCAAAAGCCTCAGTTGCAGTGGATGCCATGGGCTATAAAACCTTCTGGGTGGTTGGTGTGGGAGATGATACTCAGCATACAAAGCACAAGCATTGTCAGTATGACTGTGTTGGACCCAGTCATGACTGTGCAACATCAGGTGTCTGCTTGCCCATGGCGCTTTGTCATGACTCATCAATGATGGCTTTCTTCTTACGGTGACAAGGCTTATGAACACAAGGGTGCTACAGCTGCTGTGAAGTGGTATGTCGAGTCAACTGCACAGGATCTGTGCAGCACATGCATCTAGTCCTACTGCTGGTACAGCAGAGCTTGAGTCATGGTTGGGCAGTGGTAAGCTTACTTGCAGTAAGCCGTGCAATGTAAGCACGCTGCAACGAGCTGCCTGTACACTGTGCCAGCTGACAAATGCAATTTGTCCACATGTATGCTGTATGGCTTGGCCTAGGCATACCTGTTTCCTCCTTTTGCGCGCACTCTCTGCAGCATTGTTAACATACTTGTGGGCGTCCTCTATGACCATGACTGGCGAGTTCACAGCCACTCCTCTGTCAGCATCCCATCTAGCTGCTTCTCTGCAATCCCACACCATCAAGGCCCCGTCCCTGGCACCTGCACACGTGATCAGCTGACTGATCAGCTGAATGCTGACGTTTAAACAGGGTCATCTCGGCTTATGCTTTGTGCATGGCTGATCGCTCATGTCAGGTATTGAATCACCACTGCAATTGAGACACTGCATCAGCAAAGAATGCAGTTTTGAGCTCTGCATCGCATTTGCATTGCCTTGCACCAGGTCAGTAAATAATTCAGCTGCATTTGCAAAGAATGTTGTACAGCTGGCGATGTTGCATACAGCACTTCTGGGTGGGCGTCACTTCATGAGTGTGTGTGTATGTAAGTCATGTTGTGTTCACGCAATAATAATATGTCTGTCAAGCATCTGTCAGGCCGCCACAGAAAGCAAACAGCAGAACAGTGCTGCAACTGCTGCAGACAGGTTCAAAAGCAAACACACTCTGGCAATCTAGCTTGGTACAGTAGTACGGAACCACACACTCTAAATGCCTTTGCAGAGCATGTGCTGTATTGATGTGCACAGACGCCCCATTAGTGAGTGTCATCTGGTGTGCAGACTGATATATCCAGGCAATCTGTTATTAACGCACACGTGCTGGACCACAGGACGTTCTGCCTGAAATGCATCACAGCATTGCACAGGTTGCAGGCACATAGTGTAGGCAGCTGTCAGGGATCACCTGAAGCAAAGACGTCCGGACAGGCGGGCTTGGTGCAGACACACTTGACAGAGCCATGGTGTCCCTTGAACACCCCAAGGCAGCCTGCTCTGCCGGTGTCCCAAATGGCCACGGTCTGGTCCCCAGATGCCGTCAAGATGCGGGTGTCATCCTGCAAATGATGACTATCAAAGAGCATGTTCACCATCCTTGAATGTGTTCACTGTCCTGTATTGAAGATCTCAAGCAGATGAGTCCAAGGACTGCAGAATTGCCTGACAGGCAGCATCAGCACATGCAGCATCAGCACCACATGCAGCATCAGCACAAGCAGCATCCACATATAGTGGGTTTGCAGAGCTAGGCTATGCAGCTTGCAACAATATCCCTGCAAGATGTCATATGCATCTTCACATCCCGTTTTCACGAATTCAGTCAGGTGCAAGCCATCACATGCTCACCTTGCACCAGGCCAAATCAAAAATGGCGTTGTGGTGCGCCAACCACTGTGCTGGGGTGCCATTCTCATCATGCAAGCCTCTAGGCAAGGCTGCAGAAGTGTCAAGAATGGAGACATACCCTTCCTCATCTGCCACCGCAAGGTACTTGCGATTGTTCAGAATCTGCATAGCATGCACCGCGTACACAATGATGTATACAGTGGTGTGCACAGGTAGGTTCAAGTCAAAACAGATGCTTTGAGATTTGCAGGTACTGCAGGTGTATTATGACATCAGCAACAGCTGTGAAGCCTGGAAGTTAATTACAATATGGAAGCCCGACCAAGCACACCAACCTGACTATACTCTATGGCAAATGGCGGAGTACCCACTCCATGGGGATGCACCAGAACTGTGCCTGCTAAATGACCCTCACAGCTGAAATCATCTAGCCATGGTTGGTGTAACACTGCAACGGCGCGCTTAGCGTCAGTTGCTTTGAGTTAAAGCCAAAATGTACACAACGGGTAGGCGTGTTATTGCGCAAAAACAACACCTTGACGGCCGTGGATGTAACGATCTGTTAGGGCTGTGGCGAGATTAGGACGTCTGCTCCGCTGCGCGTGCACCATTGTACCAAGCAGTGAAATCAGTGGGCTAGGCGATCTGATTCACCTTTAGTGGTCGACGCATATGGATGTTGTCCTTGCCCTATTCACGCGTAAACTTAAATGTGCTGTTGCTGATGCTGTTGCGCGATGGACGCGAGACTTGACAAGGACCCGGGCATGCCATGCTGTGCATGTCAGGTATTACTGTAGCTGTTAAATGAATCGTTTAAATCAGTCAAAATTTGAGCAGCCCTCACAGTGAGGGCCTCGCTATTTCCTACAATCGTTGGACCTGAAAACACGTCCAGGCGCAGAGCCTGATGAAATGTCTGAAATACAGAGAATCATGGCCAGACACCCCTACTGTTTGACATCACAATTTGGTATGCCTAAAGTTAGCAGACATGTCTTGCGCCTTGCAATGCTACAGTGTGTATGCCTGTAAGGCTGCCAAATCCAGATCTGGAGCTGCAAAGCAAGCCAACGGTCTATGTCCAATCATACTCAGTACACAGCAGTAGCTCATATCCTGTAGCCCAATTTGTACCAAGGCTCATCGTCAAATCAAAGTGTTGACCTCCGAAACCAGTCTGAAAGCTCTTGAAATGTAAAGATGAATGGACAGGCATGACTGATGAACATGTGCGTGACAAACAACCTACTGGACTCATGTGTCTGTGCATTTGAGCCACACTGGTCTTGTACAGTCAACAGTTACTTGAAGACGCCTGCTTTTGTAAGCACATCCTCCAGACCATTCAGAGCTCGCATGTCACTTGCAGGCGGCCTGAATGGTGCTTCAGGCTTCCTGTTAAACAGCCGAGCAAATACATTCTGTGACTGTTGCGGCTGTGGGTCTGCTGCTTGTGTTGGTTGATCACTCTGCATGTCCCACAGGAACTGGAAAGCTTGCCTGCAAGCACAGCGGTCTGACTCAGGATGCCACGAGCCGTGTCATAACAGTAATACTTCAGGTACGCAGACTGTACAAAACAAGTTTGCATCATTTGCTTTGCATCAGCAGCATGAACCTACGGAAGGTCAGCAATGTTGACAATCGCATTGGTGGGTCCAAAAGCACATAGCCTGCAAAGCATCCTGCAAGGGATACATGCAAGCGATGCTTACATTAGATACTTCACGCCCTTGTACTGACAATCTCTTAGCTGCATGTGTAGCAACAGTGACCTGCTTCAGGAAGTTGGTTTTGTTTTTTGAGAAATACTATCTGTTGCTGACCAAAGCGAGCCTGTAAGCGCGTACCTGAAATCCTTTGGCCCAGCAGCTACAGGAGCTTCAAAGTGGGCTGGAATGACTCGCTTGAAGCTCCATCCACTTGCAACCTTATCTACCCACTCTCGTGCCCCACTAGGGTTCTTGCTGTAGACTAGGGTCTGAAGCACCGGGGAGACCACCAGCCTCTCTGAGAGAGCTTGAAAACTGGACTCGGGGTTGAGCAGGTTGCCGGGGACAAAGTATAGAATTTGGAGCGCCATTCGCTTCCAACCTGACACCGCAATTGTGTCTTGTCACACTGATGGCAAATGTACATGCCTTGGCACAAACATGAGCAGCATCTTGTGTGAAAGCTTTGCTGCTACAAGCGTGCAAAGCTGTACTTGCTTGCTGAAAGAAATTTGCACCGTCCCTAAAAAAGTTGCCCTTGACATTTGCAGAGACTTAATGCAATTTAAAACATCAAGCATGCACCAGTTATGTTGTAGCACCTGCTCAGCCTTTGTAATACTTGGTGACATTGTCAGATAGAGAAGCATGCCTGGAAGCAGCAACAATCCTGGCTTGATGCAGTACGGATAAGCGATGACCTATGCTCCTCATGACTCAGATGAGGCTAGAATGCGTACTCACCAAGTTGAACTTGAGCTTCTTGCGACTGCACGGGCTGCTCCATCTGCCCATCCAGAAACTTTTCCTTGAAGCCTCGCTCATCATCCAGGCTGCTCAGCCCCCTTATCAAGCCTGCAGTTGGCCAGGAATGAGATTTATCTGTCTCTGACATCTTTTGATCCTCTACAATTACTATCCTAATATTGACACAAGACTAGCAGACCTTGTGCTGCAATGCACTGCAAGGCTTCTGCTGCCTATCTAGCTCAGTTGTCATGACACACGTTTGGAATGTTGAGCATGCAGAGGTTTGGTGTGCAGATTGACTAGATGGGCTTTAGTCTGGTAAAGTGCATGCCAACATGCACAAGCAGGACACCACACAACACTTGCAAGCTACGCACTCTCTCCCTTACGTCAGTCACTTTTGCAAAGCAAAAAACCACTCCATGAAGGTGACTTCAACAAGACATTTCAAGCCTGCGGGCCCTCAAAGCTGCCAAGCATGATAGTATGCTATGCGATCAAAAGCTTTGGCACAGACAAAAGATGGTGTCAGAGAGGTTTGAGGGGTGGTGACAGCTTGCCTGGTAGAGGTGACCCTGCTTCCAGCAAGTTGGAGGTCCTGACAACTTGCGGCGGTGTAGGGGGAACACATACAACTGCGTCTGTCAGGATCAATGTTTTGGACTGTTTGTGCAAGAACACAACTTCCACGTAAGGTCCCACTCCAGCTGACGCACCGCCTGCAGCAGCAAGTACTCTGTCAAACATGCAATCACACACAGCATCTGCCGCTATCGGTCTATCATCTTGTGATGCTTTGTAAGCAGTAGGGTCCAAACACGGGCAAAGTAAGCAGTGCAGCAAGTTCTGTTTGTGTGGAACAAATACTTGTGGTTTTAGGGTTTAGATTGATACACGACAGTGCTTAGAGTATAAATGTCAGACATGCAGCACATGACTCTCCAAAAAGGCTTGCTGGACAGCATTTCCTGCTGAATGTCACATACAGCTGTGAAATGCAGCTGTACACCATCAAGTGTACTGCAAATGCCGGTGATTTGGTGTGCAACAGGAAACCAGCTGATGCTAAGGCACTCTTGACACGGTCACCTATGGCTGAGATGAAGATTTTATGGTCTAGCTCATCACTCCAGGGCAGCTCCTGTTCGTCGTCTGTGATGGTGCCTCCAGTGGGGAAGATGCCAAGGAACTGAACCGGCAACGGCAGAGGCCAACTCCACTGCCTGTGCAGCAGAAGACAACATAATAACCAACAGAAATAAGGGATCAGATAACAACGAACAGAAACGAGGGCATCAGATTGTAACACTTGTAAGTGTAGATAAACATAGATGCCACTTCTTTAAGGCTCCCTGAGTGTGGTAAGGACTTGCACGTTATCCTCAAAACTGCTGCTTGTATGGGATTCTAAACGGGATATGGGTTTGACTGCAACAAGATCATAGTACTGCAGCGTGACAGCGTAATTTTCCATGTAGCATGACTGCAGCAGCAGCAGCAGCAAAACAGTCAGGAGCAATGCTTGATATGTGAACAGCTGACCTTGGGGCTATCCAGACTCTGGCCTGTGGGAATGCCCTGGAGAAGGGCCCTAGGAAGATCTTGTGTTCATAGGCAAATGTAGGGAGCACTATGTACTCTACGGGCAGCTCAAGCTCCTTCACTAGCCTCACACATTCCCTACGAATAGTTGCACTTGGTTTGCTTTGGGCGCAGCAACATGTGATGGTAGCAGTCTGAGCATCATCCATGTGCTAGTCAGGTGAAGAATCCTATTCTCAAACTTGTCATTGATCTGTCTCAAGGGACTGCATGGGCAACAACAGGTAATGCGCAATGAAGTGAGTGGGCATCTGGTTTGTTGCTTGCTTTGGTATGCACAGCTGCAGCATCAGTAGTATTGTATGATGCAATGCGACCCACAAAAGATGTGAAGATGCAGCAGGTCAGCAATTTGAGGTCATAAAATCGCATGCATACTGGTGCATTGGCTTACTCACTTGCCTGGTTGGTGCCACAGGCGCATGAACCCACAGACCTCCGCTCTTCAGCTTCAAAACTGTCATTCTTACTACTGTCGTTACGTTGCTGCCACCAAGAGATTGCTCTTGCTCAAACAACCACAGCTTGCCTTTGTCAACCTACAAACAGTTAAGACTGCATAAGCTGTGCATGAGTTGCAATGCCAGGAGGGCAAGTCCGTCATAATATGTTAAAGTCACATGCACCTGGCATGCTGGTGGACATGATGTGTTGCATTGCTCTGGCAAAAGGTGTCTGTCTCTGTAACACGCACCTCCTTACGAACTGTCCTTCTCTGAAAGAATGGTCCCAACGGGAAAGGAAAACCAGTCACACTAATGTGAAACCTATCAAGGAAGGGGACTTCGTCAATTTCCGCTTGCCTGCTTTGCTTCGGTGGTGACTTTGGAGTTTGCTTGCGTGTGGCTGCAACTATTGACCTATTTGCATGCCTGGGAGCCCTATGCAACCAAAGCTTCAGCACAGGGCCTTCAACAATCTGTGACTAAACAGATCAAGAAACGATGTTACCTGTTACCAAACCAACGATGCTGACTACAAAAGCCTGACGACCTCAAGGTGGCAAAGTTGTGCGAGTGCTCATGCGCACTTGCAGACACGTGCATCTGTGATGGCAAACCCTTTTCGGGTACTTGTGGTGACTTTGACAGTGGTTGATTTAGTCAACAGCAAGGCAGTCGCCTGAGTCAAGCAATGGTGCTGTCTGCTGCGTTGAAAAGTTCAGTCGTGACCAGAAAAGGCTAATCTGTTGCGACCAGGCGCACTATCTTAAGCAGCTCTGTTCCCGGTTGGTAGCTTGCGCCTTGATGCGCGCGACGCACTCGGGCGGCCACTTTTTGTAAATGCAATGGTTTCAGGGTTGAAGAGGCATTGGACAGCACAAAACAAACCGCGTCCACAGCCTGCGTCCACAGCCTAAAAAGTGATGCGACTGTGTCACAGTCACTGTGAGGTTCGTATTGAGATGTGATTGCCTGATTTGACTCGAAGCTTACTTCCGTACGCCTCGGCCTGCGTAACGACGCGCAACGTTTGGTGTTACAAGTCTCCCTCTGCAGGCTCGCGCTCCGCTTTCAGGCTTGCACCTGTGCGATGAGTGCAGACCTATGCATGAATCACGGCTGTTCTAGTGACGCCGCCGTACTGTGCTGAGAAAAGTTAGTGGCATGCATGCAACTTTTGCTTAGCGCCCTAGCGTCATCAAAAGCAGTTTAGTCACAAGCCAGCAAGCTGAAAACTGCCAGAGCAATAACTTTGACACACAGTCATGGCATCGGCGACGGACAGCTGGCGAGATCAGCTTGATCAGGATCTGGACTGCCTGCGAGAATGCACTTACGTCGAGGAAGCCGACGAAATAAGCCTGCTCATTCAGCACACAGTCGAGTCTCAAGGATTGGACGCGCAGCTGGCATACCCACGGTTTAGGAAGATTGTAGGCCAAATTGCTTTGCTTCACAAGTGCAACTGAGCCACAGCTTCAACTATGACATACTTTGACATACAATGAAGGTCTCTCTTGTGCTACTTGGTGCAGCTAGAGAAGTATCAGGAGCAGTCACAGCTATTGGACCCGCACCTGGAGTCTATGATCACACCACTGTCAAGGCTGCTTATGAAGTCAGCCTTGGAGCCCTCCAGCAACAGCATCTTTGTGGTGCAGCATGTCAGCAAGCTGCTGTGGTCCATAGCATCTGTGCGGTGAGAGCTTACGTCAGATCAATGGTCAGCTCCAAAGCCCAGTACAAACTGGTTGCATGATTCTGCGGGCCTCCAGCCATGCCATCAGATATATGCATTGCAATATGTCTACACTGGGCTTATTGGCAACAGCTGCACAGACCTGACTCCTGTAGGTACCGTATGTTCAGTCTGTGATGCTGACCGTGCAGACTGGTATGCTTGGCGCATTGCAGCGTTCTCACTGAGATGCCACTAGCATGTGCAGGCTGCTCAACATCAATGTTATTCACTGCAGTAACACCTGTCTGTGCTTCAGAGGATATAAGGTTGTTGTCAAGTTCTTTCCCAATGAGGCTGCAAACTTAGAGCCTGTAGTGGAGCTCCTTCTGAAGATAGAAAAGGAGGTATGCCCTTCTCTCACTGCATTGCATTGCATTGCATTGCATTGCATTGCATTGCATTGCATTGCATGGCATTCCATTGCATTCTTTCAATCCCTGGCAGGTGTCCATGTGATTTGCCTCATTACCAGCAGTCCTGCTCCAGACAACTTTTTAACAACAAGTTGCATGGTGTGCCAAAGCACAATAGCTGCAACAGAACCCCTGAGCAGAGCTGATGTAGTGCACTGCCTCTTGACATTCCACATCTCCAAGGCAGCATAGCCTCTGTACTGTGAAGGAACAGATGAGCTGACCTATCACATCAGGCTGCAGAACTTACCAATCTTTTGACATATGCAGGTGGGTCAAGACACACAGAGGAGGGAGGAAAGCAACAGCATCTGGGAAGCTCAGTGCACCCTGACCCTTTGGCTGGCTCAGCTAGTCCTCATTCCCTTTGACCTCGCCAGTGTGGACTCTTCCATCTCTGCCAGTGCTACCAGGTCTCCCCTGCTCCTGCAAACTTCTTTTTTAGCCCAAAGCTTGTGTGGTTGCATGTGGGCCATGGGCCTACACAGTGTGGTCCTGTGCCAGCATGACTGTGGTACAGCAGACAAGCTTGAGACCTGCTGCTGAGACATTGTTGCTTGTGCAACCATGTCCATACACGCACCCTCACATCTTACTAGTGACATGCAAGGCATTTCTGCAAAGGTCTTCTGTACTATCTGCTTACTGTTCTTATCGAGCTGATTGGGACAATGAGCAACAGCTCTTGGGCTGTTGCAAGAGCACAATCCCTTAACTATGGTGACCGGGCTTTAGCATGTCTTGAGTGCAATCAGAAAGTTTGCTTTGGAATGGCCTGTTGGCATAGCTGGCAACAGCCACTTGTGCCCTGTGCAGTTCTGGGAGCTGGCCACCAATAGTGTCCAAGATCATGGACTTGTACAAGGGGCATCTGTCGTCTCCAGGCAGCATCAGAGACATGGCAGCTCTGTTGCTTGGGCGGCTGCTGACAAGACCTGACTTGCAGCCTGCGTTGGATGACTTCCTGCAGTGGTCACGCACAGCACTACATTCTGAGGGGCCCCAGGCCCACTTTCTGATACCAGGTGTTGATGGAAGACAGCCCTGATGTGGCAATACTTGTGTTTGCTAGTAACACGCCATGCAAGGCTCATCAATCAGCGCATGATGGTCCTTGAATGTGACTCTTCAAACCGTAGCTCAAATCTGTTATGCTGCTCCTGTCTGACCCAGGAGGAATTTATTCAATATGCTCACGTGCTTTCAAACATGCAACAAATGTAGGTAGCTGAGCCACCATGATCACCTCCTGGCACATGCAAAGTAGTTCACGCATCTGCCCTGGGCACGCTGTCCATGTCTGCAACTTCTTAAGACACCTGATGTGGCCTCCATGACTGGCTTGACCAAAAGCACTACTTGGTCCTGGTGAACATACAGACGCTGTACTCAGGTCCAGATCTCAGGATCACCTTTTGGCTTGTCTCTGATCAAAACAACTCCAAAAGGAAACTGAATGCATGGCGTATATGATTCAGGTGTGACGTATGCTCTGGCAGCAATCTTCAGCACCGGTCAGCGCAAGCAGCTTCTCCCATTTGCCTCTCAGATGTGGACAGACGCTGCTCAGCTGCTCAACAGCCGCACAGCAGCTTCCAGCGTAGTTGCCAGGAAGTTTGCCACTAAACTGGTTCAGCGCATTGGCCTGACCTTTCTGCCTGCCACTGTGGCAGCTTGGCGCTATCAGCAGAATAGTGTCTCAATCAATGAGTCTTTGTCCAACATCCGCTCAGTCAAGCCTGACTCAGAAGTGTCTGACTCAGTTGCATCTGACTCAGTTAAATCTGACTCAGCTCGAAATGTCCAACAGTCAGCTTTATCAGCACCTTCTCAGACCGAGTCCTCTGATCCAGTATATGACATGGCAAATGGTGACTCGTCCAGACCAGCTTTGCAGCCTTCCCCTTTGGTGAATGCCAGTCCTGTTGCATCACCAACCAGTAAGGCATGCACAATTGGTTATGACGGACCAGCTACAGCCTCTACTGGGGATGGTAATGCTCCAAAGGCATCAGATCCCATTGTGCATGAATGCAAAGCTAGAGATGTCATGCAACAGAGCACAAACTCTGTTGCTGCTGCTGCTGCTGAAGAAGCAGAAGATGATGACATAGACATACCTGAGGAGATTGAGGAGGTGAAACAAACTTTGACCATGCTCTGCACTCCGTTTCATGCTCTGTTTGCAATTGTTATGTATCATGCTATACTTGCTCGCTTTGGCAGTTTTTGTGGCTGTCATTGCTTAGTCACATCACCCAACAGTCATTGCTGAATCACATCACCCAACAGTCATTCCTCAATCACATTACCCAACCATCATTGCTCAATCACATCACCCAGCAGTCATTGCTGAATCACATCACCCAACAGTCATTCCTCAATCACATCACCCAACAGTCATTGCTCAAGTTCTTTTGCATCAACCTTCTTCACAAGTGCTGCTGCTATCTTTGCAAATGTAAAGAAGCTAAGGCAGAACTGCAACTACTCACTTGAAGCCACCATCTTCATCATCATTCTCTCCTTCTTCTGTGACCCTCCTAGCAACCCCCCTGCCGCCCCCACCAACCCCAAGGTAGGATGCCGCAGCTGCAATATCCATCTGAGCCAGGCGGCCCACCCCATCACCGGCGGTGGCCGCCCCAGTGGGGCCTGGCAGGGTCTCCATCATTGGTAGACTGCCAGGTGGCGCCACCTCAAGAGGCTCCTGATCTGGGTATGACGTCCTGCATGGCAGCATTCATTTTAGATTAACGCTACTAGCTTCTTTCTTATCAGGCTGCTGATCAGAGTAAGACGCTTTGTAGAGCAGATTTGGCATGTGCAGATGGCGCTGATTGCAGGGGCTGGTGATCTCAGGTGGAAGTCCTGCACGGCATCGGTCATTCAGAACTGACAGCTTGCGTGATGCTGAATGGTCCAGAAGTCAGCTGATTGCTGAAGCCACAGCCGCCTTTGCATTCAGAAGTCATGTGGAGTTGCAGCTGAAGGCTTGAAGCAGATCGCTAATTTTACTGCTGCAGTACACAGAGCGAGCCAGCAGCATGTACAGCGGGCAATCTCATGACAGACAGGCGCGCTGTAACAGGAGGTTTCATGGAGTTACAGAACAATTGGGTATAACACAAGAATTTACCATTTGAATCCTCACTGAAATGCAGACCTATGGAGAGGCCAGGGAGGCACTCATGGGTCTACATTTCAGGGAAGATCCAAAAGGTGAACTCTGGTGTTATCCCAATCATGCTTAACCTCCATGTAATCTCCTGTTACACACACAAGCAAACAGACAGCTAAGCGCGTGGGCAGGCAGGTAGACATGCAGCATGCAATACACCCCACATGCAAACAGCCGTGCAGACCAACAAGCACACAGCCAAGTACCTGCATGAAAAAAGCATGCAAGAACATAGGACCTCAAACAGGGAGCTACTCAGGATCCTACCTACCTGACCCTAGGGACGGACATGAGTTTGATAAAATGATTGAATAGCCAAGTACAGGTGTGAAGAAGGTCCCCACCTGCCAGAGCCACCATCAATGGTGACAGTCCAGTCCCCAGACATCTTGGTGCCCCCCATGGGATTCATGGTGGAAGTCCTGAACTGAGACTCCAGTGCCAGCAGCTCCTCTGCAAGCACCTTAGCATCCAGACCATCCTGCACAAGCACCACGTTTCATGCTGTATCTGTGCAGACATCAGCCAGGCAATTGTGAGAGGTGCTCTTCTAAATGTGCTCGTGGGTATGTGTTTGTGCAGGCATTAGCCAGGCAACTGTGAGAGATCCTCTTCTGGATGTGCTTGTGGGTAGATACACCAGGAATTGAAAGTCCAGTAGTCGCAGACGCTGCTCAATCACCAAAGCCACATCATTGCTGTGTTGAGCGATCTCCAAGCAGGTACACATTTGGCTTGCAAACTTGCACAATTTTGGTGGAAAGACAGGTGATAAAGAGCGACATGCCAGTCTGTGCGTCCGCTGCATGCTGCGTGGAAAGGTCTGGGCTGCTGTGGCACTGCTACTTGAGGGGAGGGTTCTCCTCTCATAGATGACTTTGTTTGCTTCATACAAGCGATGTGAGTCTGTGCATCATCATCAAAGTGCTAGAGCCTGAGGCGCTCAGATCCCCATGTAATACACAGACGGGCTTGACCTCTGCCAGCACCATGAGAAACCTTGCAAAGCCACAAGTCTGCACAGAGGGGCTCAAGCTGAGCTTCCGCTACCAAAATGACCAATGCATTGCAAGGTCACTTGTGTGAAGAGATTTTAAGGCCTACTTGGTAGCCTGAACCTCTAGCAGCGTTTTCTTTTGTTGTCTCGCAAGGCGTCAGAGTCTGCATTGAAGTGCACAAACAGGCACGAGCTGCACATTTGTTGGCAAAGCTCTGCAGAGCTCATGCCACAGGACGTTGAAGTATGATGTCGACCTGAGAGCCTGGCAGCACAGTCTTGCAGGGCTTCTTCATCTCCCTCAGGTGGGCAGAGAAGCATGAGCACTGCAAGCTCCATTCAGTCTCACATCTTTGGACTGTAGGATGAATGTAGATGTGACACATGGCTTGGGGTTACTGAAGGTGGCTGGAGGCAGGTTCTGCCGCCTGCGGCTGAAGCTCTGCAATGCTGTTACCCTAAGCCAGCCCTATTTGTTGCTCCATTCAGTCTCAAATCTTGGCTTGTGGGATGAGTGACCTTGCGTGAGAACGAGGGCCTCTGGCGGCATAGTCTAGCAAGGCCATTCAGTCTCACATCTTGCACAGTGGGAGTAATAAGTCACCTGAGAGCCTGAGACTCAGGCAGCATAGTGTTGGAGTCTCACATCTTGGGCTGTGGGGTGAGTGACCTACCTGAGAGCCTGACACCCTGGCGGCATAGTCTCGCAGGGCATCAAAGTCGCCTTGCAGGGCACAGAGGGGCATGAGCTCCACCCACTGCCCCGCCGCTGCAAAGCTCTCCCTGGCGGCCTGAAACTTGCCATAGGCTGCTGCTGCCCTGCCTATGGCCACCAGCCTTCTGTGCATTGCAGACCCAGGTGCCGGTGGACTGCACACTCATCAGTCAATCAGTCAATCAATCAATCAATCAATCAATCAATCAATCAATCAATCAATCAATCAATCAATCAATCAATCAATCAATCAATCAATCAATCGATCATTAAACACGTGTTGACCCTAAGGTCAGGTATGTACAGCCCTGAGCAGCTTTCTGTTTAAGCTGCGTACGTTGCATGTAGTTGGCTGTCGGCATATCAAACATGCAACACATAGCTGCTGCTAGGCAGGAAATTGGCTACATGTGTTATGTTTACTTGGCAATCGGCGTACCATGGCGCGATGCACAGCCGCTGCTTGACAGAAGATGGGGCCCAACAAGTAATTAAGACCCAGCGTTTTTGTTGAGAACTGCAGCTTGGTGTGTGCATCCTGCTCGCATGAAGCAGGACTACCCTATGAGTCAAGCCCAATGAGTCAAGCCCAATGAGGCGTGTGCACAGCTTACTTCTTGGATGTGAGTATGCTGGCAGTGGCAGTTCACCCTGTGTGCAGTTTACCAGTTGTGCAATCATTGTATGCAGCTGCTTACTTTGGATAGCCCAGGGAGCGTTTGTGGTCAGCCACAACCTGACCCACAGCGTCACCCCACTGCCCAGCAGCTGCCTTGGCAGCTGCCTGCTCCAGGAAGCTGAGCTGGAAGGCGGCGTCGTTTTGGGCCAGCGCGAGCGACAGGTCAGCAAAGCCGGCGCTGGCCAGCAGGGTGAGTAAGGAGGCGGTGACTGAGGAGCTGTCATAGACCCTGATGAGGGCGGTCATTTCCCGCCTGGCACGCCAGTAGCCTCCTGCAAACAAGTTTGGGATAGGTGTTGGGGTTCAGCAGACGAGTGTTTGACGTACTGTGCAGGCAGGTGTGCAGGCGAGCACAGAAATAGACAGACAGACAGACAGACAGACAGACAGACAGACAGACAGACAGACAGACACACACATAGCTGGACATATGAGGACTTGCCTACAGGCAAATGAGCTGGTGTGCAAGCGGCTGGGGAGGTTAGAGAGGATACAACAAAGGCAGCGGTAAACATGGGCAGAAGGCCTCAAGAGAAACAGGGCAGTGATGAACAAGCGACTATCGAGACGGATGAGCATGATACGGTGTTCCTCCAGCTCAATGTCTCAGTCCACAAGCTTGGTCACATGGTCCAGCACAATTTTGCTTCTGTCATGTAGAAGCCACGATGCTTCATTCAGTGCTTGCTGTAAGTTGATTTCCCAGTTAGCATCTGTTGACTCCCTGGATGAGGCTTGAAGACAGAAACTTGGCTGTAATTGATTGATTGTTTCATTGATTGAGTGCATACCTGGGAGGAAGCCTTGTGCTGACAGGGTAGCCCAGCCTGCCAGCAAAGGCTGCAGTAGTGCCACGCAGCGGGGCGAGCAGTCCACCCGCCCAGTAGACAGCGCAGAGCCGCGTGCTATGAGCAGGCGGTCTGCCAGCGTGGCAGCCAACACAGGCAAGGAGCCCCCTGCCAGGTGGCACACTGCCTGCACGCTGCTGTCCCAGCCCAGTTGTGACACCTGCCCATGTCATGGTGTCTAAGCCGGGTATGTAAGTGGTTCATTTTGTGTTGCGACAATTGTGATGCATGCGCATCATATGAGTTTGTCAGGCAGATGATGTATACTACTGGGGGGGGGGGGGGGCGGCCCCGCCGGGGCGGGGGGGGGGGGGGGGGGCGGGGGGGGGGGGGGGGGGGGGGGGGGGGGCGGCGGGGGGGGCGGGGGGGGGGGGGGGGGGGGGGGGGGGGGGGGGGCGGCGGGGGGGGGGGC
>JAABUP010003624.1_pt1 | contig 27043 bp, 25 predicted proteins | sample 5559201 | NCBI WGS metagenome assembly JAABUP01 (sample SAMN10711887, study PRJNA513373) | rock metagenome | isolation source: Antarctica rocks | place: Antarctica | reverse complement strand
TGTCGGAGTCCGACCGGGCGCCGGGGTACCGGTTCCAGTACCAGGTCCCGCCCACGCCCTTGCCGGTCTCGAACACCCTGGCCCGCAGGCCCATCTCGTCGCGCAGCTTGTGGAGCATGTAGAGCCCCGAGAAGCCGGCCCCGATGACCACCGCGTCGACGTCGGTGCCGGGGTCGACAGCGCTGTCCTCCTGCGTGCCCGCCGTCTGCTGTGCCGTCGTCATCGCCGGTCCTCCTCGGGGTCGCGTGGGACGACGATGCGCCCGCGGGACGGAAAGGTCTTGGACGCGACGCGGCGTCCGTGGAACATCCGTGCTCCCACCTGGCCGTGAGACGGATCACAACCTAAGGTCGGGGGACAGGCGTCGACGTCGACGCGGGGGGCCCGGTGACCCAAGTCCTGATCACACCCGACGAGCTGCCGGCCTGGGTGCCCGGCCGGCTCACGATCGCGAGCCCCGACGACGGGTGGGACGGGGTCGCCGTCCGCGGCTACCACTACGAGGACTCCGACGTCGCGGTCCCGCCGATGCGCGACTACGTGGTCGTCGCCTACCGGCAGGGGGCCACGTCGATGCACCGCAGGCTCGACAGCGCCTGGTCCCACGAGCGGCTCGGACCCGGCGACGTCTCCCTGCTCACCCGCGCCGCGGACTCCCACTGGACGTGGTCGTCACCCATCGACGTCGTGCACGTCTACCTCACCCACGACCAGCTCGCATCGACCTGCCGGCAGATGTACGAGCGCGAGGTGGCCGACGTCGAACTGCACGACACGATCAAGGCGGACGACCCGGAGATCCACCGGACGGCCATGGCCATCGCGCACGAGGCCGCGCAGGGCGGGCCCGGAGCCTCCCTGCTCGTCGACGCGCTGACCTGCCAGCTCAGCGTGACCATCCTGCGCCGGCACGCCAACGTGCTCTTCCGCGAACCCGGCGGCGCGGGCCCGATGACCTTCCGGCAGGAGCACGCGGTGCGTGAGTACGTCCAGGCCCACCTGCACCGGCGGCTCTCCCTCGACGAACTCGCCGACGCCGCGGGCCTCAGCAAGTTCCACTTCGCCCGGTGCTTCCGCGGATCGACCGGGACCACGCCGCACGAGTTCGTGCTGCGCTGCCGGGTCGATCGAGCGCGCCTCATGGTCGAGCGCACGCGCACTCCGCTGCGCGAGGTGGCCACGACCTGCGGCTTCTCCGACCAGAGCCACATGAACCGGCAGTTCCGCCGGCGTCTCGGGGCGACACCGGGCCAGATGCGTGCGCGTCGCTGACGCGTCGGACCGGGCGCGTACCGACGGCAAGCCACTGCCGGAGGACTTCCTCGTGGTCGACGCCTCGAGCTGACGTCAACCTCTCGGCTCACACGTCGAGCCCGACCACCGAACCGGCACGGCGCGCGATCCCCTTGAGCTGCTCGCCCGGCCGCTGCTCCTCCCCGGCCCGCGACGTGAGGACCACCAGGGCGCCGGTGAGCAGGGGCACCGCGAGCTGCACATAAGCCAGCTGCTGCTGGGCCTGCCGCACGTTCACCGGCAGCCTCTCCGCGGCGTCGCTCACCGCCTGGCCGATCTTCTTCTCGGCCTCCTTCGCCGTCTGCGCGGTGTCCGAGCCCGCTCCGCTGCGCGTCGTGCTCGGGTCGGCGTGCGAAGTCGTGGTCGATCCGATCCCCGATGCCGCGTGCACCGTCGCGTCCTCGATCTTCTTCCCGAGCAGGCGCGCGTACCCGGCGGCGGCGAGCGCGGCCCCGGTGAGCGCCAGCTTGGTCACCGCCGTGCCGCTGGCCCCCTTCTGAGCGAGGGCCCGGCGGCGGTTCCCGGCCAGGAGGCCGGCGCCCCCGACGAGGTGGGCACCGATCGCCAGGGCGTTCACCGGCGTCCACTTCGCCCAGCCGACGCTGGTGATCCGGGCGGTGGTCCGCTCGTCCTGGGCCTCCTCGGCGGCGGCGTTCAGCCCGGCGACCCCGAACAGCGAGCCGCCGAACCAGGCCGCGAGGCCGATGTCGTGCAGTGTGCGAAAGGTGGTGTCCCTGCTCATGGCTGCGCTCCTGGAGCGATCGGTGTCGACGGCTGATGGTCGACGGGGCGTTCCCATCCAGGCGCCCGGTACACATCGATCGCGTTCTGCCGTGTGCTCAGTTCTTCGGCGCCGGCGCGTGCGGGAAGCCGAGGTGATGCTGCGGCACCTCGGGAGAGGCCGTGTCGAGCGGGACGGAGGGGGAACGCACCAGCCCGAGTTGGGCGGTCTGGCGGGGAAGCACGGCGTCCAGCATCCAGTCGACGACGGTGCGGACGCGGTTGCCGGGCATCGAGGCCAGGTGGTAGCCGCGGGCGACGGCCTTGGCCGCCAGGCCGGTGAGCGGGATCCCCAGCGGGCTCGCCGCGGCCTTCGTCCCACCGAGGTCGACGACGAAGCCGAGGTCGCGGTGGCGGTAGCGGCGCGCCCGGCCGCGCCCGAACGCCGCGGCGATGTTGCTCCCCACGAGGCGCCCCTGGCGCACCGCGTGCTGTGCCGTCATGGCGCAGTACTCGCCGCCCCTGCGGCTGGGATCGGGCGTGGCCGCGGCGTCGCCGCAGGCGAACACGTCGACGTGGCCCGGGACGTTGAGCCGCGCGTCGACCACGACGCGCCCCTGGTCCACCTCCACCCCGAGGTCGTCGATCACCGGGTCGGGCCGGACCCCCACGCACCACAGGAGCGTGCGGGTTCCGACGATCTCGCCGGAGCTCAGCCGCACCCCGTGGTCGGTCGCCTCCTCCATGGTCTCGTCGCACCGCACGTCGACGCCGCGCTCGCGCAGCACCCGGTCCGCCGTCCGCGACAGGTGCTTCGCGAGCCCGGAGAGCACCTGCCCACGGCTCACGAGGACCCACCGGATGGCGGCGTCGCCGAGGCCCCGGCTGCGGGCGAGCTCCCGGGTGAACAGCTGGCCCTGCGCCGCCACCTCGGTGCCGGTGTAGCCCGCGCCGACCACCACGAAGGTCAGACGGGCCGTGCGCTCCTCGGTGTCGTCGCACATGGCGGCGAGATCGACCTGACGGATGAGGTGATCGCGCAGGTAGAGGGCCTCGGGGACGCCGCGGAACCCGTGCGCGTACTCGTTGACCCCCGGTATCGGCATCACCTTGTGGACGCTGCCCGCGGCGAGCACGAGCTTGTCGTAGGAGGTGCGGTGGTGGACGCCTTCGGGGTCGAGCCAGCCGATCGTCTTCCCTTCCAGGTTGATCTCGTCCACCTCGCCGGGGGCTTGGCGCACGCAGGGGGGCAACGCCTGGGCGAGCGAGACCGAGATGCGGCGCGGCTCGAGGATGCCCGCCGCCACCTCGGGCAGCAGCGGCAGGTAGAGGAAGTAGTTGGTGGGGCTGACCACCACGATCTCCGCGGTGTCGCCCACGGTCGCGGCCAGCGATTTCGCCGCGTGGAACCCGGCGAACCCGCTTCCCACGATCACCACCCGGGGAGGCGAGCCGTGTGGACCCGTCGCTCCCTCGCTCGGCGTCATGCACGCGAAGAGTGCCCTAACCGTGCACCGACCGCGAGGGGCCCGCGTGACGTGTTCGTGACGGCGGGGCCCGCCGGGGCCCCGGGTACCGTCACGCCACGGCCGGGTCGACCGCCGTCCCTCCTGTCACATCTCGAGCACGCGTCCGAGCGCTGCGGGAGCGTCGGCGGGCCCCGACAGCCCGGTCCACCGCGCGCCGGTCCGTCGTGCGAAGTCCTCGGCCTGCTCGGTGTCCTGGGCAGGGGCGAGCACGACCAGCTCGGGGAGGCGGGCCGCGGCCGGGACGGGGTCCTCGTCGTCGGTGGCGCGGCAGTCCGACAGGAGCACCGTGACCCGCCGTGCGGCACGGGTGCGCGAGAGCTGCTCCTGCGCGGTCCGGAGCGCGGTCGCCAGGGCGGTGACGCCGTGACCGCGTAGCCCGAGGACGGCGTCGACGACGGTGCCCGCCGGGCGTTCGGAGGCGATGTCGCGCAGCACGGTCGTGGTGCGCGCGAAGGAGAGCACCGCGTGCTCGGCGGGCGCACGCCACGTGCAGGCCCCGGCGGTCAGCGCGGCCGCGGCCAGGCGCTCACCGCCCATCGATCCGCTCGCGTCCACCACCAGGCACACCGCGAGGTCCGGGCGGGCCCAGCCGCGGGCGACGAGGTCCTCCTGCCCGGGATGGCGACCACCGGCCCGGGCCTCGACCACGGCGGGGAGCGAGGCGTCGAGGTCCAGGTCGCCCCCGGTGTCGGCCCGTACCGGGCGCAACCGGTGCACCCCGGGCCGGCGGGCCGCCCCGCGGCGGGACACGTCGAGCACGATGCGCCGGGCGAGGGCCCGCGCCGCGGCCCGCAGGCCCTCGTCGGTGGCCTTCCCCATCTCGACGAGCAGGGTCATCGCGGCGTCGGGATCCCGCTCGAGCGCGGCGTCGAAGGCCTCCCGGTCGAGCATTCCGACCTCGGGGGACACCTCGGCGAAGGCCGGGTTCCGGGCGAGGTCGGAGCGGCCCGTGCTGCGCTCGCGGGGTCCCGCCGGCCGGGGGCGGCGGGACGGCTCGACAGTGCCCGCGTCCGGCGGGCTCAGGCTCCCCCCGGCGCATCGCCGCCGGGAGCCTCGTCGGTGTCGCGGGGCTCGTCGCCGAACACGGCCCGGTACAGCTCCTCGACCACCGCCTCCGGGGTGCGGGTGCAGGCCTCGTGGAGCCGGATGCGCCCGGAGAGCGCGACCTGGGCGGCGTCGTGCCCGGTGCGCCACCCCGTGGCGTCCCGGTCGCGCAGCGCGGCGAGCGACACCGCGAGCCGCACCATGTCGATCGCCCCGCGCACCGACGACCCGACGCGGATGTCGGGGTGCTCGCGGGTGCGCCGGACCAGGTCGACCACCGACCCTCGCCATGCGGCGGGGACCTCCGGGGCCCGCAGGACGACGATGTCGTGCTCGTCGTGGGCGTCCTGGTAGTCCATCGTGATCCGGCAGACGCGGTCGTAGATCGCCGCGGAGATCCGGGCCGTGCCCACCCCGTCGAACGGGTTCATCGCGGCGACGAGCCGGAACCCGCGGGCCGCGGGGACGTGGCCGAGACGGGGCACGTGCAGCTCGCCCTCGCTCATCACGGTGATGAGGACGTTGAGCGTCTCCTCCGGGACGCGGTTGACCTCCTCGACGTAGAGCAGCGCCCCGGTGCGCAGGGCCTCAACGAGCGGGCCGTCGACGAAGGTGGCGGCGGTGTAGCCGCCCACGAGGACCTGGGACGGGTCGAAGTGCCCGATCAGCCGGGACGGCGTGAGCTCGGCGTTGCCCTCGACGAACACGAAGCCGATGTCGCCCGCGCCCGCGATCGCGCGCAGCAGCGTCGTCTTCCCGGTTCCCGGGGGGCCCTCGAGCAGCGCGTGCGCGCCGCAGTCGAGGGCGGCGAGCAGCAGCTCGACCTGGTGGCGGCGCCCGACGACCTCATCGGTCAGCCGCTGGAGCCGGGCCCGCGGGCCGGAGGCGACCGCGTCGACCGCCTCCGGCCCCCGGAGCGTCTCGGTTCCGGTCACGCGTGCTCGTGGATCATGACACCGCGGACGTTCTTGCCGTTGAGCAGGTCGTCGTAGCCCTCGTTGACCTGGTCGAGCGTGTAGGTCTTGGTGATCAGCTCGTCCAGCTTGAGGTCCCCGCTCTGGTACAGCCCGAGGATCTTCGGGATGTCGGTGGTGGGGTTGCAGTCGCCGAACAGCGTGCCCTTCACGGTCTTCTTGAACAGGGTCATGATCGAACCAGGCAACTGGACGTTCTGCTCGGAGAGCTTGTTGAGCCCGGTGAGGACGACCGTGCCGCCCTTGCCGACGGCGTCGAAGGCGCCGGTAACGATCTCCTCGGTGACGACGCCCGCGGTGACGATCGCCTTGTCGGCGCCGTTCCCGTTGGTCATCGATCGGGCGAGGTCGCCGGCCTCGGCCGCAGTGGCTACGGCGTGGGTGGCGCCGAGCTCCATGGCCTTCTCGCGCTTGTTCTCCAGCGGGTCGATCGCGATGAGGTTCTTCGCCCCGGCGTAGCGGGCGCCCTGCACCGCGTTGATCCCGATGCCGCCCACACCGGACACGATGACGGTCTCGCCCGGACGGACGTCGGCGGCATTGACCGCCGAGCCCCAGCCGGTGGGGACGCCGCAGCCGACGAGGACGGCCTTGTCCAGGGGCAGGTCGTCGTCCACCGTGACCGCCGAGTTCTGGTGGATCACCGCGTACTGGCTGAACGTGCCGAGCATGCACATCGCGCCGTAGTTCTTCTCCGGCCCGGGCCCGGTGAACGGGAACCGCTCACCCGGAAGGTAACCCTCGAGGATCGACGCGCCCATGTCGCAGATGGCCTGCTGGCCGGTGGAGCACCAGCGGCACACCCCACAGTTGGGGATGAACGAGCAGACGACGTGATCTCCCGGCGCGACGCGCGTGACGCCGGGGCCGACCTCCTCGATGATCCCCGCGCCCTCGTGGCCGAGGACCATCGGCAGGCGGGCCTCGAGGTCGCCGTGGGAGATGTGCACGTCGGAGTGGCACAGGCCGGCGTGGGTGTAGCGGATGAGGACCTCGCCCGCCTGCGGACCGTCGAGGTCCAGTTCCACGACCTCGATCGGCTTGCCGGTCTCGTAGACCACCGCGGCCTTCGTCTTCACCGTGAACTCCCTTGTTCGCTGGGCTCCGCCGGCATCCGCCGACGGTCTCGTCCACCTCGGCGCTCATGTGCCGACGTGCGCATCACCCATGCTCGTGCCGCGAGAGGGTCGTGGCTACCCCCGCGGTGGAGGTGCCGCCGGGTGGCCGAACGTGCGGCGGGGTATCCAGGGGGAATGAGCGCTGCGACCGACGCCGTAATGGACCTTCCCGACGAGGTGCTCGCCCTCCTGCGGGCACCGAGCCCGTGCTTCGTCACCACGTTGATGCCGGACGGGTCCCCGCAGACGACGCAGACGTGGGTGGACACCGACGGCACGAACGTTGTCATCAACACCGTCGTGGGGTTCCGCAAGGCGCGCAACGTCGAGCGTGACCCCCGGGTGTCCGTGGCGGTCGCCGACGCCACCGCGTTCTTCCGCTACGCGTCGATCCGGGGCCGCGTCGTCCGGTCCACCACCGAGGGCGCGGCGGAGCACATCGAGGAGCTCGCCCAGCGCTATCTCGGCGGTCCGTACCCCTGGTACGGAGGCCGCGACCAGACCCGCCTCATGCTCGTGATCGCGCCGCTCTCGATCCACCGGATGGGCTAGGCATTGCTCCCGCTGCCGACGGGACCGGTGAGAGGGTGGGCGGCATGCCGGCAGTGTTCGTGCACGGCAACCCGGAGACCGACGCGGTGTGGACGCCGCTGCTCGCCGAGCTCGGTCGCGACGACGTGGTCCGGCTGTCCCCTCCCGGGTTCGGTGCGCCCCTCCCGGCGGACTTCACCGCGACCGTCGTCGAGTACCGGGACTGGCTGACCGGCGAGCTGGAGGCGATGGGCGAGCCCGTCGACCTGGTCGGGCACGACTGGGGCGGCGGTCACGTCGTCACCGTCGCCATGAGCCGCCCCGACCTGCTGCGCTCCTGGGTCACCGACGTCGTCGGCGTGTTCGACCCCGAGTACGTCTGGCACGACCTCGCCCAGGGATGGCAGACCCCCGAGGTGGGGGAGTCCTCGGTCGCGAGGCTGCTCGGTGGCACCGTCGACGACCGCGCCCGTCGGATGGCCGCGCGGGGCATCACGCGGCCGACGGCCGACGAGATCGCCGCCGGGCAGGGCGACGAGATGGGACGGGCCATCCTCGCGCTCTACCGCTCGGCCGCGCAGCCGGTGATGGCCCAGCTCGGGCGACACCTCGAGGCCGCGGCCGCACGACCCGGGCTCAGCATCCTCGCGACCGAGGATTCGATGGTCGGCTCGGACGACATGCGCCGCCGCGCCGCGGTGCGCGCCGGTGCCCGCACCGAGGTCCTGGACGGGCTCGGACACTGGTGGATGGTCCAGGACCCGGCGCGCGGCGCGCAGGTGCTCGTCGAGTTCTGGGCGTCGGTCCCCGTGGGCGCGGGATGACGGTCGGCCCGCGGGGTCGTTCCAGACTGCTCGCTTCGTCGCTCTCGCTTCCGGTCCCGTCGTACGGCGGCGTGAGCGTGGGCTCCCAGCTGCCCCGCCCGGCCCGAGAGCAGGGGGAAGCACGCCGCGAACAGGCCGCCGACGGCCAGCGCCGCCCAGAGGTCGGTCGCCGCGCGGAGCAGGGGCGTCGCGAACCGCACGAGGTCCGAGGGCGGGGGCACCCCGACCCGCACGTACGGCGCGTCGCCCCGCAGGATCACCAGGACTCGAGGTGCACCTCTCCGGGCCGCGGTCGTCACCTTTCTACTACATGCTGTAATGAGGTTCACCGCCCGAGGGAGGTCGTTGCCGTGTCCGGGGACTTGCCCACCGTGATGAGCGCGCCACCGCTCGGGGGCACGCCGGACGTCTCCGTCGTGGAGCTGGCGATCGGCGGGATGTCGTGCGCATCCTGCGCCGCCCGCATCGAGAAGCGGCTCAACCGGCTCGACGGCGTGCAGGCGACCGTCAACTACGCCACCGAGCGCGCCCACATCTCGTCCACGGCCGACGGCGGCTCGCAGCCGACGACCGCTCTCGCGATCGAGACCGTGCGGAACCTCGGATACCAAGCCGGGGAAGCGACACCGGACGGGTCCGTCGGTGGAGCCGACCCGGTCGTGGCGTCGGGCGACGGTGTCGCCGACCTCTGGCGCCGCTTGGTGGTCGCCGCAGTGCTGTTCGTCCCCCTCGCGGACCTGTCGCTGGCGATGGGTGTGCTGCCGACGTTGCGGTTCCCGGGATGGACCTGGCTCGTGCTGGTGTTGGCCGTGCCGGTGGTGGTGTGGTCGGCGTGGCCGTTGCACCGGCGGGCCGCAGCGGGTCTGCGCCGCGGCGCCACGTCCATGGACACCCTGGTCTCGCTGGGCGTTGTCGCCGCCACCGCGTGGTCGGTGGCGTCCCTGCTCGGCGTGGTCGGGGGGACCGAGACCGCGGGTGCCGACGCATGGAGCCTGTTCCTGCATCCGACGGGGCCGGTGTACCTCGAGGTCGCGGCCGGCGTCACCACCTTCGTCCTGGCCGGGCGCTACGTGGAGCTGCGCGCCCGGCGTGCCTCGGGTGACGCGCTGGCCGCCCTCGCCCACCTGGGCGCTCGCGACGCCACCGTCGTCGACGGCGACGGTCGTGAGCGTCGGGTGCCGGTCGACCGGCTGGAGGTCGGCCAGCTCTTCGTGGTCCGGCCGGGGGAGAAGATCGCCACCGACGGGCAGGTCGTCGAGGGGACCTCGGCGGTGGACCGCAGCATGCTCACGGGGGAAGCCGTTCCGGCCGAGGCCTCCACGGGGGACGCGGTCGTCGGGGGCACGGTGGCGGTGTCCGGCCGGCTCGTGGTCGAGGCCACCTCGGTGGGCGCCGCCACCCGGTTGGCCGGCATGGTCCGGCTGGTCGAGCGGGCGCAGGCCGACAAGGCGGACGTGCACCGGACCGTCGACCGCGTCTCGTCGGTGTTCGTTCCCGCCGTGGTCGCCCTCTCGATGGCCACGGCCTTGGCGTGGTGGGCCGTGGGCTCCGACGCCGACGCCGTGTTCTCCGCCGCCCTCGCGGTACTGATCATCGCTTGTCCGTCCGCGCTGGGCCTGGCGACGCCGATGGCGATGGTCGTCGCCTCCGGGCGCGGGGCCAGGCGGGGCATCTTCCTCAAGGGCCACCGGGCCCTCGAGATCAGTCGCCGCATCGACACGGTCGTCCTCGACAAGACCGGGACGGTGACCACCGGGCGGATGCGGGTCGTCGAGGTGATCGTGGACGAGGCCGTGGACGGGGCCGCGTCGGCAGCCGCGGACCTGCTGCTCCGGCGTGCCGCCGCCGTGGAGCACGGTTCGCAGCACGCGATCGCCGCCGCGGTGGTCGAACGGTTCCGTCACGACATCGCAGGCGCAGCCGAGGGGGACGCCGACGGGGACGCCGTGCCGCCGACGGCGGAGGACTTCGTGACCCTGCCCGGGCTCGGCGCCCAGGCCCGCGTCGAGGGCCTCGTCGTCACCGTGGGCCGACCCTCGCTGTACCCGAGCGGCCTACCGGAGACGCTGGCGCGGCGCTGGCACGAGGCCCAGGACCGCGGCCATACCGTCGTCGCGGTCGGCTGGGACGACGGCGACGGCCTCCGCGTCCGCGGGGCGATCGTGGTCGGAGACGACGTCAAGCCCTCGGCGGCCCCGGCGCTGCGTGCACTCGCCGCGTCCGGACTGCGCACCGTCCTGCTCACCGGCGACAACGAGGCCGCGGCCCGGTCCGTGGCCGAGCGCCTGGGGATCGACGAGGTCATCGCCGGCGTCCTGCCCGAGGGCAAGGTCGCCACCCTGACCCGGCTGCGCGAGGCCGGCGCCGCGGTCGCCATGGTCGGCGACGGAATCAACGACGGCCCGGCCCTCGCGGCCGCAGACCTCGGCCTGGCGGTCGGCAGCGGCACGGACGTCGCGCTCGAGGCCGCGGACATGATCCTGGTCCGCGACGCCCTGACCGCCGTGCCGGAAGCCCTCGCGCTCGCGCGGGCCACCCACCGCACGATCCGCTCCAACCTCGCCTGGGCGTTCGGCTACAACGTCGCCGCGCTGCCCCTGGCCGCGCTGGGACTGCTGAACCCGCTCGTCGCCGGGCTGGCCATGGCGCTCTCTTCTCTCCTGGTGGTGAGCAACAGCCTGCGACTGCGCTGCTCGTGAATGCTCGACGCCGGAACGCGTCCTGGGTCCTCGTCAGGCGGCGTCGCGCCGCCGGACGGCCGTCCCCAGGACCGGACGCGAAGCAGTGAGATCGAGGGAGCGGAGGTGCGCGGCCTCGCCCACCGTCCTCGACGCCCGAGGTGGTCGGCCCAGGTGAGCCGCCGGCACGTTCCCCCCGCGTCACCACCAGCCCGAGGACGAAGCCGAGGACGAGCACGAGGTGGGACACGACGCGAACGGGCCCCACCCGGCCCGCGGCGAGGTCCATCGCGCTCAGCGCCGTCAGCACGGCGAGGATGCCCGCGCCCAGCATCTCGGTCCCCATCGTGCCCACGTCCCCGTGGTCATCGGCGCCGAGCAGCGTGAGAGCGCCGAGGGCGAGCTGGATGCCGCCGACGGCGCCGAGTGCACACCGCCACACCGGCGCCCGGGCGCGACGGCGGGGGGGAGCTGCACGCGGTCCAGCACGGTCGCCGCCACGTCGGGCGCGTGATCCGCGGGTGCCGTCCCGGTCAGGCGCGTGACTCGCACGGCGCGTGACCGCCAGGACGCGCAGGACGCGCAGGACGCCAGGTGGGACACGGTATTCGGAAGCTAGTCCGCTCGGCGGGGCCGGAGGTAGCGGTCGACGAGCTGGGCGATCTGCTCGGTGGCCTGCTCGGTGGGGTGCAGGGGAAGCACGATGTGGCTGATCGCGAGGCGGGTGACGGCCTCGGCGGCCACGGTCGTCTCGGTGGGATCGAGGTCGGGGCGCGCGGCGTGCAGCACCGCGGCGAGACGGTCACGCGCCACGCCGATGACGGGGCCGGCCTCGGAGGTCAGCAGCGGGAGGAACTCGTCGCTGCCGTCCGCCGTGAGCACGGACTTCAGCAGCGGGTCGTCGGCGGCGGTGTCGAGGGTGTAGCGGATCGCCGCGACCCACTGGTCGTAGAGGTCGTGCTCGCCGGCCAGGGCGCGCTCGACGCCGTCGAGGAAGCGGTCGGTGAGGCGCAGGACGAGGGCCTGGGCCAGGCCGTGCTTGTTGGTGAAGGTGTTGTAGAGGGTCTGTCGGCTGACACCGGCCTGCGCGGCGACCGCCTGCAGGCGCAGGCCCTGCCACCCGCGGGCCACCACCTCGGCGGCCGCGGCGTCGAGGACCGCCTCCCGCATACGGCGGTGGACCATGCCGTGGCTCGTCACCGGGAGGACGGTACCGCTCACGCTCCGGGCCGCCCCGGGAGCGGCCGCCGCTTCTTGACAGATCGAGCGATTGTGTACACGGTGGGTTTCGCCCGGTCACCGTCCTCGGCCCGGGGAGTCGACGACGACTCGACGAAACGACGGAGGGGTGGGCTCATGACCCAACACGTGACGCGGACCGCGAGCGGCAACCCGGAGCGCCCATACGACGAGGTGGACCTGTCGTCGCGCGCGTTCTGGTCGACCTCGATGGACGTGCGGGAGAAGACCTTCGCGCAGCTGCGCGAGCGCGACGCCATCACGTGGCACCCGCCGTTCGAGGACCAGCTGCTCTCCGATCCCGAGGACCACGGGTTCTGGGCCATCACCACCTACGACGACCTGGTCGAGGTGACCAAGCGCCACGAGGACTTCCTGTCGGGTCCGGGCATCCTCATGGAGAACCTGCCGGTCGAGCTGGTCGAGGCCGCCCAGTCCATCATCGGCATGGACCCGCCGCGGCACACCAAGCTGCGTCGGCTCGTGGCCGCCGCGTTCACGCCCAAGCAGATGCGTCGCATCGACGACCGCATCCGGGCCAACGCGCGCAACGTCGTCGACAACCTCGTCGCCAAGGCCGGGGCCGGCGGCGGGAGCTGCGACTTCGTGGCCGAGTGCGCCGAGCTGCTGCCGATGCACAACATCAACGACATCATGGGCGTGCCCGACGGGGAGCGGCAGAAGGCCGCGCAGGAGATGAAGGTCGGCACCGGGTGGAACGACCCCGAGCTGGTCGGGGACACCAAGGAGGCCGTCCTCCTCCGCCTGTATCAGGCCATGGTCTACATGCACGGGCTGGCGTCGTCGTTGGCCGAGGCCCGCCGCGCCGAGCCGACCGACGACCTGATCTCCTCGCTGGTGCAGGCCGAGGTCGACGGGGAGAAGCTCACCGACGACGAGATCGGCGCCTTCTTCGTGCTGCTCACCATCGCCGGCAACGACACCACCCGCCAGGCCACCAGTCACGCCCTGCGAGGACTCACCGACTTCGGTGACCAGCGGGCCTGGCTGCTCGCCGACCTCGAGGGCCGGATGCCCGACGCGATCGAGGAGTTCGTGCGCTGGGCGACGCCGATCATGACGTTCCGGCGCACCGCGTCGCGCGACCTGGAGTTCCGGGGCCGGGAGATCACCGAGGGCGACAAGGTCGTGCTCTTCTACTCCTCGGCGAAGCGCGACGCCGCACGCATCGAGCGGCCCTCCGAGTTCGACCTCTCGCGCCACCCCAACCCGCACATCAGCTTCGGGGGCGGCGGAATCCACCACTGCCTCGGCAACCAGCTCGCCCGCACCCAGCTCAGGGCCCTGTTCACCGAGCTCCTGACGCGCGCCCCCGACATCAGCGCGGGCGAACCCGTGCTGATGCCCGGCAACTTCTTCAACGTCGTCAAGCGCATGGAGTGCCACCTGTGATGAAGGTGCGCATCGACGACACCCGCTGCACCGGGCACGGCCTGTGTGAGGTGGCCGCCGAGGGCGTCTTCGAGGTTGGCGACGACGGCGTGGTCCACCTGCTCGTCGAGGATCCCGACGAAAAGCAACGCCCCGAGGTCGAGGATGCCGTCGCTCGGTGTCCCACGCGCGCCCTGAGCATCGTCGACTGACGTTCCGCGGTCGCCGCGCGGCGTACCGTCCCTCGCGTGCCCGGCTCCCCTGGTGGACTTCGACTTCGAGGCCAACCCCGTGGTCAACCCGGCCACCATTCATACCCTGGCCGAGTGCGCCTGGGTCCGCGCTGGCGACCCGCTCTGCCTGATCGGGGACTCCGGCACCGGCGAGTCCCATCTGCTCATCGGCCTGGGCACCGCCGCGGCCCAGCAAGGCTTCCGGTTTCGCGGAGCAGGTGCAGGGCCAGCGCAGTGAGCCAGGTCCACCCGATGAGGATCGTGAGGCGTTGCAGCAGGCCACCGAGCGGCGGAATGAGCGCGGAGGGCTGCGCCAGTGCCATGCTCGTGAGGACGAAGCCGATCAGGAACGCGACGGCGGTGACGACCGAGTAGCCGGCCCACCCCTTGCGCCCTGCGGCGGCGAGGCGGTGGGCGACCACGCAGCAGGCGAGCGGCAGTCCCAGGAAGACGGGGACGCCGAACACGTCGTGCAGGACACCGTGCAACGTACGGTCCGGCACCGTAGGCATCCCCGGTGGATACGGGGCGGCGGCGTCCACGCCCGCGCCCGCGCTGACCGGGTCGGCGGCGAACAGCCCGGAGCCGATCATGCCGATGGCGAACAGCCCGATCAGCACCGGCGCCCACAATCCGCCGCCGTAGCGCCGCAGCGCTGCCGCAGCCCGAACGGAAACGCGAGCAGCAACCCGCCGCTGACGAGGAAGCTTGCGATCTGCCCCCAGCCGAACTCTCCGAGCACGAACGCGCTCACCGTGTGCCGCAGCGGGTTGTAGCCCGGGGGGCGGACCACGCTGGTCACCGCGATCACAGCGACGAACAGCGGTGGACCGAGGACCCCGCATGTCAGCAGGCCCCGCTCCCAGCCGCGAAACGAGCTCCCGGGTCTACGCCGCCGGGCGGCCCGCTCAGCGCTCATCGGACAGCCCGGCGTTGTCCCCGACCCCAGAACGGTACCGATCGAGCCCCTCACGGATGCCGGTCGCCAGCTCCTCACTGATCAGCCGTTCGGTGGCCAGGAACCGTGCGCCGCGAACTGCCGTAAAGCGGCGTTGCGGATGCGCGCACGCCCGTCCTCCGAGTCCCGCTCCACCCGTCACCCCCAACAACTAATACAGAGGTGCCGATCATGAAAATCGTACACTTGTATTGAAACGGTCGTCACCGAAGCCGACCATGGCGGCCGGCTGGGCGCGCGGAGACCGGCGAGACTTGAGCAGGCCAAGGACGTCTGGTCGATGGCCTGTTTGGCCACGACGGGCGGCTGGACTTCCGCGATCACCCAGCCCCGGTTGCGGGCCGCGACGAAGCGCTGGGCGGTGCACGATCTGCTGCGCCGTCGGGGAGCCAGCGTCACCGGGGTGTTGCGCGCGCACGTCGCGGCGGTGGCCGCGCTGTCCGAGAGCCTGCATGCCCATCGGCAGGATCACGGCCTGGTCATCGGCGAGCTCGGCCGCCACGACATCGAGATGTTCCTGCAGCGACTCGCCTCAGGAGGCGCGTCCGGGCCCGGTCGCGGTCGGAGCCGTCGTCGGCGGGGACGTTCACCAGGACCGATGCGTCGACGACCAGCACCTCGGTCTCACCGGGCGTCGCGGTCGGCCCGCACGACCTCGGCGGCCTCCCGCAGCCCCGACGCGTCCCCCTGTACGACCCCCGGCCTGCCGGAGGACCTCCTCGACCGTCGGCCGGGAGGCCAACTCGTCGAGCAGCGCCGGCAGGTACTCCTGCAGGGACATGCCTCGCGCGGCCGCCCGCCGGCGCAGGACGTCGTGGGTCTCGGGCGACACGTCACGGACCTGGAGACTCGGCACGCATGCAGAATACTTCCATTGCATGCATCTCGACGCCGCGCCGCGTGTGGGGCTCGATGGGAACATGCGTTCGTGCGAGGCGGCGACACCGGCAGGGCCACGATCCTGCATGCCGACCTGGACGCGTTCTACGCGTCGGTCGAGCAGCGGGACGATCCCCGCCTGCGCGGGCGGCCGGTGATCGTCGGCGGCGGGGTGGTGCTCGCCGCGAGCTACGAGGCGAAGACGCGCGGGGTGCGCACGGCGATGAACGGGCGCCAGGCCCGCGCGCTGTGCCCCGACGCGCGCGTGGTCCCCCCGCGTATGGCGGCCTACTCCGAGGCGAGCGCGGCGGTGTTCGCGGTCTTCCGGGACACGACGCCGCTGGTGGAGGGCATCTCGATCGACGAGGCGTTCCTCGAGGTCGGGGGTCTGCACCGGATCGCCGGCTCCCCCGAGGAGATCGCGGTGCGGCTGCGTCGGGAGGTGGCGGCCCGCGTCGGGCTCGCGATCACCGTCGGCGTCGCGCGCACGAAGTTCCTGGCCAAGGTGGCCAGCGGCGTCGCCAAGCCCGACGGGCTGCTCGTCGTGCCGCCCGAGGGCGAGCAGGCGTTCCTGCACCCGCTGCGCGTGGAGCGGCTCTGGGGCGTTGGCGCGGTGACCGCGGAGAAGCTGCACGCCCTGGGCGTGCACACCGTGGCCGACGTGGCCGACGTGGGGGAGTCGGCCCTGGTGTCGGTTCTGGGGCGTGCGGCCGGCCGGCACCTGCACGCGCTCGCGCACAACCGGGACCCGCGCCCGGTGGAGACGGGGCGGCGACGCCGTTCGATCGGCTCGCAGCGTGCGCTCGGGCGAGGCCACCGCAGCGCCGAGGAGCTCGACACGATCCTGGCGGGGACCGTCGACCGGGTGGCCCGGCGGTTGCGCAGCGGCGGTCGGGTGAGCCGGACTGTGGTGCTTCGGCTGCGCTACGGTGACTTCACCCGCGCCACCCGCTCCCATACGCTCCCGGCCGCGACCGACCACACCTCGGCGCTGCTCGACGCGGCCCGCACGCTGCTCACCACGGCGATGCCGACGATCCGGGAGAAGGGCCTGACCCTGCTCGGGCTCTCGCTGGCCATCCTCGACGACGACGCCGCGATGCAGCTCGAGCTCCCGCTCGACGCGCACCGCGACCCGGGACGCGCAGCGCATCGCAGCCGCACCAGCGAGCCGTCGTTGGACTCCGCGCTCGATGCGGTGCGCGAGCGGTACGGGGCCGCGTCGGTGAACCGGGCGAACCAGCTCGGCCGCGACCAGGGCCTGTCGGTCCCGCTGCTGCCGGAGCACGAGTGACCACCCGCTCCGAGTCGCACGATCGAGCGGCCCGCACGACAGTGGTCCGCAGCGGCCGGCTGCACCTCGGCTGAGCGCCCGCCCCCGGAACGGAGCCCATCGTCATGCCCCTGCCCCTCGACGGTGTTGTCGTCGTCTCCTGCGAGCAGGCGGTCGCCGCACCGCTGACGACACGCCACCTCGCCGACCTCGGGGCCCGGGTCATCAAGGTCGAGCGTCCCGGGAGCGGCGACTTCGCCCGCGACTACGACGACACCGTGCACGGGCTCTCCAGCCACTTCGTGTGGCTCAACCGCTCCAAGGAGAGCGTCGCGCTCGACCTCACGGCGCCGGAGTCGAGGGACACGATGATGGCGTTGCTCGCCCGCGCCGACGTGTTCGTGCAGAACTTCGCCCCCGGTGCGGCCGAGCGGCTCGGGCTGGGCGTCGAGACGGTGCGCGAGCGGTTCCCACAGCTCGTGGCCTGCTCGATCTCCGGCTACGGCTCATCGGGTCCCTACCGCGACGCCAAAGCCTATGACCTGCTCATCCAGGCCGAGGCCGGGCTCGTGGCGGTCACCGGCACCGAGGAGCACCCCGCCAAGTCCGGCGTGCCGGTGGCGGACATCGGCGCCGGGATGTACGCGTTCTCCGGCATCCTCGCCGCGCTGTACGAGCGGGAGCGCACCGGCGAGGGCTCGGCGTTCGAGGTCAGCCTCTTCGACGCGCTCACCGAGTGGATGGGCTTCCCGCTCTACTACGCCGCCGGCAGCGGGGCGGCGCCCCGACGCACCGGCACCAGCCACGCGGCGATCGCGCCGTACGGGGCCTTCACCGCCGGCGACGGCGCGGAGGTGGTGCTGGCGGTCCAGAACGAGCGCGAGTGGGAGCGGTTCTGCGCCGACGTGCTCGGCGACGCCGCCCTCGCCGTCGACGAGCGCTTCGCCACCGGCTCCGCCCGCGTGGAGAACCGGCCCGCGCTGCACGAGGCGATCGACGCCGTGTTCGGCGGGCTGACCCGCGACCAGGTAGTCGAGCGGCTCGCGTCCGCGGGGATCGCGAACGCGCGCCGCCGCCCCCTGACCGGCGATGATGGAGTGCTGTCCCACCCGCAGCTGTCCGCCCGCGACCGGTGGAGCACCGTCGGGTCACCCGTCGGCCCGCTCGACGCTCTCCTCCCGCCGATCACCCTGCACGGCCGCACGCCGCGGATGGACCCCATCCCCGACGTCGGGGAGCACACCGACGCCGTCCTCGCGTGGCTCGACACGAGACCGGACCTGTGACGACGGTGCCGGCCATCTCGGCCGCCCCGACCGGTACCTGCGACCACGTCCGGCTGGCGGTCCTACATTCCCCGCCGTGACCGACACCCGCCCGCCCGCGTGGCGCCGGCGGACCCGCGGCGAGCACCGCTGGCCCGTCGCGACCGCCATCGTCGTCGTCGTGGCCCTGCAGCTGACGCTGCCCGACGAGGTCGTGCTGGGCTCGCGTTGGCTGCTGCCCGCGTTCGAGGTGGGGCTGCTCGCGGCGCTGCTGTTCATGCGCCGGCCCTTCGAGCACGAGTCGCGGCGACGCCGCGTCGTGAGCCTGGCCCTGACCGCGACCATCAGCGTGGCCAACGCGATCTCGATCGTGCTCCTCGTGCGGGACCTGCTCGGGGGCCGCGGCGGCGACGATCCGGGGACGCTGCTCACCACCGGCGGCTCCATCTGGGCCATCAACGTCATCACGTTCGGCCTCGGGTTCTGGCAGTTCGACCGCGGCGGACCCGCGGCCCGGGCCGGTGGGGAGCGTGACGCGCCCGATTTCCTTTTCGTGCAGATGCAGTCCCCCGACATGGCCCCGGCGGAGTGGGAGCCCACGTTCGTCGACTACCTCTACGTCGCGTTCACCAACGCGACGGCGTTCAGCCCCACCGACACCATGCCGCTCTCGCACTGGGCGAAGGCGGCGATGATGGCGCAGTCGGCGACCTCACTCGTGACGGTGGCGCTCGTGGTGGCGCGGGCGGTCAACGTCCTCAAGTAGCCCGCTGCCCCGCGAGGCTCGCCCGGCGGCGCGGGGTGACGTCATCCGAGTCTCACACCGACACAGATCGGTCCCACGCACGGGAGGGTCACGCCACCCGCGGGGCGGCCGGGGTCCGAAGACCCGGAGCCTCCGCCGTTCCCCGAGCCGCTGCCGGTGGACCCGGAGCCGGTGCCGGTGGACCCGGATCCGCTGCCGGTGGACGCGGATCCGCTGCCGGCAGGCGATCCGCTTCCTGAGCTGTTCGCGGCGCCGGCTCCCGAACTCCCGGCGGTGCTTCCGCTCGAACGAGATGTTCCCGGGGTGGGGGCACCGGCCGCGCTCGCGCCGCGGCCCGCTGACCCCGGTGACGACCCCGCCGGCCCTGCGGCACCGCTCGCGGGCCACCGTCCGCCGCCTGGCAGAGCGAAGCCCGACGGGAACGACGACGACCCCGGGGGCAGCGCGCGGCCCGGGCCGGCGGTCGGCGTCGCCTCGGTGGGTGCCTCGACGCCGGTGAGCGGCGCGTCCACTGCCCGGCTGAGTCCGGCCCCCGTCACGGCGATCGCGACGGCGACGCCGGCCATCACCACGCTCGCGCCCGCGAGCGCGCCGCGCAGAAGCCGGTGTGTCACGGGCGGCCGCGTCGGATCGGGACGCGCTCGGCTGTCGGTGTCGGGCCGGCTGGGAAGTCGGGCGCCGGTCGACGCGGCGGCGCGTGCGGAGGTCGGGAGGGTCGCCACCCTTGGAGGGCCCCACCGACGATGCCCCGCGGCCGCTGCGGCGCGGTGAAGCTGCGGCGTCGGCGTCGTTGGCGGGTTGACGGATCGTCTCCGTGCTCGATCAGCTCTCAACAGTGAGGAAAGTCCATGCGCAAGCTGCTCCAGGCCTCGGTGCTGCGTCCATCTCGGTCCCGCACGCCGGGCCGCTGGGCCGCCTCGCTGCACCCGCGCGGCAGAACGATCCTCGCCGCAGTGGCCGTCGCCTGCGCCCTGAGCCTCGGCCTCGCCGCCCCGGCGTTCGCGGCGCCGGGGGACACCACCACCACCTTCGCCCTCACCGGCGGCGCGCTCGCGATCAGCGTGCCGGCCACGGCGACCTTGAGCAGCTCCCCGACGGGGGGGTTGTCCACGATCAGCGGCCCTCTCGGCAGCGTGGCAGTCACCGACGCCCGCGGCCTGCTGGGCTCCACGTGGACGACATCGGCCACCTCCACGGCGTTCAAGACCGGTGGCGGCACGGCGCCCGAAACCATCTCCAACAGCGCCGTCACGTACGCCCCGAACAAGGCCACCACCACGGGCACCGCCGTGTTCGCACCCGGCACCGGTGGCGCCATGGGCGCCTCCCAGACGGCCTACTCCGCGACGGGCACCGTGGGCAACAACTCAGCGAGTTGGAGCCCGACGATCAGCGTCGCCGTGCCCGCCCAAGCCGTCGCCGGCACCTACAGCGCCACGCTCACCCACTCGGTCGCCTAGGCAGGACGGACACACCTTGCGAGCGACGTTTCTAGCGCTGGCGCTGGTGGTCGGGGCCCTGCTCCCGGCCACCAGCGCCGTCACCGCCGATGCCGCACCGAGCCAGCCCGCACCGTCCCCACCACCGAGCGCGGACCCGGGAAGCCTCGGCATCCGACTGCTCGACGCACCCACCGAGGCGGCGAACGACCCGCGGGCGCGGTCCTACATCGTCGACAACCTCGCCCCCGGCACCGTGATCCGCCGGCGGGTCGAGGTCAGCAACACCACCGCGGCACCCACGCCGGTGACGCTCTACCCGGCAGCCGCCTCGATCGGCGACGGGGCGTTCGCCCCCGCCGACGACCGCACCCCGAACGAGCTCTCCACCTGGACCACCCTCGACCCCCCCTCGCCGACCCTCGCCCCCGGTGCACGCACCCCGGTCCTGCTGACGATCGCGGTGCCGCCGGACGCGTCATCCGGGGAGCGCTACGCGGTGGTGTGGGCGCAGCAGACCACCCCAGCGCCGACGGGAGGCGGCGTCGCCCAGGTCAACAGGGTCGGCATCCGCATCTACCTCTCGGTGAGCGCAGGGGGCCCGCCCCCGTCGGGCTTCGTGGTCGACACGTTGACCGCACAGCGATCGAACGACGGTCGACCCCTGGTCACCACCCAGGTGCGAAACACCGGCGGCCGAGCACTGGACCTCAGCGGACAACTCACCCTTGCCGCTGGCCCGGGCGGGCTCGCCGCCGGTCCGTTCCCCGCCCAGCTCGGCACCACCCTGGCCCCGGGACAATCCTCGTCGGTGGCGATACCCCTCGACCAGCAGTTGCCAGACGGGCCCTGGCAGGCCCGTCTGGGGTTACGTAGCGGACTGGTCGACCAGAGCACACAGGCGACCATCCGGTTCCCCAGCTCGGCGGGCAGCGCGGACCCGGTCCGAGCTGAGAGCCCGTCGGGGTTCCCGGTCTGGGTGGTGGCACTGATCGGTGGAATCGCCGCGCTGTCGCTCCTCGGCCTGCTGATCGTGCTGATCCGCAACTGGCGCTCGCGCCGAACCGGGACCACGACGCCCCCATCACCTCCGACTCCCACGAGCCCATGAACCCACGTCCACGACGGTCCCCGGGACGAAACGACACGCGGTGGACGGTGCGGTGGGTGATCGCGCTGCTGATGATCCTGGGACTGGTGTGGCTGCCCGCAACCGCCACCGCCACCGCCGCACCCCCGACCACCACGACGCCGACCGCCACGACGCCGACCGCCACTACGCCGACCGCCACTACGCCGACCGCCACTACGCCGACCACCACTACGCCGACCACCACTACGCCGACCACCACTACGCCAACCACCACCACCCCAACACCGACGATCTCCGTCTCGCCCGCTACGCAGACCGCCCAGGAAGGACGCATTGTCAACTTCCGGGCGTCACCGGCGGGGACACGCGCCATCAGCTGGCAGACCGCACCCACCCGGGGTGGCCCCTGGACCGCGCTGACCACCGGCCCGGTCCTCACCGTGCTCGCCAGCCGCTCGGCCGACGGCCACTGGTACCGAGCCGTCGCCGTCGAGATGGCGCCGGGTCACCGCGGCACCACCACGTCCGAACCCGCGACACTCCACGTCACGACCCCCGCACCACCACCAGCGAGCACCACCAGCCCGAGCACCACCAGCCCGACCCCCATCAGCCCGACCCCCATCAGCCCGACCCCCATCAGCCCGACCCCCACACCGGACGCTGCTCAGCCCTACGGAACCGTCGTCGCCCCGGAGCTGCTCGTGGGGCTCGCCCAGACGGCCATCGGACACGGGTTCGTCCCCGGGAACCGAGTTCGAGTCACCCTCGAACCCGGAGGCGTCGACCTGGGGACCCAGACGGTCGCACCAGACGGAACCATCACCACCAGCTTCTCGACGGCCGGCCTGACAGTCGGCGGCTACACCCTGCGATGGACCACCCTGTGACCACACCTCACGGCCCTAGACCCGACTCGGATATCTGTAGATCCATCGCGGTCGCTGCGATCGCGGTCGCCGACCTCGAGCACTCAGGGGCTCGATCGCACGGATCGCGGCGTGGTGGACCTCTCGCCGGAGAGCCTTGATAGTGGCGGGGTGATCCGGTCCGCGGCGGGCGCCCTCGCCCGGATCGTTCCTGCGGCGGTCATGCGCTACGGACGGGACGGGCCGGGCACGACGGCCCTGCTCGTCGTGCTGCTGGTCGCGCACGGATGGCTGGTTCACAGGGTCGAGGCGGGTCAGGTGCTCGGGTGGGCGAGCACGAACACCGACAACCTCGCGCGGCACCCGCTCGCGTCGCTGGCGGGGAGCCTGCTGTTCTTCGACGGCACGGTGACCCGGGCGGGGAGCGTGATCACCCTCGGGTTTGGAGTCGCCGGCGCGCTGTGGTGGCTGGAGGCTCGCCGCGGCCTGCCGCGGGCGGCGACGGTCTTCCTCGCCGGCCATGTCGGGGCGACGCTGCTCACCGCAGCGGTGATCACGGCGGCGGTCCGCGCCGGGCGGTATCCGGTAGAGCTGCGCTCCGCATTGGACTTCGGGATCAGCTACGGGGCCGAGACCGCCCTGGCGGCGGTCACACTCGCTATGCCCTGGTGGGCGTGGCCGCCCTGGACGCTGTTCGTGCTGGGTTGGCCGATCGTTGATGCGGAGTGGTACGGGCTGCTGCCCGACTTCACCACCGTCGGGCACCTGATCAGCGCGGCGATCGGCTTCGCGCTCGGGGTCCTCCTGGTCCGCGCGCGCGGATCCGTGCGGCTGTAGCTTCGTCACTCTGAGTCGGCTCCGGCTGGGCTGACGTCCGGGGGCCGTCGGTCACAACCGGCGCCCGATCCTGGTGAGGGGTGGCGGAGTGGACAAGTCCCGGCGGACGCAGCGCCTGCGGGAGGTGGCCCGGCAGCGTGTCGGACCGACCGAGCAGTCGTTGCTGGTCGCGTGGGCCGGGTTCGGCGCGACTTTCGGCGTGACGCGGGCGATCACCCACTGGATTCGAGCCGGGCATGGTCCCTCCGGGGGAGGGATGAGCGCGGGCGGCCGGCACCTGCACCACTACAACATCGGTATCCTGCTCCTCGCCGCGGTCGGCGCCATCGCCCTGCGCGGCGAAGAACGCCACCGGCGCCACCCCGTCACCGCCACCGCCTACGGAAGCGGCGCCGCCCTGATCGTCGACGAGCTCGCCCTGCTGATCGACCTCGAAGACGTGTACTGGGCGAAGGACGGGCGCAGCAGCGTCGACACCGCGATCGGGGTCATCGCCTTGGGCGGGCTCTACCTCGCCGCCGTCCCGTTCTGGCACGACATCGCCCGAGAACTCCTACCCCAGAGTCGGCCCGCGACCACAGACCGCTCCGGTCAGGTGTCGAATGTGGGGGCACGGGGTGGCCCATGAGTGGCGTCGCGGCCTGTTCAGACGGGCGCGAGCTCCACCCGCGTGTCGGAGAACGTGGGGGCGTTGCCGAGGTCGGCGAAGGCGAACGGGCTCACCGCGTTCACCGTGCTTGCGTCCTTCGCGTTCTTCGGCCAGGCACCCATCGGGGCCACCACCACGCCCGGCGCGACCTCGTCGCTGATCCGGGCGAGGGCGACGAACCTCCCCCGGTCGTTGAACACCGCAACGTACTGCCCGTCGACGATCCCGCGCGCGGCCGCGTCCTCCGCGTGGATCGTCACCGTCTGCTCGCCCTGCACCCGCTTCTGGGCTGGTTGGTCGGCCGCACTGGAGTTGAGGTAGGCATGCGACTTGGGTGAGAGCAGGTTGAGCGGGTGGACGCCGCCGGTCTCGCGCGGCGGAACGTAGTGCGGCAGCGGGTCGACCACCCCGCCGGGCTGGACCTCCTCGCACCCCTGCCGGAACAGCGGGAGCACGAAGTTGCCGGCCGCTTCTGCGAGCGAGGAGCGGAACTCGACCTTGCCCGATGGCGTCGGGAACCCGCCCTCGGCGTGCGGGGCGTACTCGTCGCGCGAGGGGAGATTCAGCCGCGCCCAGCCCGTCTCCCGCAGCGACTCCAGGGTGATGCCCTCCAGCGCCGGGTCGGACCAGTCGAACGCCTCGGCGAGCATGTCGGCGTCGGTCCGCGCGAAGCACGGCTCGTCGAAGCCCATCCGCGCAGCGAGGCGCCGGAACAACTCGGTGTTGGGGATCGCCTCGCCCTGCGGCGCGACCGCGGGGGTGTTCAGGGAGACGTAGAAGTGCCCCCAGCTGAACATGATGTCGTGCTGCTCGAGCTGGGTCGTGGCCGGTAGCACGATGTCGGCGTACCGGGCGGTGTCGGTCAGGACGTGGTCGCTGACCACCGTGAACAAGTCCTCACGGGCCAGCCCGGCTGCCACCTTGTCCTGCTCGGGGCAGACCACCATCGGATTGGAGTTGTAGACCATGAGTGCGGCGATCGGCGGGTCGAGCGCCAGCTCCCCGGTCAGCGAGCGACCGAGCAGGTACTGGTTGACCACCCGTGTCCCGGGGGTGGCGAGTTCCGGGTGCAGGAACGCGGGCCAGTTCACCGGGAACGCCCACAGGGGGAGCTGCAGTAGCCCGCCGCCGACGTGGCGCCACGCCCCCACGAGCGCGGGCAGGCACGCGATGGACCGCACGGTCTGCCCGCCCCCGGCGTGGCGCTCGATGGCCACCCCGATGCGGATCATGGCCGGGTCGGTCGTCGCGAACTCACGAGCCAGGGTACGGATGTCCTCGGCCGGGATGCCGGTCTCGCCCTCCGCCCACTCCGGGGTGTGGTCGCGGACGCGCTCGGCGAGCTCGTCGTAGCCGACGGTGTGGTCGCGGATGTAGGCCTCGTCGGTCAGACCCTCTCCGATGATCACGTTCATCATCGCCAGCGCGAGCGCGCCATCGGTGCCGGGACGGATCGGGATGTACCAGTCGGCGCGCCGGGCGGTGCGGTGGCGCACGGGATCGATGACCACGACCTTCGCGCCGCGGCGCTGGGCCTCGGCCACCACCGGCCACAAATGCAGGTTGGTCGAGACCATGTTGCAGGCCCAGATGACGATATAGCGCGAGTGCACGAGGCTTTCGGGGTCGACGCCGGCGGTCGCCCCGACGGTCATCGTGTAGGCCGTGCAGGCGCCGGAGTCGCAGTAGGTGCGCTCGGCGATGGACGCGCCGATCCGGTTGAAGAACGCGTCGCCGACGTTGAGCCCGTTGAGCACACCCTGGGTACCGAGGTAGCTCACCGGCATGATGCTCTCGGGGCCGTGCTCGGCGATCGCGCCACGGAAGCGGTCGGCGATCTCGTCGAGCGCGGCGTCCCAGGGGACCCTCTCGAAGCGACCGCTGCCCTTGGGCCCGACCCGGCGCATCGGGTGCAGCACGCGGTCCGGGTTGTAGACCTTGTCCTGGTAGTTGTTGACGTTGACACACAGTCCGCCGCGGGTGAACGGGTGCTCGGGGTCGCCGTGGACCGCGGTCGCCGTCCCGTTCTCGACCGTGACGAGCATGGCGCACGTGTCCGGGCAGTCGTGCGGGCACGCGGCGCGCACGACAGTGCTCGTCGGGGTCAGCGGCAGGTCGTCGAGTGCGGTCATGGCTGCTCCCGGTCCGGAGTGATGGTGCCCGGCGGTCGGCGCCGACCACGGGTACCCGAGCGTCGCGCAGCGAGGGCGACGGGGCTTGTCGTTGCGTGCCAGCCCGTTGACCACCAGGGACGGGGTCCCTAATCTCGGTCGGCATCCCTCCTCGAGTCCGCCTGCGAGCCTCCATGGCGCCGCGCCCCGCCTCCAGCACCGACACCACCGACCGCGTCGACCGTTGGCGCGACCTGTTGCGGGAGCACTTCGTCGCCCTCGACGTCGATGTGAACCGGGACGAGGCGTTCGCGGGCGCGGTCCGCAGCACTGCGGTCGGGCCCCTGTCGGTGTCGACCGTCGACTCGACGCCCCAGGACTGCCTGCGCACCGCCGGGCTTGCCCGGCGGGACCCGGAGACCTACCTGCAGGTCGGGATGGTCGCCCGGGGCAACGCCGTTCTGGCCCAGGACGGCCGGGAGGCCCTCCTCGGACCCGGCGGGTACGCGGTCTACGAGACCGCCCGCCCGTTCTCCTGGCACCTCGAGGGCCAGTGGCGCCTGCTGGTGTTCACCTGGCCCCGCGCGGCGGTGGCCCTCGGTCCGCAGGCTTCCCGAGCGGTGACCGCCCGCACCCTGGGCGGCGACCGGCTCGGCGCGATTGTCGGCCGGATGCTCGCCGAGGTGGTCACCGCTCCGCCACCGCTGTCTCCCGCCGGGGGGCTCCGCCTCGCCGCCGAGCTCTCGGCGCTGGTCGGGACCGTCGCCGGCGAGGTCCGCGGCCGCGGCGAGGCGCTCTCGCCACGGGGCGCCGCCGACCTCCGCCGACGGGTCGAGGCCTACATCGCTGAGCACCTCGACGACCCGGAGTTGGGCCCAGAGACCATCGCGCGTGCCCACTTCGTCTCCGTGCGCCAGTTGCACCGCACCTTCGCCGACGCGTCGACCTCGGTCGGTCGGCTGGTGCGGACACGGCGACTCGAGCACAGCGCGCGGGAACTCGTCGACCCGCGTCTGCGCCACCTGTCGGTCACCGAGATCGCCCACCGCAGCGGGTTCTTCGACCCGGCCGCGTTCAGTCGCGCGTTCAAGGAAGCCTTCCGCGAACCGCCGAGCCATCATCGGCGTCGCCACGCCTGAACCTCAGGAGGGGATCGCTCTCCGGTTACCGGACGACTACCGGGTCGGGCAGGGCAGTCGCCACGCGCACGCGATCACGGCTGAAGCGACCGTAGTTGTAGTAGGCGGCGCACGCGCCCTCGGAGGACACCATGCACGTGCCGATCGGGGTCTCCGGGGTGCATGCGGTGCCGAAGACCTTGCACTCCCA
>JAABUP010003623.1_pt1 | contig 27045 bp, 45 predicted proteins | sample 5559201 | NCBI WGS metagenome assembly JAABUP01 (sample SAMN10711887, study PRJNA513373) | rock metagenome | isolation source: Antarctica rocks | place: Antarctica | reverse complement strand
ATCCCAGAAAGAATTTCTGTTGAGTTTGGGACATGAAAGTCTCAAGGCTATCAGACATACAAATTGAAAGTAACAGGTGGCCTGACGTACATATATCAAGTTTCTCCTAAACCCAAGTCCTGAAGTTAAAAAAGATATATACACATATGCGTGTGCTGGAAATCCAAGCAGGTGTTAAGCAGGTGCTGAGCAGGTGCCAACCATGAAAATCTTTCAAGGGGTCCCACCAGGTCTATGCCAAACTTGTAAAAAGCTTGTAAGCTCCTTAGAGCTATGTCTCACGATCTTGCACGCTGGCCAAGGTTTGATATCTGTCTTGACCATGTCAGATGTCAATCAATTGACTGCAAGCCATATATGCGGTATGTACGAGCGGCATTCCTGCTGTATCAGATGATTGGTCCTGGTCACCCCAAAGTGACCAAGCTTGTGGAAGCTCATCATGGCAGCTCTGCTGCTGGAGTTGGCTTCCTAGTTTGATGTTGACTGCATGGCCCTCAAGGCTGGGTTGTACCTAAGGTGTGTCTTACAACAGGCAAGCTTTTTGGGAAGAGCTTCTACAGCTTGAGCCTATTTAGCCAATGTGTTGTTTGGCATGCCTGATGGGAGTGCACACTGGTGCAGGCGTTTTGACTGTTGTGTAATTTTACATCAATGAATTTGGTGCTTTTGTCTTCGCCTTGTCACAAATTCTTTTGAAGTAGTCGTTTGGTAGTTTGCATAATAGTCAATTTGAGACTGATTGTGACCAACGTGTTGTACAACTGTGTTACCATGCAATATACACACATTGTGTACTATCAGAGTTGCAACAGACATTGCAAGCGCTTGAACGGCAGCTTGACTCTGGCAAATCATGATCTCGCATGGGTTGCTAGATCTGCTGAGGTAGCTCTGTACATCGGCTCATTGTCAGTGCCCATATCACATGCTAGAAGAGAGTTGCACGGCATGTACACAGCCAAATGTTTAAAATTGTAGCACCTTTTGGTGTAAAGACTGTGCATGGCTGTGGAGGCACATGCAGGTCCGGGGACAAAGTTGTCTTCCTACTGTAACAGAGACTGCACAAGCCTCTACATCAAGACTTACTGCACACATTCCCTAATCATCAGCAAAATGCGAACCATACTGGTGTTTTGTAACATCTGAAGGTGAGTGTACGATTCAGGATATTGTTTGAGATTGCATGCAAGCCATTTTTCACAGTAGTCCAGGACCTTTGGCAGGCCCCTTGATGCTGCCAGCATGGCCCACCTCATGACATCAGGAAGGCAATCCATGACTTCTTGCTTGCTCAGTGAGCTATTATTGTAATGGTAGCTACTATGGTGCACAATCTGGTACTCTTCCTTGAGCATTGTATGGACGAAGCCATCGCTGGCAGTGGACAGAAAGTTGACTTTGTACCGGTGACCAAAGTTGGCAAGATGCTCTGCATCTTCTTGCCATTCAATTGTAGGTTGGGCCCCCTTGAGAGGGCACATGCTGTAGATGTAATCCAGTGCAGCTTTGGCACAATCTTCGCCATCGGTTGTCAAGTCTAGTGCATACAGAATGGCTTTGCCATCAGGGTCCTCAATGGAGTCAGGGCTCTGAGAGGCAAGCTGCTGCTCCAGAACTGGAGATGCAGCTGCCAAGACATAGCTGTGTGCTGGCAACATAGTGTCTCCAACAGTGATGGCAACGTCAACCATGGTTGAGAGCTGATGAGAGAGATTGCCCAGGTATGCAGCATCTGACGGATTTGTGTGAGCAAGCTTCACAAGGCTATGCCGGTCAACAGGGCTCTCTGCAGCTTGTGATACGATTCTTGGCTGCGCCTCCTGCCGTCGCCTGCGAGGTTTAAACCAAATTTGCTGAGAGTTGTCATGTACAGATCAAGCAAGCGCTCGAGCCGACAGGCAGGAGCAGCCACGTAGTAGGCGTATCCTTGGGCAGGCAAGCTTTGGGCTCTAGCACCACATATCAGCAAAATGCTTTGCTTTGGCCAAATGTCTACCTGCATGCAGCGAATGTCCTGACGGAAACAGCCCGATAAGTCAGCATGGTGTCGGTGTCACCCTTGCTCAGCCACAGTCGGAGCTTCTACACTGCCGTACAGCCGCTAAAGAGCAACGTCTAGCACGCGCAGAACGTCAGTGGCCCAGTTGGAGCTGAATACTGATGGCATCTCGCGTCTCCACCGCTTGACCGATGGGGCCCGCTCAAACAAGGGGTTGTGCTGTCATACATATATTGGCAACACGGGTGCCGTGTCGAAGACAGCATGCATGCCCTTAGCTGAGGCATCATAATAAACGTCTCTTGGAAGAGTCCATGGAGCACAATGCAGTAATAATCACACCGGTGGTGACCAAATGGTTATGGTTGCAACCGATGCTGAAGTGACGCAATTCAGAGATGAATGCAGACAATCTGCTCCGCCTACTGTTATGTTAGATGATGGTGAAGACAACACATCTGTAAGATGCCAAGCTCAAATCAGCACGGTCATACTCATCTTTCAGATGCTCAGGCTGCAGCATCCTGAGACTACTACACAGCTTTGGCCACTGTCGTCATCAATTACTGCTGCATGTATTTCATACATAACAGGAATTCTGTGATTGCTGAGTTCTGTCAGAGTCAGGCGTTGTCTGTAGCATCAGGTACAAGGCACAATGGGCAGGCCCTAGGGGCACCTGACACAAAAAACATGCCTAACGGTAACTATGGATGATCTATAACCCTGCAGATAACCTAAGGCTAGCATGCTGCGCTGCAACCATGCCTGCTGCAATTCACAGGAGCAAGCTTTCTGCATTGCCCAGCTAGATCACTCTTGGATCACTCTTCTTCCCTACTGCTCACCAGACAGTGATGATCTGGTCAAACTCTGAACAGAACAGTAGGCATAGAGACTAAGTACGTTGTCTGTCTGTAGCATGGTGGTACAATACATATGGATACCTGACAGCATCAAGCAAGTAGTAGCTGTAGAACTTGGCTTGATTCCAAAGCAATCGACTCTGTTCTCTGACAACTGCCGAGATTTCCTGTGCAAGCCTTCTCGGCTCTGGATACTCTGATGACTGGACATCACTCAAAAAGATTGCAAAAGGCACGCCTGGATGCGCTCGTGAGTTTGCACTCATGCTCCCTTCAGTGAGAGTACATCTCAGAGATGCATGGGACAGAATGGAGACCAGAGAGATGCCAGCCCACTTGATTAGCAGAGACGTACACCTTGTGTACAAGATAAGCAGCCATGTGACGACGGTGGCGCCAGCTCGAAGGCCAGCCCATTGATCTTCTACAAGCGCCTGTCCCTACACCAAACAAAGGACAGATGTTACATGCTCAACAGCCTGACTGCATGTATGCTGGCTTGTACAAAGCATGACATTGTACATAACATAAGACATGTGTAGTAATTCATGATACAATGGCACAATCAGAAAGGGCAGAGGCTCTGAGGCGCAAACAGCTTACCTGCTGCGACTGAGCAGGAGGTGCTGGGTATTCAATATTGAGCCAGATCACTAAACATACACTGCAAACGCCAAGGCTTGCAGCCCAGTTGAAGACCCTGGAGAAAAGACAAAAGGTACCATCATGCACTTGCAAGCATACTTCAGTCAGCAGGAACGCATGGGATACCAACAGAGTCTTACAAGAAGCACATCAAGAAGCTTGCCACCAGCCATATGTAGTTGTTCTGCATCGTAAAAGTGATTTGTCAGGAGAGCAAGGGGTTGGCTGCTGGTGCGCACTTGTCTTTTCGTCACACAGCTTACCAAGTATGTTACCAGATTCTCTTCCATGCGTTCTTGCATATGCTCTGAGTTCTCTGGCACATTATACACTGCCTCAGATGTTTGTCCATAGAAGAAGTGTCGCCATGACTTTGGTGGCTTCTTCCAAGCATCTCTTGACAAGTGTTCCAAGTAGGGGCCCTTGTAACGTTTGTAAAAGCTTCTGGCATGTGGAGGAGGGGGTGAAGCTCTGACTTTCTTCGCTATACGGGCCTCATCATGAGTGACACCAGAGTCCTGGCCGTACGCCATTGGCCTGAGGCCCATAACAGTCTCCGTGCCTCCGATTGGGACGCTCAAAAGCAACGGACTGCGTTTCATAAGCTCTGGCCTCTGAGGACGAAAAAGCCCCATGATAAAATGCACAGCTGAAAATCCAGTGAGTCCACACAGATGTTGTGCCACTAGGACATCCTCATTCGCAAGCCACTGATCGCTTGAGCCAGGGCATGTGCGGCTGTTCCGGTCAATACAAGAAGGCAATTTGTTGAGAAGAAAAATATACAGCTACTATGGGCGCAAGATGCAGCTTGCATACAAAGGCCAATCACATATGGCAGCGTCGATGCCTCTGTCTCAACAGAAAGCTCGTGTAGGTACATCGATCGGGACTGCTTTGGGGATTTTGGGCTGGCAAGCGTTACGACTGGTCAAGTTTCGATCGCCAAATGTTCAAGCGATTGCTTGAGTGGCAGCGCAGGCCAGGGCGTTGTCTATTATTGTTAATACTGTCATCTGCGTGACATTTCATAGCTCAGATGACGTATGTAGAGCATCTGATGTTTCACAGAGTCATCCCGGCAAGTGTATTGGCTGTCGTTGCCGCTGGCTTCGCGCAGTCTATATGGATGATAGTGTACAAACCGTGGTCCAAGACGTAAGCTTGCAGCAAGATGATTCAGATGAACTTCCAGTGCCAAAGCCGCATAGCCAAACAAGCAGACACTGCACTATGCATTCTTATTCAGTACTCTCATAGCTCAGCACTATTGAGATGTGACGCCTTTGTGCAGCCGCAATGGAGCCTGGGCGGCCAAAGCAGCTGAAATTACTGGAAGTGCAATAGGTGCTGCGCATGCTTTATCGTGCGCTGCACTGCTGTCACGCACACATTGTCAATGTTTTTGCATTTAACTGCCATGCAGGTTCATCACAAATGCTGCTTATTTACCGCTTGCTGGCTTTCCTCTGGTGTAGTGCTGTTGCCGTGATACAGTTTGCAGACAAAGGCTTCTTTGTACTGAAGTACTACACAGTATGGTAAGATTTGTTTATGCATGCAACTTTTCAATTCACCAACTGACATTAGTCAGGCCCCTGCTTGTGCCGTACTTGACAATGTGCTAAGTTACTGTTCAAATTGCAGGAACTATTATTTGATGATTATTTTCTTTGCTTTAGCAAGCTTGTACAGCTTCTTAGACATACAGAGGCAGCAAGCTGCTACATCAAAGACATCCAAGGCAGCCAAAAAGCCAGTAAATGGACTGGGATACTTTGTAGTCACCCTTTTCCATATCAACTTAACAGTATGGTTTGCTTATTATGCGCTTAGAGCAGCACTGCTGCAGGCTATGGTGTGACATTGACAATGCCTTTTGCAGACTGTGTTTATAGTTGATGTCCTGACGTGGGGTCTGCTTTGGCCTATGCTGAAGGCTAACCCTGATCCCACACGTGTGGAATTCTTCACCAATCAGCTCTTCAACTTCACTAGCTATAACCAGGTAGATGAAAAGTGGCATGCAAATCAGCTGTTCAACTTTAACAGCTACAATCAGGTACATGACGGTGCTGTTCAATGATGTATCAATTCAGAGTGAGAGTCTCTTTGTACATCTGCTGCATGCTGTGTACTGTACAAAGGTCGCCATAGCAATGCTTGTGTATCTAAGAGTGACACAATGTCTATCTGCTGCAGCATGGCTTTAACTTTGTGCTTATGGTTGGAGAGACATTCCTAAACAGGATACCCTTCTACCCATATTTGTTAGGGTATGTCGGTATGTGGACATCCTTTTATGGCATATGGGCGTTCATCAACTTCTCCTCCTCTGGAAAGTGGATGTATCCGGTGAGATGCTCAACACTTCCAATAACACCTCAGGCTTGTTAACTGCCAAATCAGCCCCAACTATGGCTTTGCAAGGCTGCTGCAGCTTGTGGCATGCATTACTGCATGCATGTGGTCTACCGTGCAAGCAACCCTGCTCAGGTGTCTACACACTTAATACTGACTTAACAAGCTTTGGTATGAATGCCTGTGACAGCTGGTGTGACTGCAGTTCTTGGATGCCAGCCAGCCTTGGGCCCCTTTTGCTTACCTGGGTCTCTTTGCGGTCCATTGGGTGTTCTTTGGTTTTGTCATATTGCTACTACAGATCAAATACTGGATATTGCAGTATTTCCAGACAAGCAGACAGCAACTTGAGGTACAAATGGCAAAGGTCAAAATGTAAAATTAAAGCACGTCACTTGACTCATGCTGCTGAGACTCATCACACTCAGTGCACCTGTCGAGGCTGCATATGTAGCATAAAGCATTGCATTCAACCAGGCACTTTACCAAGCTCTGCAAATCAGTGCATCCTTGGGAGCGTGTATCTGAGATCCATTGAACGAAAGCGTTGCATTGTAGTCTGTCTTCACGTGTGTGCAGAGTGTGGAATTGCCGATTGATCTCCCTTGAGTGCTTGAGCGTGAGAAGTTTAGGCGCCCGATACCGATAGCCGCTCCTAATAATTTGTCTATGCGTCTTTGTGTCTTTCAAGCGCACTTCCACGGCGACTGTGAGTGTTGCTGTAGCCTACAAGACTGACGCGTTCAGAGACAAGGCCATGACAGCCTTGTGCTGGATCAATACGTCGTCCTGCCGGGTGGAGACAGTTCCCAGAGTCTCTCTGACGGCAGCAGCTTCCAGAACAAGAGCACTGTGCGCTTGCACGCCTGCAAGTCAATCCAAGCAGGTCCAGATCACCAGACAACACCGCGCACTACGGCAGATCGCGGTATGCAGAAGCACTGCGGTGGACACGGCAGAAGCTGAAGGTGCTTTTGTCGCTTTCCAGTCTCCAAAGACGTTTCCACATAGCCGTCTGCAACATAGAGCAATACCATGTCGCAGCTGACCTAATGGAGCTGGAGCTGAAGGTCGAGGGGATGACTTGTGATGGCTGCTCCAGTCGCGTGGCTGATGCTTTGAAGGTGTGATGCTTTGTGAATGCTGCAATCCGTAGAATCTCGTAGTTGTGCTCGGTTCTAGCGTTGTTTTCAAGTCTGACTGGGGACGCATATGTCTGCAGGCAATGAGCGGTGTGGACAAAGTAACAGTCAACCTGTCCACAGGGATTGCAACTGTTGAGGTCTTTGCTAGTGATCCAATGGATGCAGCATTCAACAAAATGCCACCAATGGTCGAAAGGATTAGCCAGCTTGGATTCAAGGCTCAGGCGCATTTTGAAGATTGGTGAGATAGCTACATTTGTCATAGAAGTTCACCACCCTTGTAGACCATCATATAGCTGAGAAGATAGATATTTGACAGGATTATTAAGCTAGGCCGCACAGTACCATTGGTAGCGTTTGTACACCACTGTATCATAGTAGTCAGAAATGCAGCAAGCAACAGCAAGCATATGCAGCAAGAGAGCTGATGGTGTTGGGTTACGCTCTCCTGCAAGGCGTTCCAAGCACCTATTGTGAGTGTTCAGTTTGCTGCTCAGTAAGTGAGTAGCCTGACAAAGCTTAGCTGCAGGCACTCATACTGCATGAAAAGTATCAGCATTCCTCTATCTTGGGTCTGTCCTGTAGCCAACAGCGCTGCAGCTGTGCATCTGTTCAGAGCAAGGCTACAGAGTGACACATGAACAGGCAGATATGTGCAGGCACAACTATGCTCGTGCACGTGTTACCAGTCTCAGCTGCCATTATTTGCTTGAAGACTACTTGAAATTTGCTTGCAAGCATCCACCACAAATTGCACGTGTCTGTGCTCACGAACCAGGTATCAGTCATGCAAAGTGTCCAAGACCTATTGATGCATGTTTGGAAACCAAGCAGATCGTTGCATATGCCAGATGATTGCAGCTCACAGTCACTTTGTCCTTCCACACATGTCAGGAAGACAAACAGGCTACACAAGTGCAACAGAACACATCCGTCTGCATATGATGCCCATTCTGTTGAACCATTCAACCCTGAATGCCAGGTCATGTCAATTGGTTCCCATGACAGATTGGATCTCAGATACTTGTTACCAAGGATGCACTAATTCGCAGAATTTGGTATGTCAACAGGTACTGGTTGTCATACAATCAAAGAGGTGGCTATTATGAGTCCAGGCTGCCTTGAAATCCTACAAACCGGCTGCTTTGCAAATGAAGGCACTTATAAAATGTCATGATGCTATGCTCACGGAGAAGGCTGACATGAACGTGCCATACGCTAAAGCTAGCAACAATAGCAGATGCAGTATCATACACATTGTTCAACCACATGATGGCAGCCCGTGATGTTCGTGTGACTGTGGTGGTCAGACAACATAACCTGTAAAACTGCGTACTCACAAACGAAATGCATGCCTGCTTCCCTCAAATCTGTACCTCTCAAGTATCTCTCCAGTAAATACACTGTAACACACAACAGTTTGTATAGCAGTACATTAGCATGTGCTCAGCTTACAGAAAGTGATGATGAAAGCTGTCTTCATCTGAGTCAGTGTCTGAATGCATGCCTTCTGGATCCCCAAAGGCATCATCTTCAGAATCAATAATAATTGGAGGTGTCACATGCCAGTAGTTGTAGTCATTGTACTCCTCTCTCTCAGGTGTCTGGTTGGTTGCCTCTTGTTGCAGAGCAGGAAACATTGCTTGCACAAGTGTGTTGACTGACGTCAATGAGCCCCAAGTTGAGGTGGCAACTGCTGATGAGGCTTTTCTCAGTTCACCTGCAATTTACACAGGACAGAACTTGCAACTTGGTGGTTGTGCTTACTTTGTTGCCAATGAGGCACAATGAATGCAATTGATTGCACAATGTGACACCCAATCTGCACCAACTGACTCTGCTAAATGCAGCTGTGATAAAACACTGCTGGTGCCGCTGCTAACGACTGCAAAACCAAAAGTTCAGCATCAAGCCATGTGGATATGAGGTCCATCTGCTCAGTCGTGCAAATGACCCTGGTCTGTACCTTTTGGGTTGATGATGAAGCACTTGCTGGCGGGCACACCAACAGTCAAGTAAGAGATCTCATCAGTGTCCCTGTTGCCAAAGCCGGCATAGAAGGGGTTCCAGTCAGCCGGGAACAGAGCCCGGATGTCCTCTAAACACCTGATCTTGAACTCATGCGGGCGCCGTAACACCTGTCAGCAATCCAAACTATCCATCCAAAGCTGTTGACAAGTTTGCGATTCTGCTGATGCGCAGCTCATGCGTATGGCCGCCTTGAACGCAGCAGGTCAGTCTGTACACAGGACAAGCTCTGGCCAGCACAAACTTGGATAAAGGCTTGGCCTCAACAAACAGGTTGCATGTTTGCAGCACACAGCAGACTTGACCAGTTTAAAGAGCAGCAACTGAGTCTGTAGGCACACTGAAACAACAGTACAGCTATGATGGAGTGACTGGTCAATTGCTGCTGAGTGAGAGAGGGAACAAGGATTGCACAGCAAGTCGCTTAGCGTAACAGAGCTTGTCACGGTGACACACAGACACAGCATGTCGGTTGGGTGACTGTCTTTCGAGCCTGAAAAACTGTTTCTCATTTGTGCAGGTGTCTTACCAGCTCTCTATACAAGGAGGGAAAGAGGCCATCAGGGGAGATAATGACAGGTCCGGCAGGGAGGGTCTCCCCATCCTGGTTCAGGGTGTGCAGGTAGTCTCGCGTGGCTGAAGCCTGTGCAATGGCCCGGCTGCTGAGGAACATGAAGACATAACCATTGGCCTTGATGTTGGTGAACAGGCGAGTCACTCCTCTGTGGCTCCAGTCGAAGCCCACTCTGGGCAGCAGGTGACCCAGCAGATCTGACTTGGTGATGGTGCCGTCAATGTCTGAGATCACAAGCCTGCATGACACAGGCTGGGTGAGATGAGTGAAGTCAACACATGCTTGACCTTGACATGAGGAAGGCTTAATGCAGCAAACGCAGGGTGGCAGAAAAGTGAACTGGGTCTGGTCAGAATCAGACTTTCACGAGGCACAGCTGTCATGTTAGACATATCTGTCACACAGAAGATTTGCGCTGTGATGCTTGTCTTTGCATGATTGATGGTGTGGGGAGCTTTGGTAATATACCTAGAGTTCCAGTTGAAGTAATGAATGTACGCCCTGAGACGCTGGCCAGCAAAGGTGAAGTCAATGGTGTTCTGGCCATACTGCAGGGGCAGGGCCTTCAACTGCGCAGGGCTGGGCACAAATGCCCTTCGGCGGCCTGGCGGCGGCCGCCCATGTTGGGAAGCCACCAGCTCACTCACCATGCTGGCTGCCTGAGGAGACAATCCAGATTCCAGAGCCTCCAGCGCCAACTGCACAGCACAACATTGTTTCAAGGTTTTATGACGAGTGTTTTTGCCTGATGCATGTTGACATGACTTTCAAGTTGTGAGGCGTGTCAAGCAGCAGCCCACACATAGTCATGCCTTTGCCCTTTGCTGCGTCAAGAGCTGCTTGATCATGACAATTTGCTGCTCTGTCTTGTTTCATCAAATGTGTTGCGCAACACAATCTCCTTTTTCAGCCAAAGTCCAATCTTGTCACAGCCAAGTGATGCGCCACCAAAGATCTGGAGGGTGCTGCCATCGCACATTGTTAGGTACATGTTGCATGCACACTGGCAACCAACCAAGCTTCCATGCAGATGACAGGCTCCATGCGGGTTGATGTACCCATCGAGCAGCTGTGAAGCCCCAAAAGTCATCACAGGGTGCTTGCTGACCTGCTGAGCAGCAGGAGAGCGGGGGTGGGTGGCTGCTGCAGCAGCGGCCACAGCTGCATCAAGGCTGCCACTGCCAGGCTTGCCGTTCCTGCCTGCACCAGTACTGCTGCTGCGCCAGGAGCCCAGCCATACCCTCCAGCTGCTGCTCTTTGCAACTTTGGCCTGCACCGTGCAGCCAGTGAGTGTTTGACGCTCAGAAAAGAAAAAGAAGAGAAAAGACTATGCCTTTTGGCGTCAATTTATTGAGAAGCCAAGTATTATACTGGGCTGCCCAGGCATTGACGCTCACTACAGGAGATTTCACGTAATTCAGTCGGTAATTTTGGTGGGAAACCAGTCAAACATAACAGCTCAGGTGTGATGCTGGCTTTGTGCAAAAGTAGGCATGAGCAAGTAAGTACATTAGGCATGCGTCTCCAGAGCTGCATGAAAAGAGATGGGATATGCTGCTGTTGCACATCGAACCTGTTTGGAACAGGTAATGCAGGGTAGCAATGTGCATCACACCTGACCAGAATGGTGAGCATAGCAGCTAACCAGAGAGAAGGTAAGACACCTGTATGCTCATGTCAGCATGTCACCAACGGTGAATCAGCCTGCTCAAGCTGCTCATTGCACTCATGGCAGTGAGACCAGCAACCTTCCTTCCACACCCTTCACTTGCTCTACAAAGGCACTTTTTGTAAGGTTTTCGTTGGAAGAAATTCTGTAGCAGTGACTGACCTTGCGAGCATCCTGCTGGGGATGTTGGGCTTCCACAGAGGGCACAGCGACAGGCAAGCCCCCCTCAGCCGGTAGGAAGTGCTGCCAGTCACCTCCAAAGGCAAGCACCCCCATGACCACGGGGGCGGCCTCTTGCCAGGGGTACACCCGCTCCCCCAGACGGCACATCAGGCCTGCCTTGCTGATCAGCAGAGGGCCTTGCTCTGCAAACTGGGCTTCGCTCACTTTGTGGGTTTGGAACACCTCATAGGCTTCCTCTGGACTGCAGAACATCAGTCCCACAGTTCAGGTGCATTCCCAATAAACACTATCAAGAACTCCGTGAGAAGTACTGACTAGCCTCACTCGTACACTAGGAGTCTTGAGCGCTGATTTGTTGAGTCACATCATCTCTGGTTATACAGACTCTACAGACACCGTCTCTGGTGTGGTGCTCCACAGCAAGACTTCAGACTTGGGCTGCTCAGGAACTTTAAGAGGTTTGTTTGAGGGACTGGGTTTAGATGTTCCAAAAGAGCTTGAAGGCATTGAGTGCCTCAATAGGAGACCATCACCAGCAGGTAAGATGACGCCGAAGTGAGGCTCAAGCGCAATCCAAAGACAGGTAGGCACCAGCAGGCAAGTGTACCTGAGAGCAGGGGTGACATGAGGGCCACAAAGGGAGATCTCAAAACCTGCCAGGCTAGCCCAGCCATCACCTGCTCTGCCACCTCCTGACGAGCCAGCTCCCACCAATCTCCCTGCACCAGAAGGCAATCATCACTCTACTTCTTCTGCTTCTGCTGTTGCTTCTTCTTCTGCTTCTTGTCCTGTTCTGCTTTGCTTCTTCATGATCAACAGGACGTTTGGCATTTGGGGTGTGCTGCCAAAAGACCAAAGGAGGATGCTATCCTCCTTTGGTCCTCCGCTCCAACATGGCGTACATGATGCAATATTCTGTTTTGTAGACTTCAGGGTGCTGAGGGTGGGTAGCCCAAACTCCCAGCATGCAGACATGCATCAGAGGCTACAGCTGCACTCGGCAGCCGTGTGTGTACACAGGCACATATCCTATTAGCAAGCAACCAATGAATGACCCTATAAGAGCTTGATGGATGGGTTCATTGACTGCTTGATATTTTCACTGATTGATTGATTGATTGACTGGTTGAGTAATTGATTGATTGCTTGCTTGCTTGATTGATTGATTGATTGATTGGTTGATTGATCGACTACAGATTGGTTTATTGATTGATTGACTGACTACTGATAGATCAATTGATTGATTGATGCTCCACAGCATTGCCTTGGCTCTGTGCAGCAGGAGGAGGTGGAGGTGGTGGCGGAGGAGGAGGAGGAGGAGGAGGAGGAGGAGGAGGAGGAGGAGCATGAGTACATGTGCCACATGCCTGCTGAGTCACAAGGCCAGCTCAGCATGTCATGGTGATTTGTCATACCTGAGTCATTGAAGCTGACAGAGGAGGTTTGCAAGCGGTGACGCGACCAGGAGTGCTCAGAGTCTGCCATGTACCCATCAGGTGGCGAGACCCCTTCGACACCCCCCTCTGACCCTGCATTCACACTGCCTGACCCCTCTTTCACAGACCCCAGAGCCCTGCCAGGGATCAGTATGCTCCCAGGCAGTGCCCTCCTTTCAGCAGGCTTTTGCTGCGCATGTGCATCTGCTTTTGTGGCCTTTGAAGAACTGTCCTGAGTGCCTTGAAATGAAATGTTGGAGGAAGACTTGGGTGAGTTGGGTGCTGACTTGCTGAATTGTCTGGTCAAGACTGGGTGGGGGTGGCGGGCAGGTTGGGGGCTCATCGGGGTCTTAGGGCGGCTGGTGCCCAAGAGGTTAGCAGAGGTTAGGACACCCTGGCGTGCAGTGTCAGCAGAGGTTAGGCCGTTCTCATGACTGCCGGCAGAGCCTGATGGGTCAGGCTGGTCCGTGCTGCTGTTGCTGCTGCTGTCTGAGTGAGGGTGCGTGTCTGCATGTTTGGTGGCAGCGTGAGCTGCAGCCAAATCACCACCCACTGCCACCTCCTGCAAGCAACACATGCATTTGCTCATTCACACACTCAGTCCTTTGTATGTGTGGTCGTTCATTCGATTTTGGTTCATGCATTCATGTGTTCCCTCATTCCTTCCTTTGGTTGCTCATTCATTTGATCAACATTCCCTCCTTTGTGTGGTTGGTCATTCCTTTCTTCTCTTGTTCATGCATGCATATGTTCCTTCTTTCCTTTACTCACTCATTCACCCATTCATTCGTTCATCTGGCATGTGTCTCCCTCCCCATCTGTTCAACACTTGTCTTTGTCCCAAGGTTTGAGTACATACAGTCAGGTACATACACATGAGCATGCATGTTCACATTCTTTTTACAGCAAACACGCAAAGCTGGCAGCATGGTGATGCTCTGGCCCATGCAAGTGAGATATGAAGCTCAAGATTGTGTGTGCAGACACTGCTTGATCTGGTACTGTCAACCTGTGGCTGCAGGTCAAGCAAAACGCAAAGCTGCATGGTAATCTGCCCACAGCTTTGAGCTTTGCTTGACATGCACCCACAGGTTTGCAGAAACAGATCAAACAGTGTCTGCAACAGTTGAACTCCCGCAAGTTGTTTTATGCCAACAACATGCCTTATGAAGCACAGGTCGCCCATTGGAGCAACACCGCACCGCAAACATTGCTTCCAGGACAGAGAAGATATCCAGGACAGACAAAGTATCCAGGACAGAAAAGTTATCTGGGACAGAAAAGATATTCAGGATTTGCAGAGCCCAACTGTGCATGTGCAGCTGCTGTTGACTGGAGGTGTCAGCATACCTGACCATAATGGGAGTGCACAGGTGGGGTACCCCCAGCATGATCCCACTCCCGGCGCTCCTTATGGGCTTCATACATGGCCATCTGAGCCGTCTGGCCCTTCCTGTACAGCTGGTCATGCATCGCCTCCAGCTCTATCCTGTTGCCAGCATGCGGTGACCCATCCTCTGCACAACCAATCAGCCAGACACCTGTTGGTCACTTGTGCTATCACTGTCGTTGAGGCAGGTTTGCATGGTTCAGTGTCAGATACCTCGCACAGTGATGCGTGCTTTTTAAGCAGAAGCCTCTGCTGATTGCAGCGCAAATGCTAATATCCAAAGGGGACTTCTATGACAAGATGCAAATGTCAAGACAGCTTGCTGCAATGACAGTGATGAGACACACAGAAGATCATTAGCCCCCATTGGCAGCAAAGGACATTTGGTGCTGCAGAACAAGGGCAAGCAAGGTCACCAGAATCTTGAGCATCTGGGACAATGGCGGGAATGGCAGTGTTGGCCTCAGACGCAGGTTGACTCATGGCCATGTGCTGAGCAGGAGGGATGGAAGAAGAAGCGGAGGCTGAGCCAGGGCCCACAGGGGCGGCTGCTGCTGATGCATGCATGGTCAGGGTGGGGGGCTGGCTGGCGGTGGGGGTGGCTAGGAACCTGGGGTTGCTGACTGACCAGGGGTGGGTTGGAGCCTGGAAACTAAAGTCCTCTCCTGATGAGCTGGCTGGATTTGGCTTGCTGCTCCTGCATGTTGATGTGATACACATCAGGATAGTGCGAGTGTGAGTAATGCTTGTGAGATAGGAGTTGAGTGTTTGACTCAGGCCTGCATTTGACCCACCCTGCGGCGTTGCAGGTTCCCCAACCTTACCCCAGGCACAGGACACGTGGTCAGCCAAATTACTTACTTGCCTGTTACAACATGTTCTGTCAAGAATGAGGTGAGGAACAGTCACGGTTGTGTGCACACTTGCACTTTTGACTTGTCTGGTAGCCAAGTACATGGTGACTACTGAGGAGTCAAAAGTGCAAGTGTGCACACTTGCACTTTTGACGCCTCTGTAGTCACCATGTACTTGCCTACCAGACGCAGCAACAACTTCAGATACCGTGGCTGATCATGATGACTCACCCAAGGCCCTGCAAGCTGCTAATCAGCCTGTCAGCAACTTCACTAGGGCTGCCACCAATGTGCTCATCCTTCTGCCGGCCATGCTGTGCCTGCTTTGCCTGCTGATCAACATCTGTGCTTGGGGCAGGGCCTGCTGACTGTACGCCATTGGCATGACTAGACCCATGTGGTGCAGTGCTGCTGGTTGCAGGCTCCAGATCTGGACTAGCAGGTCCCTGTTCCTCTAGGAACTGCTGAGAGGCAAGCTGGAAAGGCGTTGAAGGCGGCTGCTGCTGCCCACTAGAGCCCTTCGCGTCGTTGCTGCTGCCTACTAGCTTCGACAGAAACCCATTCCTGCGAGTCTTGGCAGGGCTAGAAGAAGAGGACCCCGCCTGGGCATGCGAAGCTCGCCGCTCCTCTTCTTGCTGCATGGCAGCTGCTAGGTCTTCAGTCAGATGACTACGTGCTGAGGCTGGTGAATGAGATGGACTGCTGCTACGCTGTCCGGATGTCTGTCCAGAGCTTGCAGCAGCAGCAGCCTGATGAGCAGACAGGGGTGATGTGCTTGCTTCTGCAACCGAGTCAAGACTGCCTGACTTGCTACCTCTGTCTTTGGGGATAGCATGACTAGCTTTACTAAGCCCACCAGGGGAGCCCATTCCAAAGCTGGTGAGTGGTTCATCAGTCACCAAGGGTTTTGGGGCCAAAGGAGGTTTGTCCAGGGTTTTGGAGGGGTTAAGGCGAGATTTGCCAGCAGGTTGCTTTGGGGTCAGGGTGAAGGTGGGGTCTCCAGGGGGTGCACTGAGGCTGGTGTCCATGTTGGCTGGCACTGACAAGATGTCTGTTACCAGGGAAGTACTGTGAGAAGGGCCTGCATCCACATCTCAGAATACACTCAAGGCCATAGGCTTCAACAAAGTTTGTTACCATTAAAAGATAGCCTGCTCTTGTGCATGTTGGAACAGGCGCCTGTGCTGGGTGCTGTGCTTTGATTACAAAAGCAAGATTGCGGCAGCTTTTGTGGTGTTGAAGGGGACTCACGCAGAGATGATGCTTCACTGGCGGCCCTCTCATCAGCAGCCGCTTGGATGTCAAGGCCTTGTGCCTGTCCCAGCTTTGCTACTGCAGCCTGCAAAGAGGCAACTGCTTAGGCCAATGAGCCCTTGCATCTGCTTTGTTGCACAATGCCAGATGTTTGCCATCCAGCGTACCCAGATTGACATGCACTGCCTTCACGAGAGAGGCAAACACACTTGCCCCAAATAGCCTCGTACCAGATCACGAATGAGATGGACATACCTTGCAAAATGCACACAAATGGTGTTACAGATGTGAATGTTTGCAGTCCTGCACGATAACATCACGTGCTGCATGACAGACTGTCCAGAATGTGGCGACCCATTGCATTATCCAAGTAGATTGAGTGATGCAATCAGGCATGATTTGTTACCTGGATGGAAGCAGTCTGCTCAGGCGTGGCATATGACAGGGCCTCATCAGCAGATGAGTAACCATTGGGAGGGGACATCATGCCCGCCAACAGCTCCACCTCGTCATCAGAGTCTCCTGAATCTCATGCATAAAGCTCATCACAAAAACAATGCTCACAATATGGACATGTTGTTTTGCATATTGACTGACCCAAGATGTGACATTGCTCGGGGACCCAACATGACAAGCTTGACAACTGCTGTAAGGACATTGCATGCATATGGAAAGTATGATGGTACCAACATGGCAGTTGGGTTGTGAATGGCAATGAAGACTTCCTTGCAGACAAGGGCCATACCTACAACATCATCCTCTCCCACAAAGTATGCCTCACCAGACCGGCCAAGGTGCATTGTAAAGTCAGCTTCAACATCTGCAGATTCAGCAGACAGCCTGCTCAGACTTCAACATGGACCAAATCAAGCGCAATATGGATAAAAGCATACACGTCGATGCACAACCCAGCAGATGCAATGCACTCCAAGGTCAGGTTGTGTAGTGCTCACCATTGACAACAATGTGCACCTTCTTGTCTGCTGTCCTCAAGCCAGTGTACTTTCCAAAGCGCACTGCAGATCAACAAACATCGCTTTTGAAGTGTACGCATTGATACAGTGCCTGTAAAGACACTGGAAGCAACATCAGTCTTGAGTGTATGCATTGATACAGTGCATGTAAAGACACTGGAAGCAGCAAGTGAGTACCATAGAAAGGGGAGCTTCTGAGACTGCCATCTGGCTGACTGACCACCATGATGTCTATTGCACCTGCCATCTGAGGGGCAACGTATGCCAGTGTGCTACCAGCATAGCTGGCCGCAGCTACTGTGCCGTTCTGCAGACCATGTCATTGTTTGACAAACAGTGTACCTGTGTTGAGGTCAAAGCAGCGACGTGCAATAATGCTGTGGTCCAGCTGCACTCAATGGAATTGCTGATGTGGATTCATTACAGACAAGCATTCAGGCTGGACAGTAAAGTGTGATTTGCCCTTGGACACAACACAAGTATATTCCCTACTGTCAGGTGGTCACTGCAAGATGCTTGTTTAGTGCTGACTTTGCTAAGTGGTGCTTTGTAATTGCCTGGTTAGTTGTTGACGTGCGCTAAGAGTCACATAAGGATGCAGTTACCTTTATAGAGCCTGCTGTTCGATAGATTTTGCTCGTCATGTTTGTTCCCAATAGAGATCAGCGATGAGCTAAGCCACTTATGAACTACAGACAGTGTCGTTGTACCGACGCGACCTTGAGATTATTAGCGAGGAGCCAAAGACTGTAAGATGTGAGACGGGCGTCGGACGTGGAGCAAAGCGACAATGGGCCGAAGGTGACATAACGCACACAGAGTCTAAAGCCGGGTGCTTGTAAGGCCCCGCGGATAACGCCGTGCATGCAAGAATCACAAATGCGTATCGCGTGAGAACGCTTGTGCGCATACCATCTGTGCGCATATGGCCGTTCATGTGCAGAACCACCTCGACGGTCTTGTCTCAGTCCTCAGGCATGAGTCAGATGCCAAGTCAGCTGCTCATTAACCTGACTAAGCATAGCACAGCAGGGGCCTGGGATTTGGCTAGGGTCTGCACAAACTTGCACACTTCAGATGGTCTCCAAGTTTCGAGTTCCTGTCCTTATGATTCGGCATGTGCACGTGCATGGTCTCTGTGCATTTCACATTGCATCCACCATCACACTTTCAAAATAAATCTTGTGTAATGGCTCTTGGGTCAAAGCGGGGTGGCAAGATCATTCTTCAGAAGCATGCCTGATTGTCTGCGGCAAAGCATGATTGGCCAACTGCTGCGGCAATGCTGCCACCATCATCATGCATTGCAATCTATACAGCAAGCCTGATCAGCAGTCACGTGTTCCCTGTGACTCCCCACACAGCCACCAGTGCAATTCATCATTCCAACTATACTTTGGGTTTATGCGGCTCCGTTAACTTACACGTGCACAGGGACCTTGGTGCACAGTCACTTCATGCCAATCATGTTCAGGAAAAACTTGACCTATGGAACACGTTCTTGATGCTGTACCTTCTTGCGCCAGTTACTACACGTACAGCATTATAACACTGTCAGACATCAGCTGTCAGTTGGGACAAGTGGCAACAGTGAAATCTCCGCAGTTTGCAGACACAAAATTTGCTCGCCCTGCTTTCATAAGCTCTAGATTTGAGTCCAGCTCCCCATCCCAATAGAACACTCCACCCAACTGCTTGTAGCGTGCATAACACATCTTGTGTCGATGTGTATCAGGTGTGTCAAAACCCACCCAGCTGCTTGTGTTGTAGCGCGCATAGGCAGCTTGTGCTACCGTGTCAACCTTGATAGCAGCTTTGTCCACAAACTGTTCTATCTCATAGTAGGCCAGGACTCCATCGCTGTACGTGCATGTGCTCTGAGTTGCATGTGGAGCACCTGTGACACCACACCATCAAATTTTCTCCAGCTGTGTTCCAGAAACAAAGGTTGGGCAAGATCTGAAGCCATGACGTCACGCTGTATATCAGTTACTTGTGCAATTACCCGCTTGGAGTACTGTGCAAGGTGTAGATGTATGTCAGCAGCTTCAAGTACGTTCTGATATGCATTGTGCTTGACTGCAAAAGCAATCGTACAGTTTGCCAAAGCAATGTCCAGCTCATCAACATAGAGGGTCTTTCTGCAGATCTGTCTAGACAAGGCAGTCAGAACAAGGTAGATGCATACCATTAGCAGTCACGACTCCAGGCTCATCGCCATCTTCTGTCAGTGAGAAAGTTCTGCCGTAGTTAGCCAAGCCCAGCATCAACTTATTAGCTGGCACACCTGCTGCCAAAAATGCATCCACGGCCCCTGGCATGCACAATGTTGACTGACTTGAATACTCTAGTGGGTAGTCACAGCACTCAGGACTCCAGGTGAGAGAACAAAATGGGAAGATGTCACATCAACACCAGGACTAGGGGCAGCACCCTCAGTGTCATGCAAAGGCTAAGCCTAGGGGTCATGGCAAGGGAGGGGTGACCAGGGTGACCTGTCCGTCTGTGATGTTGTACCCATGCAGACCTTTGTTCTGCCTTGCACGCAGACACAGCTGACGGCAATGCAGTATGGGGTAATGACAAGAGCAGAGCAAGGATAGCATGCTCACCAGAGATATCAAAATTGGGGGTGGGAGCATGACAATCCAATATGGGAGCGTTATGATTTGCAACGACTTCAGAGGAACCAAAACTGCCACCGTGCTGCAGTAAACAAGCAAAGAATGACGTGTTTAGCGACGCCTGCAAAAGCACAGTGTCACAGACCACTGGTTAAGAGACCTCAGTGAGAGCACAAAAACATTTGTCTCTGCCAAGCATCTGCTAAAGTACACATGGGGTCACACATTGTGTCAACACAAACGTATTGCGTTCAGCGTGTTATGCACCATGGCTTGTATAGCGTTCAACCGAGGTGCACTCATCCTGCAAGTTGCTGTGCTACAGATGATGCATCAAGCATGACTCATGAAACGCAACCATGCCGCATGCTGGTCACTCACTAACTGCCAGCAAGCTAAAAATGATGCTTCATCAGCTCACATAGTCATAGCTCATGAGGTTAATCCAGTCCACAGACTGCACAATCTGGTCAAGCTGATAATGCAGCTGAGGGGTGGGTGTGGCCCTCAAGGCAACTGTCAGCAACATAGATGGGCCCATGGCAGCTCTCATCTCTGCTAACAAGGATGTGAAGTCTGCAATGGACTGAGTGCACTGACTGCAGCCACCTGCTGAGCTGCTGCTACACACAACTCCTCCAATAGCCCCAGGCCACCTGCATGCAACTGCCCTGGATCCCTGAGACACAGACTGATGTATGCACCAAAGGCCAGCTGCTGGCTTTGTGCACAGCAGCTGGTTCTTGCCATGAGTGAGTAAGTGCATCTTGTGGGCATGTCTAGCATCAGGCAAGGGGCATTGGGTATATCTGAGCCATCTGCAGACGCACATACACGATGCGCACATATGCTGTGCAAGGCACATGCAGGCAATTACATCTCTCATTCAGGGGAATTCAGGCCTTGCCAGTCAATGGGCAGATGTGTGGTGATAGACACGGTACGATGTGTATGTTCGTAAGCCTACTCCCAGTCGATGTCAATGCCATCAAACCCCCGCTGCTTAGCATAGCTTATGGCAGATTGTATGAAGGCTGCTCTGCTGGCATTGGTGCTGGCCATTGCAGGAAAGATCTGCTCAGAGCCGGTGCCAGTAAACACATCTGTGCCTGTGGAGAAAGACCAGCCGCCAATGGAGATGATGGTTTTCACACCATTAGTCTTGATGGCCATCAGTTGAGCTTGTAATGCTTGGTCATCAGTCTCTGTGTCCACCTGCAAGTTCACTTGCATTGCTACACCTGTGACATATCACTAAAGGAGATTGTTGCAGAGCCATAGAGCACCTGAATTACGGCTACTTTGTAGCTGCACAGCATAGCACAGAACAGGGCAGAAGCAGAGCAGCACAAGGGAGGGTTCACTCAAATCCTTGGCCGCACTGCATTTGCCTGTTCTGGCTTTTTTTGTTGCTCTGCATGTATTGTGCCGCCATCTGTCACTTCATGCTATGCTATCCTGGCAGACAGACCAGGCAAACATACCTTACCATGCGTATCACAAAAGGCTTACCACTGCATATGTGCCAGCTTCCACCTTGGCAAAGGCATAGATGATGTGCGTGAATAGGGAGGCATCCAGATGGCTTGGAGTGTAGCCATAGTTCTTGCACCAGGCAGGTCTCACCACAGGCTGACCATCGTACGTGTCGTTAGTGATGTTACGGTACTGAGCCCAATCTGTGGTGTACACGGCAAAGACTCCAAGGGGATGTGAGTTCACTACATCAGGGGAACTCGCACATTCACCTGCACTCAACATCCTTTTTTCTTAGTCGTTTTGAAAGGGACGGACCAACAAACACATAGACTAATGCACCAATGCACAGTACCACATGATACATTTACCACGATGAAACAGCAAAGTCAGTACATGTCTGGCTTTGGAGAATGAATATGGGTTGTGATGTTTGGTGAAACAGCAAACCCATGATAGGACATCCACAATGCCGTTGGTATGGGCGTGAAGAGGGCATAACAGCAGCTTCAGACGCAGCTTCAGATGCAGCTTCAGATGCAGCTTCAGCTGCAGAAGACAATCTGTGATGCTTGCAAGGGTTGTGGATCAGCAAGCACCTTGATCACCAAAGTCCCATTCTTTGATCACTAAGGGTGGGGGTGGGTTCACGTGCTTGTGGAAGACGCCGGCAAAAGCATTCACTATATCTGTGCCTACGTTTTCGATGCCTGTTATGAGGCCTGACTGCTGCAGCTTGATGCTGCCATGGGCTTTGCCATTTTGCATAGTGCAAAAGTCGTCACAGGAGTAGAATGAGGATTTGCACAAGCCAGCCGGTGTGTCCCAAGCCTGCAGACGTTGCTCAAGCCCTTTATGCAAAAGCGATCCACACAAGGAGAACATGCTTAGCTGGAAGATTTGAGTGTAGCCAGGTGTTTGAGTAGGACAGATGCAACGGTGCAAAGATCAGCAAATGGAACAGGATGACATGTGTTTGTACTGAGATGGCATTCAAATTGACACAGGTGAACGCCTGGAACTCAAATTGGGCAAGAGGTAATGAGGACTGGCCAGCAATTGCTAGAACCAGTGTCAAGGATGAATGCTCTGCAGTGTCTTGACTGATTTAACCCAGAAAACAAATCTATAGTGGTGCATATGGGGCTGATCATCAATCGGATTGCAGACTACAAGTGCACAAACAGTGCTGCTTACAGGCACAGGAGCAACACAAATGTGCTTGAACAACCTTTAAAGCTGTGCATGGATGCAGCAAACATCATCCCATTTGTACACACTTGTCCTTATTGGGACAAGTGTTAAGTAGAAGTTGCGATGACCTGCACAAAAGGTAAAGGCAGGCATGCTTACCTTGACAATGACATCAATGTCAAGCTCCAAGATTGTCAGTGGGACTGCTGGAGGGATGATCTCTATGGTTCCCTGAACCATTGAGAATTGTCATGCAAGTAGTTGAGAGCCAAACAAAAGATCGAGAGCCCTTTGAGGTGACAAAGTGCTCCTGCTCAGAGGCTGAGAGGCCACATATGCATCACTCATGTTTTGCATGATCATGATGACACCTGACATTGACGACACCACTATATAGTGTATGTATAATATATGTATAATATATGTATAGTATATTGTGTATGTTGGCACCATGCATTACTTATGCCAGGCAATGCTGATGTGGCAAGTATGCATGTGGCACAATGCTGACCTGGCAAAGGTGATCCAGCAGGTGCTGATGCAGCCCATGATGAGATGACAGGACTGAGGATATAATTCCTGAGGTCATGCTGTGCAATGGGCAATGGACTGCTTGTTCAGCAGAGATGTATGTGACCAGGTGCTGCATGCATGTCGTAATTATATATCAAATATACATATTATATATTACGCATTATGTATTATGTAAAGCTGGTCTGTACCTTGAGGTAATAAATGTTGACGGTGGTGTCCAAGCAGCCAGTGAAGCCCCCATCCAAAGCTTTCAATGCCGCAAAGATTTCATGCAGGATGCATAAGCCGACGCTGATTGTGGCCTTCTGATCAACATAGGTCTGCATGACATCGCTATCAGAATCCTCCACAATTCCACAATCCTGCTGATCTGCGGCGTCTTCAACTTACTGTGTAGTCAGGTCAGTCACATCCAAGCCTTGACACAGCACAAGCTTGTCGTGAAGTGTGTGCACCTGAAGACAGCACATCACATGTTCTTGAAAGGCAACTCTATCATAGATAGTATCACATGTGACATCACAACCATTCCTGATAAAACAAGTGACAAGCGCACATGTTGATGTATCACACATCACAGAGTAGTGGCTTAGCATACTATGGGTTTCAGCCTCAGGGCTCAAGAGGTGAACATGCTTTCTTGCAGTGAATCTAGTGAAATGCAATGAATGGCTCCGAAAGGTTGCTTGACTACTGCCAAAACCAATTCCTCTTTTGTTGCTGCATCAAGCCTTACTTGCTTGCTTTCTGCATGTCCTGGCAGCATGCATACACACATCTTGTCCCACAGTGAAGTAGTTCTGCGACGCACCAGATAGCTATGGTGGGGGGGCCTGAGCAACAGCCTACCTCAAAGTTTGGGATACAGAAGCCACCGCTCAGGCACAGCTGCAGAATATCAGCAAAGATGGGAATGCAGAACGTGGGAGTGCAGCATGCGTTTTGGTCTTGGCTTTGAGTCTCCTTTACAATGGCTGTCACCCCTGGGCTGATTGTCTTCACTGTTTTGCCAGCAGTGCTCTGGGTAAAGCGTTGAGAAAGGGTCTGGCTCTTAGTTGCCTGCAGTTGCATGTTTGCATCCCATACATACTCACGCAGGTCATACATGACTATGAGCTCCCATCCTGGGCAGCCTGGTAAAATAATAATATAATAACAACAATAAATAATAATAATAATAATAATAATAATAATAATAATAATGAATAATAATGATAATAAAGATTGGGCTTCTCGTTATTGACGTCGAAAAGCGCTGTCTTCTCTTTTCTTTTATTTTCTATGTGCTCCCATGGTGGCTGAAGTGCGTCTGCCATTGGCCTCCTTGTTGATTTGAAAAAGTAGTCATAATAAGATAATAGTTTTGGCAGCAATACAGTGTTTTGTGCCAGCGCTTGAGGCTACATACATCCAGCTAACCATCAGACACAACTGTAGCGGCTGCCATACAATGACTGCAGCACATTGCCTGCAAATTCGTAGCACACCAATGCAGAGAATTCGTGCTGGCCATCAAGGAAGCAGTGGTGCCTCTGCCTAAAGCTACGTCACTCATTAGGCTGCGTCACAGTTGGTGCATCACTCAGGTCACTAGCAACAAAACAGTTTCACCTCGTTTTCAGCAGACTCAGTTGCGGAGGTGCCAACATTCGCCTTGCCATCACTGCCAAGGGAGCAAAAGTCTTTGGCTACTTTGGTGAACGTGAAGGCGGACTGGTCAGCAATTGCTATCTGGTTCAGAGCTGCTTGACTCAGCCCTGTGGCGTCACCTGCAAGGAGCAGAATGTGATCACACATGTGCGTGCAACGTGGCTACATCTGTGCACAAACAGCTCTGCAGATGTTGCACCTGCACACACCCCTTAAAATTAGTAGTGCTGCAGATGCGATATCTGCAGAGCCCAGATGTAAAATCTCATGGCAGCTTTGGCCACCTTGCTACTTTGTCATTTTAGAATTTATGCTTTTGTAGCTTTGTTTGGGGTCTCTGGCGCTTGTGCTACATCAATGTACACGTACCTGCCTTTGTACGTACATGTGTAGATACATGCTGTGGCTCAAGTGCAGCAGCTGTGTGCATGATCATGCCCAAGATCCTAAGGACTTGCCTGATGTGGTGCTGTTTGACACTTGAATGCAATACTCAGAGGTGTTGGTCTGCATCAGCCTCCTGCGTCCTGCTGTTGCTGCCTGCCCTGAAGCAAATGAGTCTGACAAGGATGGAGAGACCTCTGGCGCTGCAGCTTCCGTCTCAGCGCTTGGTTCTGGAGACCCAGCATTGGAGACATTAGTCACGGGAGTGCTGCCGAATGAACCCATTGCAACAGTTGATGCTGCGTGAATGTCATAAGGCGCTTCAGGTGCACAGGTGAGCACCGGTGCCTGAGCCTTGTTGCTGCACAGACACTGGCTGGTCTGCAAGAACACACAATGTGCATCTCACTTGACTCAGCAGGTTCGTCAATCCTACCACGGCAAGTCACAGCAAGTACACCAATGGCATGACCAAATGCTGTAGTGCAATAGTGCTCGACAGGACAAACAGAAACTGCTGACATTGCGTGTTGGAGTTGGCACCGGATTTAGATGCTGCAGAGTGAAACAGACAACAGCAGTTTAGCTGCAGCTGTTTTGCTTGTGTCTGAAGACAGTTGATGAGCCCGTGGACTGCGAGGGAGTCATGCACAGCCATGAGGCAGACCTGGCTGTTGGGCAGATGCGTTTCCAAGAAGGTGCACAGACTAGTGACACCCTGAGGAAATAGTGCTTGCTCCAGGTAAGACCGGCCCAGCTGTGCCTCCAACTGGGCTGCAGGCTGGATGGCTTCAGTTGTGTTGAGAGTCTCACGTAGCTCTGCCGCTAGGTAGTCATTGGTTGCTGTGCTGGGAAAGGCAGTGAAGTTGCTGCAGTGCACGATTCTTGTCACTGCAAAGGTCTGGTAGGCAAGGCCCAAGTTATGCAGTCAGAAACACCGAGGGAGTTGCTGCTTTGCAATGCAGAGTGCTTCTTGTACATCAGTTGACAATGTTATGCAGATCAATCGCTCAAGCTGCTGTCAGGATGTGTTCTGAATTTGCAGATGACTCATGGCTATCTCTCAACACCAGTGAGCACTCTGTGAATGAGAGTTGTCAAAGAACGGAAGCACCATTGCCAACTGTACATCACCTGTAAAGTTGTGGCAGCAGAGGGTTAATTGAGGCCAGGGCAGCCACAATCTGCCCCAGAAGGGTTGTCCTGGCAGGATTGGCAACATTGTTGAAGTCATCCGCTGGGTCCACCACACGACCAGCGACACACACTGAAGTCTGGTTGGTGAGACCAATGTATTGAACTGGGCCAGAGCAGTTCAGTTTGGGGTTGAGAGACTGGAAAGAGGCCAAAGTCAGGTTTGCCACTGTTGCTGAAGCAACAAATGCTGCACAGGTAGAGCCGCTTGGCATAGCTGCAGTACTGCAGACAGCACACCAAAGTAAGGTTCTCACATTAATGATAATGATAATAATATTAATTTAAAAAAACACAACAATAACCATAATAATAATAATAATAATAATAATAATAATAATAATAATAATAATAATAATAATAATAATAATAATAATAATAATAATAATAATAATAATAATAATAATAATAATACTTTCCAGCTCATGATGAGCTAGGTACGTGCAGATTCTCATATTGCATGTGTTGTAAGCAATGTTGGATAGCAGAACATGGGTATGAGGGCAGCCATGCAACAATGTTGGCTTGTTAGCCGTATATGTGCAACATTACTGATACACAATCGTTATTGAAGCAGCAACTTTGACTACGGTTGTAGGAGTGAG
>JAABUP010003621.1_pt1 | contig 27055 bp, 33 predicted proteins | sample 5559201 | NCBI WGS metagenome assembly JAABUP01 (sample SAMN10711887, study PRJNA513373) | rock metagenome | isolation source: Antarctica rocks | place: Antarctica | reverse complement strand
CTTCAAAGCAAAGCTGAATAAAGCGTCCCTTGCTGCAGCTGCAGGTGACTGAGCAAGCACTGCAAGCGCTAGCAGCAGCAACAACCTGCAGCAGCAGTTGCCGAGTTGCAGATCTGCGCAGATAACAAGATCTGCAGCAACATCAGTTTCAGACGGCATTTTCTCAAATATGCTGATGAATGTGATGCCTATTTGTGTGCGTCCCTTGCTGGATCAGCTAGTCTGTACAGCAGTGCTGGGATAGCTTAGTAACAACTTCCTTGCAGTTGCACAGCCTTCTCCATCTCTGAGTTACCGGCCTTTCCAGCGTCTGAATGGATGAGTGCCACAGACACTTAGGAGGCCAGAAGCAGAGACAAGCCTGCAATTTTGATAAACATGATGCAAACTAGAGGCTGCTCTCACAGTACAATCACCATGCTACTGTAACCGTACTTGCATGCGCGTTTTAATGCCCATAGCAACATCAACAGCAGCTGCAAGTGTGCTGCAAACTCGAAGTCCAGCTGCTTCAGCCAAAACAGCTGTACAGGCTGGAATTGAAGGCTCAGCAGGCTTTACCTCAAAAACGCGGGAAGTTTGCCGCTTGATGATGTGTGACAAGGGGTGGGAACGTCAACCCTCCAGATCTCAAGATATAAACACCTTCTAGCATGATGGCACCGTCCAGGCATGGTCACAAACATCAAGAACATGACAAGAGCTCAGCACATCAGCATAAACTCGTCAATGCTATCATAAGCAACCACTCTGTCTATATTTGCAACCAGCGTTGCAGACTGATGAGTCAGTGCCTGGCTTTGCATGAGCACTACAAATAAGTAGTCTAGCAAGATATCCATATGCTCCAATTAAGCTCCATGTACTACGATTATATATAATGTTTATTTTGTACATTTTGTATATTGTGAAAACATTTCACTTCTACTTGTCATGACTGCATCAATTCAGGTCGCAACAAGGTGTTGGAAGCACTGCACCATTTGCTAAAGTTTCAAGGAGGTCTGTGATTTAGGCCCTTGAGCGCACATGAGCCAGTTTGCCAGATGTTTGCACTCTAATCACAGGAGTTGCTGCTCAGCCTTGAACACTGAAAAGGCTGAACAGAAGCTAGTGTTTACAGTGCAAATGCGTTGGTGAATGTGTTCTTGGGTGGCGAGTGATGGACAAACTCAAGTGTAACTTTGCTCTTGCAGCTGCATGCATTGCCATTATATTGTGGTGATGTCTTGTACAGCACATGGCAACAAGATGATCATGTTGGTTTTGACTTTTTGTTCAGGCTACATGATCCTTCATTTGGGTTTGTGCACTAAACAATGGTGGTATCATCTGAATTGATCCTGGCATCAGCTTGCCTAGCTGCAAGGTCAGCCAGTACGGGAGGCGGCTGCATACAATGACCATGGATCCAAAAGCATGCTCCTTGCTTGTGCAATCTATGCGGCAGCAATCTAGTTAAACATTGGTGGCGTCCTTGTCATAAGCGTCAAGGCCAGCAGATGACCAGCTGGGGCTATGGTCTGCCAGGCTCAAAGCTTGAGCAACATATGTACGCTGACAACACTGCACGAATGAATGTGGTACTAAGCGCGCTGCACAAGATGTATGCATGAGCGGGACCATGGCCAACAGTGAAGCGGAAAGTGGCATGGAAATGGTTTAGCTAAAATATACTGTGTGGATTGAGTTTTGATGGGTATTAGTTTGTGTGATACTCTGTCGCCCGCATGTGTGCAATGGGACAGAGTCATTATCACTCAGTATGCAGATGTGGAATGCAAGTGTTGTGGGGCAGCTACAAGCACCGGCTGGCCATACCTGACTGCCAACACCTCACATCTACATTGGGCAACTCAGTTCCCTTTTTGGCAAGGAGCTAGCTATTTGCAGAACAAGAGAACACTTATGGGGCCTTCAGAGCAGATTTGCGTACAATCAGTTATGGACATTTCTGAAGAAGATGATCATCAACAGAGCACATTGCGGCTTTGGGGGTGCCAAGCCATCTTGTCATGACACTTGTGACAGAGCCTCACAAGGTAACTCAGAGTCGCCAAAGCTGCAACGCATTATGTTGATTCTATGTTAGGCCCGCACACACATCTCCAGCAGAGATGCATGAAGGCACTTCCAGATGTCATTTTGTTCAATAAAATGATTTTCAGTGGTATGTGACTGCTGACATTATTGTTGATGGTCTTTTCAAAAGAAAAAAGTGTTGTCCAGGACAGGAGAGACGAATTGGTCCTGAGAAGCAGAGGTTTAAAGGATGCCTGGCTGTGAGGCCACGAAGCACTTTGGAAATTCTCCATCAAGAGCATCCAAAGTACTTCAGAGCCTCATTGAATTGGCACGTCTTAGTTCAGCTGATCAGCTTCATATGGCACCATGTCATGGCGTATGTTGCCGCAATCCTGTTGTGAAGGAGCCCCAAAGAGCAGCACTCAAGCACCAGGAAAGGTGGTCATGCTGTGCATGGGGTGCGCGTAGGATGTTGATCCATGCAGGAAGACAAATGTTGAGGAAGGAGGCTCACCAGGACACTCAACTCAGCTTAGTCAGCCCTCGTCCAATTGGCCCAGCTAGGCCCCAAATGTGTACACTCCATTGGACACGTGGCAGTATGCAGCGCAGCATCACATTGTGAAAGGCAATCTTGATCAGGCTGCTGTTGGCCATATACTGTAGGGGGAAACAGCTTTGATCGCAGCTGCCCCTCGCGCTCTGCCAGATGCCCTGCAGGGCAAGATGCAGCCGTCAACCGCTGCACAAAGTCTGGTCTGATGTTAGCAAACGCCACACATGCCAAGTGCCAATTTGCTTCCTGATCAACAAGACCCCTTTCATTGCTAAAAGAGCCGCAATGTACAGGGCAGGGCAGGACAGGGTAGGGCTGGACAGGGCAGGGCCGGAGCAGCAAGGACAAGACTCAGGCCAAGAACAATGGTGTTGGACAATCTAGCTGTAATGCCAAGCGCAAAGATGTCAGGCTTGCCAGGCAGTGCCTTACCGTCATGGGCTTCAAGAAAGCAAGGAACAAGATTTTTGGTGGACGCAAGCCTTAGCAGCTCAGAGCTGCAGCTTTCTGGACATGCACTCAGCGTCAGCATCTTTGACACAGAAGACTGTGTGAGGCAACCTGCACAAGGCACGACCAATGTTGGTGATGTGCTCTACAGAGCACTTGTTCGCATCGTTTGATATGGGTCAGTTCCAATCTTTCAGTGCAGTGCTCAATGCAGGTTGACACTTACATGCACACACAAAAAGCAGGCAAGAAAGGCATGCAGAGCTGCACAACGCAGCTGGTACATGTCTCTTGGTAGATCTACAGAGTCTCTAGAGGGCATTTGACACATGTCCTTCTGTAAATGTACACAGTCTGAAGAGGACAACGTGCTAAGTATGTGACACAGCCACTTCTGATGTGTAGTGCAGCATGGGCTGATGCTGCATGACCATCCAATGGAGTTGCAGCAGCAGCAAGTGAGGGAGCAACAAAAGCAGCAACAGTATCGTCAGCAGCAGCCATGGCTTTAGGTTGCAAAAGTTGGAATTCTGTGTATGCTGAAGCAAAGACAGACCTGGCGGGAGCCTAGACAAGCTTGTGTAGCGGCTCACTCAGTCAATGGCCAGCAAGCATTGTTGACATGGTGCATGATGTAGTGGACCTGGTCCAGCTTGGACATGATAAAGCACCAGTACTGGCAAGAACACCACGCCTGCACAGTACGCAGGAATACACTTGCACATGAGAAGCTAGCTGTCTCAGCAGGTACAAGGATGAAGCCCTGTAAGAGCGCCATGTGGCAAGACATGCGCATGATGTCTGTGCAAACATTATGGCTGCTGTGCACAAATCCAATTCTGTTGTGTCAGTGTCGAAGAGTCAATGCATGTATTGCAGATGCTACCAGTGCTGGTCACCGTCAGCACTCACAATGCGGTCAGCAAGGGTTTGTCAATTACAAGATTGGCAGTCGTCAGCAAGGTGTCAGCACGCACTGTGTTGAATGCTGTTGGCGAGGGACATGGCACCCATAATGGACATGTTTGGTATGTGCAGTGTGAGATCTGCAACTCCCGAAACAACAACAGCTGTACGCTTTGACTACAGCGGTAACACTTCAGCACCCACTGTGTTGTCATCTGTCAGTGTGGTTTCAATACCCACAGTGGTCAGCTAGCAACAGACTATCAAAATCATCCCTCACAAGACAGTGGTCACGAGGCATGAACATTGTGACTAGCGTGACTTGAGATGCCACAAGCATGCCACTAAAGGTGTGGTTTGCATGCCCACTCTTGTCATCTTGGCTGCAGCCGCAATTTAACTCGGTGGTACATATGATGTAGGTTGTGTATAGATGTAGCAGTGAAGATACCCATGAGGAAATGTATCTAGCCAATCAGCTCTTGAGCAACAAAAGGTGCCGTAAGGCGCATTGGATGTCTCCTTCTGCCCTCTGCAACTTGCCAGAATGAAGGGCAGTGAAGTTACATGAAGTCACTGCAAAATATCTTTTTTGGCACAATTCACCCATCATGATATTGCTTACGTAGCCAACACAAAGCCCCCTTCTAACTCTGAAAATATAACCATATAGAGCTGACATGACTGCAGCTCAGAGGTACAAAGCAGCATGGTTCAGGCTTTGCCAGCGACTCAGTGTGGGGTCGCTTGCAAAGCCTGAATAATGCTGCTCTGTCTGGGGTCAAGTGTGCCAACTGAACCAACTGTTTACACAGGCTATGCCACACCCTCCATGCTAATCAGCTATGAGTCAGCCATAAGATATGTATTAGCTACATGCGGACAGCTAGCAGTCCAAGCAAACCCACACGCTGTTGCACCAGTCCATGCATATTGTGCCTTCCCTGCTTTTATCTCCCTTCATAGAATGATTGAGAGAAATGCCAAGAGCAACAAAGATGATCGACACTAGCTTTTTCCATTTGCAGTCAAGCTGTTATGTCATGCATCATGTTGCACTCACATCATAGACACAAAGTTGCCATTCATAGAAACACCATGATGTCAACCGTAAGCTGGCTGGCTTGTTGTAGTTGAGACTTGTAGCCTTATTACTGTGCTATGTAGGGTTTTCTATGTTCATCACCCTGTGTGAGTGTTGGACACAGAGAACCAGACGTAGCATAGTAGTGTGGCTACTCAGATCTCTAGAGTACAACATTCAGCAAAACTGGCGACTTCTCACAAACACACTGCAAGATTGTTGCACTTGCAAGCCTGAGTCAAGTCAATACCTCAACATGATGTTGAGCAAGAGACGCTAGGCATAGTCATGTGCACAGTGCAACAGACTTGCAAGCTAGATGTCTTGACTCTGACGACAATCATATCAGACGGCTTTGCAGGCATTCAAAGTACATCTGCTGCACAGATCAAGGTTCACCTGCTATCTACATGTGGGCATCTGCCTATGCTCAATCTGGCTGTTCTGCGTCATGCTACACCGCAACAACCCGTGCTTTGTTGAGCACTATAGCAATATCATCACGACCCTTGTCGCAGTGACTTTGGTGCATGAGCATGAGCCTGCAATGCACATGTGACTCTATACATAGCTGTACATCTGACATGGCATTGACTTGAAGCAGCGTAGTCAGCCTTGCAAGCAATGTTGAAAACTGGGTGCAGATGCACTCCAGACGGTTGAGTTCGTGTTGTATTGCATACCTTGTTTGTAACGGAAAGGGCTTGTGAGCTCTATATTGGCATGCTTGTTTATCGCTATGATTTCCAGCCTACACACCCAATGTATGTGAGTTGTCCCACAACATCATGTGGATCAGGTGGCATTGTTTGAGCCACCGCATTCAAGCTGCTTATACCTGGCTTGTGGGTTTGCAATTTACTTGTCCAGAAGCCAGTCAGGCGCTTTGACAAATTGTGGTGGCACCTGAAAGGCAGATGTGAGAAGCTGCTGAACACAGGCAGGTCTAAGGGCTTACCCACAGGCACAGCTTTGGAAAGCACTGACTGTAGGTGGTATCAAGTCTCTGGCCCCATATCACATGTTTTGTATAATGGCTGCGGGTGATTGCATCCAGAAGTACAGTCAAGTTTTGCACCAAAGTTTGGAGTGAAAAGCTCAAGCAAAGAGCCCTGCCACTGTAGCCAGGGTTACCTGTGATACCCATTGGCTGAGATGGCCGCTCAGCCACTTTGAGACACAGAATATGCACCAACACTGGCGGGAGCTGGTAGCAGTTTCGTGCTATTGGCGAAATTGATCCAAATGTACAACTACCTTGCAATAGCCTGAAAGCATGGCGTCGAGTGGTGACAGCTATTCTGAAGGCCAAGGCCTAGTAGACCGCTCAGGTGTGCAGATCACATACCTGGTGGACACGTCAGAAGATCTGAATGGACACAGCAAATCAAGCGCACATGTAGCACTTTCTTCAGCATGACCCAACGCGGACACGGAGATGCAGCGTGCTTAAAGGTACAGTCGTTGAGGCAGCAGCAAGTGATGACAGCTGATCAGACGTTGTGACCTGCATTGCGATTTTCGGATGGGCTGTTGAGTACACAAGACGCGCAAGCATCATCGTTGCCTTCTCTTTCGACGTTCACGCCTGCACACTCGCCTAGGTTGGGCGCTACGTCGGGGTGCTTGACCTAACGAAACCAAGAAGGATATGAAATCCAGATTTAAATTTTCTTGACGGAGGCAAAATTTTGACACCATTTTGCCAGCGTCTACTTACTGGAATTATAGTGTCCACATCACTAGGTTGCTTGACAAGCTTCTTTACAGGTCTCGCGCAAGTCACCTCCAGTTTTTGCCATAGGCCTAGGCATGGCGTCGAGACAGACAAAATCTTCAGCTAGAGTGGCAGATTTTGCATCTACATATGCAAGCCATGTGGCATTGAGTTTGTCACTTGCAAATGCTTGAGCGACGTTCGCTTATGTAGTCATGTAGCTCCAGCTTGAGTTAGCAGGTGCTCAACGTCTATATGTTTGAACTGCCTTGCCATCACAAGAGGTGTCTGCTGCTGCTGCCCTGCATTACACAAATTTAAATTGCGTCAGGTATGGTGCACTACTACAGTGTATACGCTGCAGCTATAGTCATGTGGCAGGCATAATTAGGTAAATTGCAGGTGTCCCTTGTGTGCATGCCACCCTCACTGTGACAACTGACCTGCTGTTCAACACACTTCAGGTAAGGTACAACTGTTTTGCGCTTTTATGCCCGCATGAATGCATTTATAGTTCACATGTCAGCTGTTGCATCACTTTGAATGCATTCATGTGTGCCCATTTTGTGCTGCTTCATCTCTTGCGTGCTGGTACACAGGGTGTGACATGTACTCAAACCCCATGAAGCCCTTGAAATTGCAACATGTCTGGACAACCAATGACCAATCCTCTGTACTTGAAAGTCCAAATGAGCAGCAAAACTGCAATTCAATCCAAGTTTCTGCCTTGATCTGCCTCAAGGCAAAACAGGTGGGAAGCTGGGCAGACCTGGTGTGTTGATGTCGGCACCAGCTTGCAGCATTATTTGGACTGGCTCGGCCATGCCTTCCATGACAGCAAGATGCAGTGCAGTGTTGCCTTGATGGTCCTTCAGACTCAACAAATGCTTCTGCCATCTGAAGTAATCTGCATCCACAAAAGGCAATCATTGAGACCATCATTGAGACCTAGCACATACTATCATCATTTGAATACTTTCTGCACTGAGGTGCAAGACTCTGCAATTGCTGCACTCTGCATCCCATATGTCCTGGCTGCCTTGCAAATCAGAGTGCAATACCCTGCACTGCAGCCTTGCATTCAACAATCAAGGTGTACAGACACACTGCATTTGGTATCACTTGGCCAGGCTTGTGGTGTGCACTGGCCTGTCAGTGCTGTATTTGCACTTGAAGCCATAAGCATTGCACAAAGCAAAACTTCTTCAAAAGACAAAAACCACCAGGCTCACCGGCTGGATTTTGTGGCCTAGGAGGGGATTGCACAGAGAAGTCACTTGTCAAGGCAAGCAGCGCATCCATTGCTTCAGCATCTGCTCCAGTATAGTCAAGCTGCTCATGGGCACTGCCAGCGCCGCCTGCATCTACTTCTTCTTCTTGCTTAGCATGGGTAATGTCACCAGCAGCATATGGCTCAAACTGTATGCCAGAGTGCAGAGACTGTAAGCTGTTGGCAGCATCATGCAGGCTGGCCTGATTCAGCTCAGCTTGTGGGTGCTGCTCCTGCATGTCCTCATCTGGTGCTGATGCATGCGGCTGATCACTGCATATGCCATTGACTTGCGTACTGGGCACATGCGGCAGATTTGCTGCCATGGCATTGGCTTGTTGGTGGTTGATCCCATTTTGGTATGGTGGGTTTGGCACTGGGGTTGGCTGAAGGGCGGCATGGGGGTTAGGGAGGCGCAAGCTGGGATGTAGCAAGAGCTGTCTGATGATTGCAGGGTGGCGGTGCTGTGCTGCAAAGTGCAGGGCTGTGCGCTTGTCCCAAGACTGCTGCAGCGGATCTGCCTATAGGACATGTAGGGGTTGTGCACACTTCAAATAGTGAAGCTGTAAATGTGAGCGATGAGGTTTGTGTTGGGTAAAAATTGGTTTAGGTTTACCTGGCAGAGTAGGAGTGCTGTGACGATGTCGACATTCCCTGCTCTTGAAGCAATGTGCAGAGGGGTAAGTCCCCACTCATCGGCTTTGTTGACCATGGCAGGTAAGGCTGAGCATAACATGTGTGCAGCTGCTGTGTGTTGGTGCTCTACTGCGCAGTACAAGGGTGTCTGATCACGGTCATTTGTATCTGATGCAACTGCTCCCTGCAAACACAAGTGTGTGTGCAGACACTGGCAGATGGCTGTGGTTCAAAAAACAGGTGTCCAGCAGAGATTGCTTTAGACAAGCAGCATGGTGCTGTTCATGTGCTTGAGAGGGCAACCTGTGTCAGGAGTGCTTCTATTGCTGCAGTGCTTCCTTGTGCAGCAGCTATGTGCAATGCTGTGTCACCAGTGGTGCTGACATCGCAAACATTGGCACCGTGCTGTATAAGCAGTCTCACGGAACCTGCTTGACCCCCTGCATATGCCAAACTTTTAGCTCCCTTGAGTCCAGCCAATGGCCTGATGCCAGGCTCAAGCGACTTAAATGTTCGTCCAGATGAGGTGCAGGAGTTGCTTTGTGTGCAGCTCACCGGCAGCCGCATAATGCAATGGGGTATGCCCTGCCTTGTCTGCACTTCTGATGCTACTGCCTTGACCCAACAAGACCTGCAATAGGGAATTTTTGGTATTGTGCTCGCTGAAACTCATGTGACAAAGCATGCTGTCACCTGTAACGCGCCGATGTCGCCACAAGCTGCGTGGTGCAGCTCGGTGATCGACTCAGGCTGTTGCTGGTCCATTTTCCAGGCTTGGGTCGAGGGGTGTCCCTGCCAGATGTCGCGGGATGCTGGTAGCATGATGAGCTGTCTGGCCAAGTCTTGTCCACGCTGAACCACTTTAGATTGTTTGCACCGGCATAGAGTCTAATAGAGTGAGGTCAACAAAAAAATGAGAAAAAGGCTCCGAGACCATTCTGGTAAACGGTAGCGTTACGGCGTCCTTTTTCGCCTGCTCTACACGGCGCTTTATTGCTGCAAATGGTCCAAGTCCGGCATAGAATGAGCGTGAGCAATCATACCTGGGCCCAAGCTCGCAAGTGCGCAGCGAGTCTGAAGCCGTACGTATTCTGTAGGCCACACGGGCCCTCGGCTAAGTCGAGGCATAGGTCTGCCTGACCAGCACTTTACAAGCATGGCATTGTTGGTCCCACAAACTGATGGCGAGACGCAGACGCCTCGGCAGTACCAAACTGAGCTGTTTTTGGAAGCTCGTAAACGAAATGTACGCCTCCCTTTTGCATAGGCTTATCGTTGATCTGTGCCTCGTTTGCGAGTCTGCGCCGGCGGAACATGTTTGCTAGCCAGCAATTGAGCTGTTTCATCTGTTCTCACTTCTCCATGCCTTTTGACGCTCGCCAAGGCAGCATCTGGCTCGTACGCAGCTTCTTGCTTGGTCTGCACAACCTGGTCTGGCAGCTCCTGCACTGCTTTTGCTGTTGCCCGAGCAGAATGACAAAGTGCCCTTGTGCTGCAGGTGATAGCATACTTGGATACAGGTCAGCAAAGGAGGCGCACCCTCAACAGCATGCATGTCAAACTTGGCATATATCCTGCTGCTTCTTGTTTTGAGTCAAAGCCTTTTTTTCTCAACACAACTTCAATGCCTTGTGCTGCCCAGCCTACAGTGTTGTTGCATCCAACATTGCAGTATTGGGCATCCCAGCTCTGACTCTGTGTCTGCTGTAGCATTGTCTGTGAGATTAACACAGCATCCAGATCGCACAGCTTGGCATTTGAGCATGTCAGACCGCACACCCACAAGTTTGTCTTGGCTTTCAGGCTCTGGCAAGACTTTGGTGTCTGTGCTGCTCATCAAGGACAAGGCAGGCAGTCTGAACGAGAATGGGCACAAACGTGTCACCATCTTTTTGGCTCCCAAGGTCTTGCTGGTGCAGCAGGTATGCTTGCATGTAACGATTTTCATCGACTGTTGAATAAGAGCTTGGCATGAGACACCCACACTGGTTTTAGTGAACGCACTGGCATTCCATGTATCACCGACTTTATGCTCTGCAAGCCTGATATTGCCTATGCAATGCTGAATGTTGTTGCAGTTTGAACAGTGTACTGAGACTGTACAAAGACTCTCTGTGTAAAATGTGTCAGAAGCATTGACTGGTCAAACTCGGCTTGCTGGGGATTGCTGACGACAGAACGTGTTCCCAGCGTCTGACGTAAAATGAGTCTGGGGGCTTACATCAAAGAATTGTTGACTGTGAGCACGTTGTTGTGTTGCAGCAAGCAGATGTGTTGCGCAAGCACACCAGCCTCAGGGTATCCCACTATTGTGGTGATATGAATGTGGACTACTGGGACCGACGAAGATGGGGTAAGGAGCTGCAAGAACAGGACATCTGGGTGATGACTCCTCAGATCCTGCTCAATGTCCTGCGGCACGGCTTCCTAAAGGTTAGCCATCTGTTACCGTTCACACACATTACACACCCATCTTTGCAGGCATACTGCAACAAGAGTCTGTCCTGTGTTTTCCATCATCGCCGGGGGTATAAATACTCAAAACTGTTATGCTGGCGGTCCTGCCATTGTCTGTTATGCTGTTTGGAACAAGTACAGCTAACTCAATGGTCTGCTGGCGCAGATTACAGACCTGAACCTGCTGGTGTGTGACGAGTGCCACCGTGCTGTCAAGAAGGACCCCTACAATTGTATCATGCAAGAGTTCTATCATGACCGGTCAACTGAGGTGGGTTTTCCTTTCTATTGGCACTTCTTACCTGAACAGCAGCTGAGCTGGTAGTTCTGCACACAACATGCACTGACTGCAATCACTTTGTGCCATCCACGACAGCTGAGGCTCTGTGAAGTGGATCTCCTAGACTTGTTGTGTGCCTGATGTATGGCACTGTCACGGCTGTCACAGTCTGCAGTCATCCATGGCCGTCCCAACAGCCACTCACACTCATCACACTCCCTATATGTAGTGCATCTTGGCGCTTACTTGCTGCATCCCAACTGCCCTCATCAGTGACAACTTACCAGCAGTCCACTTGAAGTCAGCATTGTTGTGACATGTAATTACAGGGTGCGCGGCCGCACATTTTTGGCATGACAGCATCTCCAGTAAACACCAGAGCCAAGCAAACCCAGATGAAGGTAGCTGAGGCTGTTTGGCAGCTGGAGCGCAACATGGACGCCCAAGTCATCACTGTCATTGGCAGGGACCCTGTCACTGCTGCTGCTCCTCTGCCAGAGCTCAAGCTACTGTACTATGTTCGCCAGCACACGTCAGACTCCCTCAAGGAGGTCGAAGGTGAGACTTATCATGTGGGACTGTGTCAGGCTTGTCAGCAGTGCACAGTGCTGTTGTGGGTGTTGTGTTGCCTCTGTGGCATGCTTGCAAAAACTTCTATTCACAACCAAAACCAGCAGACACCCACTTGTTGTCTGTTGTGCCTCCAAAGGCAAGGTTGCACCTGAACGACTTTCGTGATCATCTAATCTTTGCCTCACACAGCAGTTGACAAAAGTGATTATGACTGATCTGACCTGGTTGTGGGGATGCAGCTGGGCTTGCTGCCGCCATTTGGACCTTGCACAGAGGGGAAACAGTGATGGCTCAGCTGGAGGCAGCACGCGCCCAGCAGGCAGCTGAAGCAGCCTGCATTGGGCTGACCCTAGACGAGGAGAAGATCACCAGCCTCAGCGCATCCACCAGGCGCCACCTGCAGGGCTTAGCCCTTGTTGTGCAGGTGGGTGTTGTCCTTCAGGCACAAGATCACAGTCACCACAGCTCTTGTGCATGTAGGCTGTTGAATGTGTCATTGCAGTACGGGCAAAAGCCTGGGGTACACAACAAACTCTAGGGGTTTCCTTGGTGGACTTGCAGTTTGTGTTTTCCCACTAGGCAGCTCCCTACAAGGTCAAAAGGTATGTTGCGTCATTGCCCAGGCTTTCAGTATAATGCATTGTACAGTCAACACACAGTCAAGCTGACTGTGTGTCGAGTGAGCACCAAAGCAGGCCTCCTAATCTCACACTGCTCCTTGTTGACGCTCAGTGCGTAGCGCAAAAGCTGAGCCCACGGTGTGCGCCAGCTAAATCCTTTACTCTAGATCCTAAAGCCTCAGTGTCCCTTATTGACGCTCTGTGTCTAGTGTAGGAGCTGTGTCTATGCTGTGTATGAGCTACACCCTTAATTCTATAAGGGCTGCCTTATGCCCAGAAGTGTGCATTAGCTAAACCCTTGGTTCTATAAGCGCTCCTTGTTGACGCTTTGTGCCCAGTGCAGGAGCTGGGTCCCTGGTGTGCAGCAGCAGTGCTGTTGGAGCTACTCCGGTCAAAGCAGGTCAACAACCTTCTGGACCTGACTGGTGACATGGCTGCCGACAACAAATACACTGATGACGGTCCAGACTCGGCGGCTATCAGAAAGACCCCAGGCGCATACGTGCCCGCAGCCACTGCCGGTGAGGCAGCACCTGGTCTTACAAGCCAGATCGAAGGGGCAACTCCTGCCAGTCAGAGCTCAGGCAAAGGGCAAGATGCTGCTAGTCAGGATCAGCCTGACACAGACATGCCAGATGTGTTTGCTGTGAAGAAGCCGGCGCCTGTGACGCCAGAGGTGCAGGCTCTGAATGTGGCTTTGAGGGAAGTGACCAAGATGCTGACGCAGGCTCTGCCTCTCAGCAAGCGGCGCCGCCTGGCATCTGCTCACGGTGAGGCCACACGTACACTGGTGCTTTGTCTTGCACAAAACAGCTGAGCTGATCATTCAAATCCGCAGCGTCGACTTGCATTAGATCTCAACCATAACAGTGCAAACCCCAAAACCACCAAACCGTTTATCATGTCAAACTTCCGTAACGAAATAAAAGTTTTGCAAAGCTCTAGGGGTTTTGGAAACCCTAACAGCCCAAGATCACATGCGATTTAATGCTGGGGCATTTAAACAGCTGAGCATATATGCAGGCTTGTGGCTGTGACTACCCTGTTACCATCTGCCTGACGGCAGTGATACGCATGCTAAGGAAGTGTGCCATGTGTATAGCATGGAGGATGTGGTGTTCTGAGATGTTGGCGCATGTCAATCAACAAGTACTTGTGGGTTTGCCGCGGCTTATGTGGTGCGTGGCTGCACCACGAGCTGTAGCACCAGCTGTGGTACAACCACATATCATATACAGCTGAGGCAAACCCACAGCGCATGTTTAGCTTTTACCCAAGCTGTGAAATCCTGCTTCTGTATGTGTCACATGCTTGTGTATGTGTTATAACCCATTGTGTTCACGTGGCCATGCAGCCTTGAGCCAAATAGACCCGGCAGCTCACAACTTTAAGATTCTGTTGCGCCATGTTGTCAGCCGTGTCATGGATGCAATCCCCAGCAAGCTGCTGGACCAAGAGCTGGGGATCAAGTCGGTCACAAGTCAGAACGAGGAGGTGGGTCCAGAGTCCCAGCCAACTGAGGCTACGCAGGGTGACCAGGCACAGCAGGCAGAGCATGCACAGCAGGACGCTGAGTCTAAAAAATATCAGCAGGCAGCAGACTCTCAGCATGCAAAGCATGACGGTGGCAATGACGGGGATTTTGAAGAGGAAGAGGAAGGCAGAGTCAGGCTGCCCTTGTTCACCAACAAAGTCATGATCTTAGTGCAAGACCTTCTGCAGTACAAGGTATGTACTTGTCTTCAGGTTGTGCTCACACTTGGTCTCTCCACTGCCTCTATGAGCACGTCCTTCTATGTGTTTCCAAAAGAGTTGCTGGTCTGCAGACTGTCATCAGTGCTTCATCACACCCTTCCCAAGCTGCAATTGCTGCACCTGCCCTGGCTCTCTCATTGCCTTGCTAGTGCCCACAGGATGATGTCACAGCTTCTAAGCTGGCTGCCTACAGCACAATGGAGGAGGCAGCCAAGCGCCACTGGTCAGCCATCCTGTTTGTGACAAGGAAGATGACAGCTCTGGGTCTGGATGCCCTCTACAAGAGTGCGCCCTGTCTGAAGGCTTGGAGGGCTGCGACCCTAGTTGGGTACGGGGGGGGCAGCCTGGCCTCTAGCTGCCTTACCAGCAAGGTGGGTCAAACCTTAATGCCGGTGCCATTGTAAGAGCATGTGATTTGACGGTGAAGGCTTGCTGAAATGTGTCAAATTTGTACTGTTGTGGACATGATCTGCTGTGTTGCTTGTCTCTCACTCGCAGAATTTTACTCTGGTCCCCCTTCACATCTAAGGGTTGTCACTGCAGCAACATCCTGTACTCAAATGTTGGTGTACAATCAAAGCGACTAGCATGCTTGGTGATATGCGCTGGTTGCCACAAGACATGATTGAGCTTTCAACACTTTCTTGTGTGATGCTGTGCAGGCCCAGCATGGAGTACTGCAGCAGATGAAGGCTGGGGAGCTGGACATTGTCATATCCACAGCTGTGGCAGAGGAGGGCCTGGATGTGAAGCAATGCCAGCTGGTCATCCGCTTTGACTTGCCCTCCACTCTACTGGCTTTTGTGCAATCCAGGTGCGCCACCAGGCTCTCTCAGTCCTCACACACAAGTGGCCAAGCACACACTGCTGCTGCGTGACTCAGTCAGGGAGTCAGGCCTGCTTCACAATCGCAGAGACATGGTTCTGTTGGACCTACAGATCATGTTTTGGCTGTTATCGAGTGATACTTGTATATGATGGCGCAGCTTAGCTAGCAATCTAGCGATTTTTTTACAGCCACCGTTTAGAAGGCTTTGATTCATTGCTGTCCACGGCAGAACCGAGTCATCAGATGTTGACTCTAGGAGTTGATCAGACACCCCAGAGCACAAGTGATGTATGCCAAAGCAAACACAGAAGAACATCACTTTTTGTCTGGTCACTTTGACAGCTTCACTTGTGCTTTGTGGTGTCCCCCTGTAGATGCTCATCATGGATCCTGTCAACATCAGGTTGCCCACATGACCTTTGCATCATGCACACCCATTATTGGTTGTGCATAGAGTCATGCGCCAACAGGGGTGTGACCTCAACGGCTGGGCTGTCAGGAGTCTCACCCCTTGGCTGGTGCCTCAGTGCTACATGCTGAGATACATAGCGTGCATGCAAATTCAAAGCAAGATGCTGTGATAGAACATGTGAGACTGCAATGAATGAACACTGTCGTTAGTTAGGCTTGTACATGCGTGTGTCACTCAGGCATTTTGACATGCTCTCTCAGCAACTTAGCTACACTCTCACATGGCGGTCATCTGCCTGGGCAGCCTCATGGTTGTCAACAGTGGCTGGCTTTGGCTGGCTTTAGCACAGCAGTCACACTGAAACAGACTGGCATCAAAGCACACCTTGGTAATCACAGTCCCTTGAGCATGACACTACTTATGCATGCTGTTGGGGATGAATGAGGCTAAATCTGATCATGCAAAAGTGCAAAGGCCAGTCATATATGTACTTGCTGGCACATTGGCCAATAGGAGAATCTTGGCTGGCAACCCCCCCCCTATACAGTGTTCTGGCGCCTCTTTGTTTTGTTACTTCACAGGGTCACAGGGTTCCTACAAAGGTTGCCAAGCACACTGTAGAGTGCTTGCCTTATCAGTTTGTACGGCTCCATTGTGGGAACCCAGTCAAAGCTGGCCGTCAGTTTTTGTTTCACATCAGCAACTTCCTGCAAGCAAAGGCCTTGATCTTTTGCAGTCTGGTACATAAGCTAGCAATGTGACACCAGGCGACTGGCTGTTACCTATCCGCGCACGCTGCAAAAAGGGCTTACATGCCACCTGCTGCAGCAACGCTTGCAAGCATGAGTCAAGGTGAGAGGTGGGACCGGCAAGGCTGGGCTTCACCATCTGGGCTGTGTCCTTTCAGCCATCATGCTCACCATGCATCATGGTGTTAAGGCCTCTGTCCATGTGTTGACTGCTCATTTCTTGCCCAGTACTCCCTCTGCCCTGCTCATGCCTGCATCAAGTATCAAACTGTGACTACAATGATTGCCACCACTGTTGATGTCATTGCCTGCCACGCTGATGACACTGGCTGCCTCCATGCTTGATGGGCTTGATGGGCTCTGCATGTTTCCTTCCTCGCTAATGCAATCTGTGGTTGTGAGTCCTAAAGTATCTCCCCAAGGTAGAAACGCATTTTTACTGTCCCCAGGCGTTGCGGAGTTTAGATTTCCACTGTATGGACGCTTCTGAATCAAAATAGACGTTTTGGGATTGAAAAGAGCAATGTGTATTTCGCCGCATCACTCAGATACTGATCTTGTGTGCGAAGTTTCTAGGGGCTGGCACCTTTTGCGTTCGTGTGTGTGTGCTTGCAGTGATGCACATGAATGTCAAACGTGCAAGCCTTCACAGAGACAAAATCAGTAGCTGATTTATGAACATAGCTCAGACAGACAGCGCCGCTGTCAAGCTTACTGGTGCAGAGCAAAATTGGAGGCTGGCTGCTTTGTCTTATGGGAATGCATCTCTTGTTGAATGCATGGGTGTCATCTGGCTGACGCCCAATTGAGTTTGCAGAGATAAATCTCAAAAACTTTGCACCTCATCCTCGTTGTGTACATGTCAAACAGTCAATTGGACAGAATGTGGCTTTTCATGTGGCAGCCTGCAGTTTCAGCTAGTGTCTGGCTTGCCTCACACATGCTTGTGAATGTTAAAACTTGGGGTGAAATGTAGCATGGGTCTTGCCCACCGTTATTGGATGCCATTGCCAGTTCTGCACCCAAGGAGCATGCATCACGCGACATAAACAAGACAAGATGCATGGCGTCACCACACTTGCATTTCAATCCTGTCCGATTACGCTTAGGTTTATGCTACCTTGCGGGTAAACCAGCAGAAACGATGCACACAATTGTGACAACTACCTCTCCTAAAACCTCACATCCCATAAGTCTTCTAGAGATGGTACATGTTTCTGAAGGTGTGCGACCCAGGACCCTTTACTTTTACTTCGCCTCTGCTGACCCAGCGTGTCATGCTCTGCCAAGCTTGAGAATCCAGCCCATGGCAGCCTGCCAAATCAGGATGTTTAGTGCTGTCTGTCACTTTATAGCAGCTGAGCATGATAACCAGCTCAAATGACAGCGATAGTGCACAAAGGATTTTGCATTGCAAAAGCTGTACCAAGACAGGTGCTTGGCTTCCTCCAGAAGGCTTCTGCTTCATGACGATTTTGTCTCAGTGCAAGCCCAGGAGCCAGCCAAACAGCAGGAATTGGCAAGTTTTTTCATCATCACTGAGTGCTTGTCAGAGTTGTACAAGCTTACGGGATGACAATTGGCATCTTTGAGCTGATGCACTTCTTTGCCATCACTGAGTGCCTGTGAGAGAGTTGTGCATCCTTATCTTGAGCCGGCAGACTTCTCCACCATCACTGAGTCTTTGTGGAAGGTGTGGAGGACTCCAGCTGAAGCTACAGGATGACTATCAACATCCTTATCTTGAGCTGGCGGACTTCTTCACCATCACCACGTGCTTGTGAGAGGTGTGGAAGATTCCAGGTGAAGTCACAGAAGATGACCAGTTTGTGCGAGGGGCAGGGCCGTCTGTTGTTCATGAGCAGAGCTGCTGTCCATGATGTTTCAGGCAGCCCTGCCCCTTGGCCACTCCTCTGGGTGTGCTTTTGAATAGGCTAGAGGGCTCTGGACCACTAGCAGGCTGTGGCACCACAAGCTGTGGCACCAGCAGACAGCAAAGCGGTGCTGCATCGCCAGTCTGTCACCTGATTTCAGGTACATGACTTCACATGAGCTAGTCAGAGGCAGGGCAAAGCAGCCTGAGATTCAGCATCAGCATGCGCTGCACCTGCTTTAGTCATCCTCAGCTCTACTGACCACGCCCAGCAGATCTTTGTCAAGGACTTTGTCTCTTGCTCCTATAAGCTGTGCATGTCGCGGTTGCTTGGGTGCTTGCAAGCTGCAAGTCTGACTGGTGTTGCTTGTACTGCTCTGCTTCCAGCCACACGTAAGCAAATGATTATCCAGCTTTGTCAAGTCAAACTGTCTCAGCTGTTCAAGTAGCAACTAAGCCACCCCAAGATTTTTCCGCTTAGCTGATTCCTGGAGACACAAGGTTTCTACAGTTATGCTGTGTCGCGTCAGGACCATCGTGTGCAGATTCACATGGTCAGCATGTCAGGAGTTGATACCTTGGCATTGCATACAATAATTGGAGGAGCCCCAAGCAAAGAGTTTTCGGGCAGGATGCTATGACTTATTGTGCCTTAAGCATAATGAGCCATAGCATGCTGCTCAAAACTTCTGTTTGCATAGTGTGCCCTATGTAGGTCCGGCACACAAACATACATCATATAACATTGCCTTGCTTCGGGAATCTCAAGCGCAGACTCACGTCGTAAACATTTCAGTAGTTGATATGCTGGCAGTGAATGCAAATGGCGAGTGGCAAATCATGCAGCAGACAAAGGTCTCCTCCAGACCTGAGCAGCTGCCTTTCAACTGCAAATGCTCAGGCACAGCCCAACAAGGTGACTCATTTCAGGCTGACCCAATGGCAAGACATTGCAAAGGTGTGTATGACATAGGGAACCTGTGCACTTCAAGTTGCGCTTCAGAGATAAACTCTTTGTTGGCAGATGCCAGCAGCAGAAACGCCCAATCTAGTTCAAGAGCAAGGTAAAGTGATTCCATGCTTGAGTATAGAGCTGGAATCCGATGCTCTTCTCATGAGCAGCTGGATGAAGAGTGAAGTTTTGATGCTGCAATGTAAGGTGTGAAGGTTCAAGATAAGCGTAACACGCAAACACCTCAACAATGCAGCTTGAGTCAAGCTGATAAACTCAGCATTGTCAACTCTTGAGACTTTGCAGAAAGCCATGAACTGCATGTGACTGGGGCTGCATTTCTGTTAACTCATTGTGCAAGTTTCTCCTCCCAGAATTAATTAGCGACTGCTCACACTGCCCCAGCACCAAACAAGGGCATGACGCAGCAATTGCAACCACTCAGCAACCATCTGTCTGGAAGTTTGAGAATGTCAAAGCAGTTGATGCCAGAGTTGAATATTGTCATGGGTCAGATGTCCGTCCCATGACAGCATCAAGGCCCAACATCATGTGCTCTGAAATTAAGGTATTCAAACACGTGAAAACTAGTTCTTTGAGTGTAGACAGTGCCAAAAGGCATAGGCTCAACATGGCCACTTACATGCAAGGGAGGTTGTCATTGAGTTCAGATGACCAGATTGAGCAACACCCATCAACAAACTCACATGCATGTAGGTGATGTCCACATGCTGCTGTATGGGCCTCAGAAGCTCTGTGCATCTTCACATATGTATTTGCCCGCAAGCTTTGCCACTACAGACAGATGTATAGACGTATCAAAGCAGATGAGGGGCAACCATGCCGCACAAACAGCTGGTCCACTCATGTGCTGCTTATCAATGAAGCAAGCCCACTCACATAAGTGACCCATTTAAGCACCTCCTGCTGGCATCGAGAAGCATTGACTCAGAAGTGTCCAGCAGCCAGGAGGCCACGCCAAGTTTGTGTGCTAAATTGCTTGTCACGCCGATACAATTTTCACCATGAAGCTGAGGGTGTGCTTAAGCTCAAGCAGGTATTGACCCCAGCGTAATTTTGTACGTAGCGGGGCTGAAGGAAAGCTGTTGTCTCCATGGTGAGACATATGGATCTGAGGAAGGCCTGAGGTTTCAGACCCCTGTGTCGCCTCTGAAAAGCGCAGATGGTGGTTGTTGCTCTAGCGATACAGGTCTAAACATGCACACGGCTCCAGCAGAAAGCATGCTTCTCAGTTGAGATGCTGATGCCATCTCAGAAACACACCACCAAAGGCTTGATTTGTGACAACTTTCCAAACGAGCGGCTTGCATAGATTGACCTGTGAGTTTGCAGCAGCAAGCTGGCGCCCTGAAGGCGTTAGGGTGTAGAGTTTAGGGTTTAGCCAACCCGAAACCACAGGACTGATTGTCTGCACGACAACAACAGCACAGCAGCACTGTCTGTGATGATGCTGGATCCGCCACCCACACTCCAGACTCAACAAACAGAGAGGCGTCTGTTCCCTAAGCTTCACACACTCATAACTGCAGTGCAGGCGTAGCACCTTGAGCTAGCTTAACAAAACAAGGTGACTCATTTCAGGCTGACAATGCTCGGGCACAGCCCCACAGGCAACATATGCTTGTTGGTCATCCAGGTGGACATCAGCATTCTGGGCTGTTACTGTGTTGTGTCTGTTTGGATAATCGTAAACATGACTCCGGTCCTCCAGACGGACACCAAACATGGTTAACCTAGAAGGCTACTGTCCGTCTTTCTGCCAGAAACTGCAGCAAGCATCAGCTGCAGCTCAGGTACAAGCAAGCTGGGTGTAACGCATCTGAGCAGAAGGTGCAGGCAGTGCAGCACTGTAAAATTGGCATGCAAAGCTGGCAAAAAACAACTGTTGCAGTGTAGATAGTGACTTGACACCTGCTGTGCAGGCATGCACGCAATCCTGCAACCATGTGTGCCATTGCTGCCGTGGACACTCAGTGTCAGGCACACCACCGCATTGCATGACACCTCATTGTCCAATTCAGCAGTGGCAAAGTCAGAAAGTCAACCCCACTGCTGTTGTATCTGGCGCTCTGGCCAGGGTAAACGCCTCACTGGAAAGGCGCTTTCATGATGTCATTTTGCATGACTCACATGTGAGAGTGGACTGGATGTCAGTGTGTAGGATCCTGCACCCATGCATCCTTCACATCCTCACATGCTTATGCCAAACATCTGTCACGTCAGCACCTCAAAATTTGCTCACCGAGTGGTCCTGCAGCCAAAGCCTGTAATCTTCTTCTTCTTCTTCTTCCTCCTCCTCCTCCTCCTCCTCCTCCTCCTCCTCCTCCTCTTCTTCTTCTTCTTCTTCTTCAGCCTTCGCTGTGCAGCTGCATACATGCCAAGATCCTCGAGGCAAAGTGGATAGCAGCCAGTGTCACAGCATAGAACGCCTTTTCAGTGTCATTGCAACAAATGTACTTTTGTGGCATGAAAGTTGCTTTTGTGCCATGACACTGATGTTGCCAGCTGGGCGTAGCATTCTGCCAGGCTGATTGTCAGCCAGCTGGATGGCAGATTCAAAACACAGCTCTGATATTTGTGCGTGAGGCACAGGGAGTTGCCAGAGAAGCAAGAGTTGAGTCCAGATCTTTGGCAGGTGTTTCTTGCGGCTCATGAGTGTACCAGCGTAATGACACTCTGTAGACTTCGCTACCCAACCACGTTTCCCAGGTGTCATGACAGGTCTGATCAGCGTTTCTGCTGGTGCCCTCTTGGTAGTACTGTTGTAGGTATACTACATACATTCAACATATACCACGTCCCTGACAGCACAGATTGGCATATAACTGAGATTGAGGTCGAAAATTTATGTTTACTGTGATGTCGCTGTAGGATGTCGCTGAACCTTGCTTCAACTTGTTACTTCAGTCAACATGAGAAGCAGCGAGCTGATGCAGGGTTGTGCAGCATCGTACTGCACAACTAACATCAGCAAGCATTGTCATCAGCCCATTCATATTGGTGGACAGTACACAACATATTCTGGTATGGGATATAGTTATGTACAATATATGTTGTAGTATGGAAGATGCTTACGTACAGTATTCAAGATATGATGTTGTGTGCCTTCCACCCAAGCGTCTTTGGTGATCATGCGTGCTCATGAAAACCTGATTTCGTGCTTTGAACAAGCACCTACCGTGCCAATGCTAGCTGGCAACCGTAACAAGTCTCGATTGACATCATGTCAGCAGCATTTTGCGATCTGCTGCTGAAGATGTGCTTACACTCTGCTTGACTCTGTACGAGGTCTTTACTGTGGCAAGGGGGGTCTGTAGTCTGCTTGCTCGTTGCACAGCTCTTGACAGTTGTCTCTGCATCGGGAGCAGTCTTCAAAGCCACCACCACAGTCACAAATCCCTCTACGTGAGTATGCATGCCTTTACAATCAGGCATCAGTGTGAAAGGTGGATTGTCATGCCACCAGCTCAGAATCCCTCCCTGCTTGATGGCATCGTTGCTTCAGGATCACTTTGCAACTTTGTTAACAGCAGGATTCAGCTCAGAACAGTGCTGGATTGAGTTAGCAGGCTGTTTTGCTCAGCAGTGGCCGCAGGTGATCAGTACAGCCTGCTGCATCAGGCTAGCACTGTCCGGGATGTCCCTGATTAACTTTGCAGCATGTCTGTGGCTTGACACGCTTTGTCAGAAGTCAATCAGGGGACATCTGTGGCATCCCAGATCTCTCAGGAATTGTTCTTGTGTCAGAGACTCTGCAGTAAGTATCTGAACAAACTATGTCCAGACAGGCTGATATATGCAGTCCACCCACAACACGCATTGATACTGTGGTTAACAATGGTGCCTATGCATCAGTCTGGTGTCTGAGTGTATTCAGCTACTCAAGCTCTTGTTGCCAGAACATTAAGGTTTCTCTGGTAGGCTCTCCAAATCAGCAGCAAATGTGTGTGTCGGTGTCAGCAGACATAAGATCAGACACATCCCACCAGTGCAAGTGTATGTACCCATACCTGCCCGTGATGGTCTGTCACACATTTGCACAGGCCTGCATGGTTGTCATTCCCTTCTGTTGCGTCTGACTTGAAGCTGGTGCTGAACGCCACGCTTAGAACTAGCTACGAAGCTCAGAAGCAGCAAATGAGATCAATAACCCTCAAGGCATGTGCAAATCCTGCCGAGGCAATACGCCTCAGCTTGCCAGCTGCAGCAGCGTAACTGCCATTGAGCCTGCATGTGCCTATACCGGTGTTCCAACACCAACACTAAACCTTCACACCTAACTTCTAAACCCACTACAAATGCCCAAACCTTACATGTGTTCCAGCCATGCTTGTGTCCCCTCTGACACTGTACGGGTCCTGCACCTTTCCTATGGTGATCAGTTTCAACCAATCAATAAATCAATCAATTTACATTTCCTGTCTTTAGGACTCGTCAACAGACAATCACCGGGAAAGTTCTGACAATGCTGAGTTTGGATGGAAACAAGTCATTTAATGCTGTTCTGGGCCAAGAAAAGTTTCACCTGGCTCGTGCTGTGGTGCAGGGGCAGGGCACGTGCACATGGCTCACACTACGTGCTGATGCTGGAGCAGGGCAACAGAGACCATGAGCTGCTGCTGTCCCAAGTTGTCGGGTAAGCACTCCCTCAATCGTGGGAATTTTGTGGAGTGCTTCTGTTGCTGCTGTATGGCTTAGAGACTTGATGCAAGCTGTGCTGTGAACATTTCATATTGTCCCGTCAGTTGTAACACATGGAAAATCTGTGGGTTCAGAGGTTGTTTGTATGCGCTTTGTTTGTTTTCATCACTTCTGTTCTTTGTATCGCGGTCATAGCTTTTTAGGGAGACTTGCGCAAAGACGGTACGAAGCCGGTTTCGACATGAAGCTCTACTGGCAACAAGATGGCGACTTGGAGCTTTGTGTCAAATGCTGTCAGGCAGATCATGCACGCTCTATTTGCAGTGCAATCTTGTCATATTGTTGCATGGACACAGAGGCAAAAAAAAAATGCTGACTCATTTGTACACTTACCTGCAGGTACGAGGCCAACATGCGTTTTCATGCCAAGCGCCGCCCTGGCCTGGGTGAAGAAGAGGACAAGGAAGAAGAAGGGGATGTCATGCTGACTGAGATGGACATCAACCACATCCCTCTGGAGATGCGTGAGTACAGAGTTGCGAGCACTGAGGCGCGAGTGACCCTGGCCAGCGCCAAGCCCCTGCTGTACATGTTTTGTGCGAAGCTGCCTGCTGACAGGTCAGCCACGCTAACTTCTATCATAGGGGTTAGGGTTTGGTAACATATTTTAGGGTTCAAGTACCAATTAGCATGTGTGAATGGTCAGCAGAGAAACAAGTCTTGCAGCATACACAGCATGAGTGCTGCCTCATGTGACATTTATCAAGCGAATGATGCATGCGCATGCCTTGGTTTGATGTTCAGCTGCTGCGTATTGTGCAAACAGCGCTGCAGGACTTCTCAAGGGGCAACACAGCACACAAGGCTGCCTGGCTAAGCTTTGGCACCAAACTGCCTGCTGTGTCTTTGAGCTTGTAAGGGCATGGGTTGGCATCCTCAGCTGATCAGACTGATGAACGTTGACCATTCCAAGTGCAGGTATACAGTACTGAGGCCTAGATTCAGCACCCAAGTCTTGGGGGAAGATGCGCGCCTGATGGGGTACCAGTCTTCTGCCATTCTGCCAAACAACAGTCCTGTGCGCATCGCCCAGGGCCAGATCCAGCGTACCAGGGCCCTGGCCCAGGCCTCTGCCAGCCTGGAAGCTTGCAAGCAACTGCACCAGGTGAGCTTTGCTGCACTAGTCCTCTGCAGAGGGCTTGCTTTACTTGTACAGAAACAGGCTGCTTTGGTTTGTCTGCCTCTGGTGATGCAGTTGAATGGCAGCTTGGCCATAGACTGTCTAGCAGACTGATCAGTGTTCTGTTACAACTCCAAAAAATGTAGTTAGAGTCACAACGTTCAGAAGTTCCAATCAGCAAAAATTACAACTATATACGTCAACTTTACAGGAACACAATGGTGTGCTAGCGCACTTCACTCAAGGTGGTTTTGTGCTGGTTTTGTCTGAGCAGCATGCTAGCCGTACGTCTAGAGTGATGTGCTATGGAGCGTCACCAAACAGGACCATGCGTTGGCTCTGTTTGCGGATGATCATGTCACATCACGCAAGGCATATTACCAGCATGCTGTCAGCACAAATGTGCAGGTCAGCTGCATCAACAGCAATTTCACAACCTCCAGTCTGATGACACTCCTTTGCTTGCTTGCAGTCTGGAGCCTTGGACGAGAATCTTCTGCCAGATGTGCCCACCTTCGAGCTGGATCCAGATGATGACTCGGACGAGGAGATCCTCTTTGCCAAGGCCATTCCGGTCACTGCCAGGAAGAGGAAGAATGCAGCGGCGGTGGCAGCCGCCATGATTGACATGAACGGCTTCCAAACTGTGATGAGCCCGGCTGAGGCCAAATCAGTGCAGAAGCAGATCACCCTCAAGCCCAAGATACCTGAGATATTAAAACAGCCTGCTGAGCCTGACGACAAGTAAGATCTCATGTCGTAATAATTATAATAATAATAATAATAATTAAAACGCTTTCCAGCTCATGATGAGCTAGGTACGTGCAGGACAAGTCTTGTCTCTCCATGTCGTACTAAGCCAAAAGTACCTGACGTCATCACAGCTGCACTCAAGAGTGCATGTTGATGCGGCATTCAGCAGCTGCCACGTCTTGCACAGGAACAGAATGCTTAGCAGTGGAATTTGGTGCATCTGGTGGCATTTGCATAAACGTACTGGTAAGCATGCGTTGTTTGCTGAATTGAGTAGACTCATTGTTTGCAGGCATTTTGCTTGGCTTTCTGTAGATTCCCTTGTTGATGCTGACCTCCTGGTGTGCCTGCAGGGGCATCACAACCTGGCTGCTGTACAAGTTCACCATCACCGCCAAGATGGGGTTCATGTACCACATCCCCGGCCCAGATGAGGACCCCGACGACCCCAAAACCAACACCTGCCCTCTGGACCCGGTTCTGGAGAACAAGCTCAACATGCTGGCTGCGCTTCCCAAGCAAGTTTTTGGAATGCTGGTGCCTAAAGAGCTGCCTGATGTGAGAGCGCTGATGCCTTACTCGCTGCGCCTGCCACATGCCAGAGATGCTCTGGATTGCAAGTTTGACCTCGCGGGTCCAGTCAGCTTTAGTCAGGATCAGATGGATGAGATCAGATCATTCCACGCTGCCATGATGGAGGGCCCGCAGAAGAAGAAGGACCCAAAGAAAGTGGCAGAGGAGCTCAAGAAGCTGACAGAGGCTGCAAGGAAAGCGCTAGGTGAGGATCTGCCAGCTCCTGACTTGTCGCCTCAGCCAGCAGACTCTCCAACTCAGACTCAGCCTCAGACTTCTGCTGAGCCAGTATTCACACAACAGCAGCATGCAGTCGATGAGCACGCAGCTTTGCCAGCAGCTTCTCCGGCAGCTTCATCAGCAGCTGCACCTGGTGCTGCTCCGGCAGTGCCTTCAGAACAGGAGCAGGTGCTCACCACCACGAATGGTCCAATGGTCATTGACACCGCAGCTGCCTCAGCAGCACCCAGCATGGCCAATGGCCCAGCACAAACAGCTGCTCCGGTTTGTCCAGATGATCCCAGCAGATCCAGCACAGCTAAGCCGGATGAGCCAGCTAAGCCAGATGAGCTGACCAAATTCAAGGAGGGCGATGAGAATGCAGAGGACGCGTTTATGTCCAACTACTTTGTCCTGCCACTCCAGCAATGGATGGACTGGGAAGATCCCAACCACACCATGGATGACTCATTCCCAGAAGTTGACTGGGAAGCTGTGCGGCATGTCAAGTACGGCTGGAAGCC
>JAABUP010003620.1_pt1 | contig 27061 bp, 38 predicted proteins | sample 5559201 | NCBI WGS metagenome assembly JAABUP01 (sample SAMN10711887, study PRJNA513373) | rock metagenome | isolation source: Antarctica rocks | place: Antarctica | reverse complement strand
AACACAACCTTTAGGGCTCAGGAGCTCCTTCAGGGCTCAGGAGCATGAGCTTGCCGTCTCTCTGTTTGTGCTGTGTCAGTGTGGCAACTTGGAACTTAACGTAGCACAGTACGCACCAACGTTGGAGGGCTGAAGGCGTGAATTTTTTTACATCTACTTGGTGCGCGACGTGTGCAGCATAGGATTCAAACTACACCATAGCAGCGGCGCCACAATGCCTCAGGCGCGTGCACAGCTCAAAATCAGTCTTTGGACTCATCTCATCCGTGCAGACCACCGCCACCTGCACTTCCGGCGGTCACATCATGAGTAATTCCGGTCAAAGTGGCTGGAATCTGGTCAAAGTGGCTGTGTAGCAATTCCCTAATACTGTAATACCACTTTTTTTCAAGAACTTTGTAAATTTGCCTAATTGACCACTGACCTTTTGCCAGATTCCTGCTGATGTCAGGGTTATGTAATGCTTTATGAGTCATCAAGGACTGTGAGTGTGTACACGTGTGCAAAACCCCATCAAAACAAGGGGTTGGCATGTGTGAGGATTTAACAATTCCTGGTACTGCCCTATTTTCACACCTTACAGCCCTTCCCTAACTGCCCTCAGCCCTGCAGTACTTAAGGCAGTACTGTAGGCTATACTTACCTATTTACAAGATTTCTAGAAAAGTATAGAGATGAACTCAGAGTCTGAAATCTGAAAGGATTTCAACTGAGCTGTAAGTAAGTAAGCCTGAGTCATGAATAAACTAGGGTGATAGTAACATGTCGTGTAAGCCTGAGTCAAGACTCAATGGCTGAGTCAGACACACACACACACACACACACACACACACACACACACACACACACACACACACACACACACACACACACACACACACACACACACACACACACACACACACACACACACACACACCTACCCTGTTTTTCTTATTTTGAGGCGTAATCGGAGCTCTTTCCAGTTTATGCCTTAGCCTTTCATGCCTTATGCATCAGTTAATGTACAGAGTTTTGTACAGTCACAGGGCGTATTGTAGTTTAAACTGCGTAATTGCATATGCAAGCCTGGGGAAAGGGAAGCTTCCTGAGCACATGCAGCTGCATCTGCTATCACGGGTGTAGATGCAGCTTTCATCAGTAGCTTATATGGCGCCACAAGGGTCCTTACCGAGGTCAGCCATTGCAGTGATAGTGTCTTGGCAACCGTGCTCGTTGCTCCACTGTTTGACCCTTGGTTTTACTTCTGGGCAGGCTGCTTCCTTGCTCTGTGTCTGGAACCGGTGCCCTCCTTAACTCTCACTACTTGATGCACAATACCAGTATCCTGTAGCGCTGCTTTAGTTACAACACTGTCAGTAGCTCTATCATTCATTCATTCATTCATTCATTCATTCATTCATTAGATTTTAAGGTCGTTGGGGCCAACCATGACCATTGGACCAGTAGACTGAAAGTGTCAGACAAAGATACCCAAATGTTCTAAAGCACATATGAAAACATTTGGTGTAGCATCATTTGGTGTAGCATCATTTGGTGTAGCATCATCACTAGAATCCCCATCATCTTCATCTTCAGCTGCATCAGCACCAGCCTTGTCCTTATGCCTGTCCTTGCCCTTGGACTTATGCTTCTTATGTTTCTTGTGCTTCTTGTGTTTCTTGGCCTTCTTGTCAGACGTATTCTTGCTGGGTGAAGGACTTCGCTTGACGCGAGTGGGCTTGAAAGTCTCCTCCAGAGGAGTGACAAAAGTCTTGCCTGCAAATTTGCCTGAAGGATCTGCTTCAGCCTGCAAGAGCAGCAAAATGCAAGTCAAATGACAGATCATACAGCAAGCCCTCTGGTGGTGTGCAGTGCGAAAACTAGCACAACCTGGACAGACCATGGTCCGGGTGTATCTCAGTCTCTGTGATGCTGTACTGCATGTAAGGGCAGGCCTGATGAGCAAAGGGGTGGCCATGTATGCAGCACTTACTCTGTCAAATCAGCACTGGAAGCAGACAGGCCAGAATGTGCAGACAACACTGGCGGATGATGTACTACAATGTTGGTCGTCCATGGACATGAACACTCTTCACGCAATCTTTGACAACAAACCCAAGCCAGATACTGAGAACTATATTTAGAACACCAGACCTTGTGCAAAAACAGTGCTATGCCCAGCAAGGCAAGACCATGTAAGATGGGCCACTGCCCTGCATACCTGACTGATGTGCTCATCCTCAAGTTCTTCCTTGACCCGCTTGCTTGGAAATGCAACATCAGCCGCTTGCTGATCATGTTGGCTTGCACCAGCCTGCAACTGCTCCTGCCCCAGGTGTGTGCCTGTGCGGTCCTGGCCATGACGTCTTTCACGCTTGCGCTTGTGCCGGTCGCCATCCTTCCTGTGCCTGCATTCAGCTTATCACTCTTGACTGCTGGATATGCTTCATGAGGTGATGTATGACAAGATGTGAGGCGCCATTTCACTCTGAGCAGCCGCATTTGCCTGATGAGGTGATCTATGATGAGGCATGAGATACCATGAGGATGTGCATGATTATCAAGACAAGGCAAGACCCAATCACTGAAGACTGAGCGACTGCATGCACAGCTGACATGCTTGAGGAGGCAACAAGCTACCCACAGCACCTGTCATGCTGTGCCAGCCAGGCTTGAGCATTATGCTTTTCAGCATATGCTTTCCCATAAAAAGTACCCCAGCATGCAGAAATAAACTGTTGTCAGCTGAATCTCTTGGGGATGACAGGCCTGTCCAACAAGGCATGAGCAGCATGTTTTACCTCAAGAAAGGCAGGAGATACTCCTAGCACGGGCATTGCATGTGTAGCAATTGCTTGAAGCTTGAAATGGCACAGCAAGCATGAAGCTGAAAACGCAGGGCTGCAATGTGACAACCTGTGCTGGCAGGAGGCCAACCTGTCACTAGAGTTCTGACTTTGCTCCAGGTCAAGACTAGGAGCAGCAGCAGGAGGTTCTGATGCCAGCTCAGGGGTGTCCTCTTTAGGCTCAGGCTTCACCAGCACCACATCGCTGCTGGCCTCCTCAGGAGCTTGCCACCTGTCTCCAGCTGGCCCCTGCAATCAGTCACATCTGCTTTTGAGCCATGCGATGTAAAGAAGCAAAACGTGCACAGTAACTGAGAGCTTTGGGTTTGTCATAGGCACATTGCAAAGCCATTTGGCTGCAGCATGGCATGTTGTTTTGTTGTATTTCTGGCTAGGTTGAGTTAGTTGGGTGAGGGGGGGAGTTGGGAGGGGGCCGGGGGGGCTCATGTCCTCAACTTATCAGCCCTTCATGCACTGGTTCGTGGAATGCATTCTAGAAGTGGCAGGGACTGCACTAAAGTAGCCGACTTCACAATACATTCCACAGATGCTGCAAAGCAGAAGTTCTCAGCCAGAACAAGTCCTGCAGTTCAACTCAGGCCTGCCTTACAATATCTGTGTAACATAGCGTGAATCCGAGCATTCAGTGCTGTCCCCTCCCTGGTTTGCGCAATGCTTGTGAAATCCATTTCATACGTGTATATATACCGCACTGCAAATCATGAGCCCTGCCAGCAAAACAGAGACACCAAGGTGTCACAGGGAGGACAGTCACCTGGTCAAAAGGTGCCTAAGCGTCATGAGACAACCCTGGGCTGCCATGAGCCCAGCTCAGGAGATATGCCAGCACCACAAGCAAGGTGCAAGGCTCTTAGAGAGTCTTGCTGAGATATCACAGGTGGAAGGGCGCATAAGCATGATGAGAAGCATGGGGGCTGCTATATTATTAATATATCTGCAATTAGTAATCAGAGGACGTGAGAATCTGCCATTCCATGTTTGACAGCGTAAGTTGATTTCATGACACCATACATCGAGTCAGGTACGCCATCATGCATGGCATCTGCACATCTCAGCAGCACAACACAACCAAGCACAAAGGAATTACTGTGTGCCAAGCTAGCTTTCTTGTGCAGCAGCAGTGCAGCAACAGTGCAGCAATAGTTGTGCAGGAATAGCACATGCAGCCAGTAGCTGTGTGATGTCTCGACCCTACCACATCATGCATACAAGTCACTTCAAGCAATGCCAAACGAAAGCATGCTGCTTATGTGTTTCCTGAGTTGACAACAACACTTAGAGATTGCATCACCCAGTTGTAACATGTTAAGCTGACACTTGATGGTGCTCGAGTAGTGCTGCCGTGATTCCTGCTGACACACTAACATTTACAATGCTTACATGCATTGCTGCAAACAAGCAGAGGCCAACAAGCAAGAATTTCTATTACTGAAAATAACAGCATTGCCAAGACCATACGGGGTGCTCACCTGTTGCTTCCGCGATCTATGCTGGTGCTGCGGCGGCGGCTGCTATGCCTACAGCCCCTAGAGGGGCCTCTGCTGCCACTAGGGCTTCTGCTAGCAGCCCTGTCTGGTTCTGCCCTCTGTTTTGGCCGGTAGCCATACTTAGCACGCGCAGCATCCTGTGAGCAGGACAATGAATGAGCACAGCATGAAGGCTTGCATACAGTGGCTATTCACCAGTGGTCTGGCTGCGCCTGGCTAGTAGACATTACACACCCAGCCAGTCATTCTAGAAGCAAAGCAAGAGGAGAGCCCAGGCAAGCAATGTGAGCGGTGTTGTCATCCGACATGAGCAGTATTTAAAGGCATGTGGACTGCACCAAGCAGCTTTACCTCACATGCAGCAACCACCTACACAGCAAAAGCTGTGCATTAGCTACTTGACTCAATGCAGCTACTGCACCATCTGCAAAAAAGTGTTGCACAGGGTACATAAACAGATCGTAACAGCTGCACTTAGGGCAGTGTGGGCAGATTCTCAAATGTACTGACACCCAAGTCTGTAGGCGGAGGTCATGTGGTCAAAGTTGTTGCAATCATTGAGCAGTCATGCTGATCAAGTTGCCAGTCTGCTGGATGTCGGGTACATATTAGGTAATTGTAGCACTGTGTCTGGCTGTACTTGGTTTGGCAGGTTGCTCACTTATGCAGGCTCTGTGAACCCCGCAGCTATGACAAGAGAAAAGCTGGCCTGTTGTACAGAATGCCAATGCCAGCATGAAATTCCATTGCCTGGAAAAGGTGGGCTGTTGATAAATGGTAATGCTGGCTCGCGCTTTGCTCTGGCTTGCCTGCAGAAGTAAGAGGCAGACCAGATTTGCAAGCTGCAATTACTACTGCTGCTTTTTTGTGGAGGCTGAGGCTATAATGCTGCTGTCACACCATGGGCAGGCTCCTGCGCCAGCAAACCCATTTGAGGTGAGAAAGTTGTCAAATCACAGACAAACGCAAACAACAGTGATTAGTCCAGATACGACAGGCAATGGCAACGTCTGCGGTATACCTCTAAATGTCCTGCTGCTCTGCAAGTTTGTTGTACCTTTCTTGCCTTTCTGCGGCAGCGCTGTAAAGTGTCTGCCTTTCTGAGGCAGTGCTGCACCTGCAACAGAATGGCAAGCATGAGCGCATGGCAAACCAGGCACAAAAGCAGACATGCCCTGCAAGCATGCCACCCATAACTGGCTACGTTCGTTGATGAGGGAAGGTCGACCTTTGACAAGCAGCTTCAGCCTTAGAACAGCTCGTGCTTCAGGGTCCGCCAGGATGATGTGCATTTGCTCCAGTGTCTCCCGCTGCAAAACTGAGCTTACTTCGGCGATTTCGCTGTCCTTCATATTGACCCCAGCAAGCAGCGCTTCGGCGTGCATAACAGCGTCTAACTTGTTGTCGAACTGCACCATTTCACCGGAAGCCCGCCTGGGCAAATCCAAGTGAAACGTTGCAGCAGCGCCCCAGGGCTGTGATCACAGTGATGTGTTGGTCATGGAGCTTCACAATGCTCGCGCGCGATTGGTGTCGCAACGAGGATGCAGTCAGTCAGTCAGTCAGGGATTTTACAGTCGTTGGGGCCAGCTAGCCCATTTGACTAAATTGCAGTTTTTCATCAGGAAACGAAAAAGGCAAAACAGTAACATAGACAAACAAAATCATCATCAGAAAACTGTTGAGTAATTGTCACCGTGCTTTGGAAGTACATAAATACGCAACAAATAAAAATCTCTTAGCATGACACTAGGTATCAAATACCACTGTTATGATCCATATGTCGACATGGAAGTCATAATACACAGATTTTTACACAGACAAGTGAAACCTTGCAGAAGGTCTGCAGTCCACATGCATATATCATTTCATAGTATGGCTCATTTGTGACAGCTAATGAGTCATGCAGCTGCTGGGATTCTGTCTGCTTTTCCCTTCACACATGCACACATGCACACAGCGCTGTCCCGCGTTTGTCTTCTTCCTGCATACTTGGCTTCTCGCATGCAAAGTTGGCACCTCACTTGTACATCGTCACTTTGAGCCCTGACTGCATGACTCCAGTCTTTGACAGACTTAGACAGCTGCTGGCTGTCTCGTCATCATTTGAGCTCAAGTGTATCTTTTCTCTGAAAAAGCTTGTTCGCAGATCAAGGCATGCTGGACCCCTTCTCACGGCCCGTTAATCCTTAATTTCACCTATGAGTCTTAGACTGCAAAACACTGTTTCAAAGACTCCCAAGTCTTTTAAGAGTCTCAAGACAACTTTAGAAGTCTAGCAGTCTGGAGACAGCATGTCTTTGTACAGTCTTTTCAGTGTCTTGAGTCATTTAGACTTTCATAAATCTCGACGCTGGTCGACCGTTAGGTGCCTACAGTCACGCAGACTTTGTGCAACCTCAAGACTGTTCGACTGGTAGGTGCCATGACACTTGCTGCATTCAGGCAGTCTCGAGTCTGGGCGTTTGTTGACTGCCTATGAGACATGTAGCCTGCCCCAAGCGTCAAGTATGCCAGACCGCACTTGATCTTGAAGACAGCGTGTCATTACAGTGTCTGCAAGACCTCAAGAGTCTGTGAAGGCTGTGCATCAGAAGTCCTGCATTGCTTGTTGAGTAATGTAAGTCTGTCATGCAAGTCAATTACATTGCAGTTGGTTTGCTGGCATTCTAGCCTTGCTAAACACACCCCTACAAACTGAGCTGGCATGCCCGCAGCATGGCTGTGTTGTATGGCTACTACCTAGGAGATACCTGTCCCAAGATGACCTAAACGCTGAGCATTTGTTGGACCTGATTGCAATGCTCAATGTCTGTAAACATGACCAGCTTTGAAAAGACCATAAAACACAGTGTGCAACCATGTTGTGTGGACCTCCTGCCTCTTGAACTTCTCTTTTCTTTGGAGTCAATTACTCATTAGGATCTCTGAAACTTGACAGCTTCTCACAACCTCCAAGGTGTCTTATCGACGCCACCACTGTACAACGTTTACTGCTTATACATGTGCCAAGCATGACATGGCCGCCACGGTCCTAGTCCATTTTGTGAAGGTTGTGATATTGTAAACAGGTAACAGATGAGTTATCTACTGCAATAACTACTGGGCCCTCAATTGGCCCTATGAGTTAGGCTGCAAACATGGGAATTTAGCTGATACACAACTGTTTGTTGAAAGGTGTAAAACATTGATGAGTGAAGGGCTTGCGGTTGTAAGGCTTTTGATCACACACAAGCCCTACTGCTTGACAAGTCACAGGAAGTAGACCCAATGTCAGCAGTCAGTCAGACAAATATATATAGGATGAGCTGAACATGCTTGTTCCAGGCCAGACAGCAAGATTCGCATGCTCAGGTCAGTGCTCATGAGGGATCAGGTTGCTCGGGCATTACAGCACACTGATGACTGTTTCACTCAACTTCGCTGTGCAGCCAGCAAAACAAGGAGAATTGCAGACCTGAAAATGTTCCCTGTCATGCAGAATGTGTGCTTTTGCCAGTGGTCGCTACAACAAGTTCATATGGTCCCAAGTCCATCAGCAGAATGGCATGCACAAGGCCTTCTGTTGGGACAGTACACACCACAAACTAGGATTGGTATTTCTCATTTTTCTGACAACAGCAGGTAGCTGATAGCTGGCTGCAAGCAGAGATCTCTAAACACAGCAAAAAAGAAAACACATAGGCAAGCATCAATGACTCAAATCACTCATATCTGCGATGTCTGGCTGCGTCAGCAAGATAGGCACATCCAGATTTGAGCTAGCACCCGATTTGTCACTTGTTGCAACCATGCCGCCCTTGCCATCTTGGCTTGTCCTGATACCCTCATCAGCTGCTGAATCCAACACAGCTGCTGCTTGCTGGACATCAGTAGCCAAAGGATGCTGATGAGTCAGGATCTCATCTGTGGCATCATCTGATGTGCTACGCTGAGGGGCTGGTTCTAGAGGAGCACTAGGTTCAGAGGCGCCATGTTCAACAGGAGTCCTAGACTCTTCTTCACCAGGTTCTTGCAGTTCAGGACCAGGCAAAACAGAGCTACTGTCACCTGATGTTGAGTCTTGCTGAACTCCTGTCTGCAAATCTGTGACTCTTTCTTGACCATTCTGAAGTCCATTGGCAATGTCTGCATTCACTGAGGCAGGTTTCTGCTGCTGTGCATCAGCATGATCTGCAGCATCCATGCCCGAGCTGCTGTTGTCGCCCACCTCTCCTGGTGTCCGTGAGTGAGGCTGAACAGGAGAGCGTTGCTGGTGCATCTTGGCATCGCTCTCAGTCATGGATCGATGGATATGCCGGGGGTGTGGGGGGCTGTCTGAGGGGTGTGTGGAGGGGGCTGGCTGACTAGGCAGGACAGCAAAGCGGGTGTTGCATAGAGCAGCCAACGGGGCCACGTTGGTGGCAGCCTGCTGAGGCTCCATGGGCAGATGCTGAATGGTGTGCAGCAAGTGGCGTAGATCTGCTCCACATTGTGCTTCCCATCCCATGCCCTGCAACACCCAGCTCCCTCAAATGACTGTTTGCTGCTGTGCTGTGTGTGATCACATCTTGACGTAAGCATGCATAAGAAGTCTGGATGAATAGAAGGATGCCACCAGTGGTGAGCGTGAGTCACTGAGAGCAAGCATAGGGGCTTCGTCATGCCAACAGATGTGAGCATGCTGCAAATGCTAAGCACAGAAGGGTGAGGAGATGGTCACCCTGGGCTCCAGCCTTGAAAATGCCTCTGCCAGGCTTTTACTGAACAGCGCCGCCACCCTCCCAAATATGGAATGCAGATCAGCCGGTAACAGGATGGGCGACAACACCTGCACCAGATGAAGCAATGTTGTGACCTGTATGCTGTCTACGCCACTGTCACCAACCTGCAATCTTGACAGCAGGATGTTCCACTACTTGCACATCAGACACAAAGCTGGCAAGCAAGACAAGCACCAAATGGACCAGATAGAGTGCTGCATCGTGGGCAGTCACACTGCAACATGTCAGAGGCCCAAAAGAGCCATAGCCAGCCAGCATTTCTACTGGTGTAAGCAGGGCTTTGGTGATGATGCATGCAGCTCCCTATGCAACAAAGGAACCTGATATGACACATGTATACAAGGAACTGTGCTTTACCTGACTGAGGATCCGTAGCTGCTTGGCGTTGGTCTGGGCAAAGTTGCTGGGGGGCATCTGCTGGGCGTCGGGAGGTGAGTTGGGGGCCCAGGTGGTGGCAATGAGGGGAAGCTGCTTCAGGTTGGTGGCCAGCCGCTCTCGCATGATGGCCACCAGTTTGGAATGGATCTCCTCCTTGTGCATGCTCAAGTCCTGCACCATGCATGCAGCCTGCTCAAGAAGGCGGCCAACGGAAACATTCCCTTGGATTATCCTTTATTAAGCCTGGAGGAGGCAATTCAGCGTACGTGATCATGCTGCATCTGGGGTGGCAAGTTTAGCGCTGCAGTCCTTCAGAATGACATTATTGTTTGTCCCGGATGATGAACGATCTGAGCATTTTTGCTGTGACAGACAGTTTCTTCTCTTTTGCGCTGCGCCTGGTCAAGTATTTATGCAGATATCTGCTGCTGTGTCTGATATCATGAGGTGAATCACATAATGAGATGCAGCAATCTCGTCCATCACACAACATCGTGTATTGTCAACAACATGCCATTGAGCATGGACAATCTGCATTTCCAGCCAAGGGATAGGCATGACAGTCAGAATCAGCTGACAGCAAAGCTGCAAGGAGGAGGGCAGACCTGCAGCAGGCGGTCAAACTCTGGTAGCAGCAGGCCCAGGCGGGGGGTGGGTAGGGTAGCAGTAAGCAGGGGTTTGAGTAACGGGTGTAGCGCTATGTAGGCTGACAGGCACTGACTGGACAATGCCAAGTGCTTGGCTGTGATGGACCTCAGGCCGGACACTTGCATGGCGCCTGCCCCCAGCACCAACTGGCACATGCGCGAATTGAACACCTGCATTATTGCAAGTGTCCAGCGTCAGCCCATTGTTGTGAACTTGTCAGCAGGAAATGAGGTGGTTTGTGGGCTTGTCAATGCAAGGCGGATACATAATGTGGGCCACCATGCCAAGGTTAAGACTCTTGAATCAATCGGCAACAACAACAACGGCAGATTGCGGCACCTGTGGTCCGTGCATGTGCTAGCAATTGATATAAAGCGCTGACTTGCTAGCAAGTGCATGAGAAGCAGTAGTGGCAGACGGCAATGTCTGCAAGGCAGCAGTGCAAGCAAGCAGGGAGCAGGTGACCTTGATGAGCTCCACAGCTCTACGTGCAGTGTCAGCAGCCAGCAAGGGCACGGCCTGCTGGAAGATCATGTAGGTCTGCAGCATCCGCAGCAGCAGCAACACTGTGTGCGCCACATGGAAGCCTTGCTCCTTCACTCTCAGCACATCTTCTTCATGCTTGTGATTTGGGCTGTGGTGTGGGGGGATGGGGTCTGAGGGGCGGCCGCTGGTGCTGGGAGGGTTGGTGTCTGGTGCCCCTCTGGGTCTGGCCTCTTCTTCTGAGGCTTGCGAACCTGCACAAGCACACATCAGTTTGATTTGCAACTTGCTGTTTGCTAGGCATTTGAACACAATGCAAGTGTTGCGACAGCATGCCTTTGGCTCTTGCTCCAAAGTCAGGCCATCTGCAAGCAGGAGCACCAGGAGACAGCAACTGCAAAATCAGCAAATGCTTCACTGAGCCAAAGTTGTGCCCAAAGGCGACCCTCAGCGACAGCCTATGTCTGTCTGTCTGTCCATCCATACCTTGAGCTTCAATGCCTTGAGACACTGCCAAATCACACGTTCTGCAGAAACACTTGTAGGAAGTAGTAACAAGATGCAACAATAGACAACATGCTTACCAGCAGGTGATCCTATCCCATTGGTGGTGGGTTGCCCTTTCTTGGAAGAGGCGGCCTTGATCTGAGCTGCACGCACAGCCCAGTCATCCACCAGATGCTGACTGTCATGGTGCACAGCTACAGCAGCCCAGCACTCCTGCTCGAGAGCTCCTGCAAAACCCATACATCTCATCACATGCATGGGATGTGGTCACACAACTGCAAATTCACAAAAGGTGGCACCCCCCCCTTCCTGGATGCATGCCATGAATATAGAAGGTGGCACACACGTCTTAGACCCTCATCTGGTCTGATCAACTGGCTGTGGTTCACAGATGGTGCATGCATGAGCAACAGATACCCTGCGTGTAACATGCCTGTGCATGCATTGTCATCCTGCTTGTGCACAGCAAACGCATTAGCATTCCTGCAAAAAGTGTAACGACAGTGTGGTGAGGCGTGAAGCACATCAAGGGGGTTGTCATGGTGCAGACCTGTGAGATTGGTGAAGGTGTGCTGATGCAGCTGTTCCAGATAGGATTTGCACTGCAGCTGCACAGCAGCACGAAGAGCAGGCACTGGGCGGCAGCCAAAGCCTTCTGTTATGCTGGCAAAGTCGTCACAAAGCTGCAGCACTTGCTGCAGCTCTGCCACTTGCATCTCATTCGTGGCTGCTGTCCTGCCACAGGAAGGACAATCATTGGCCTTGCAGCGTCAAGAGAAGAAAGACCTGTATGTGATCTGTTCACAACACGCTTGTCTACAAGCCCTCTGAGATGCTACTTTCAGTCTGCATGTCATGCAGTGCAATGCAGCCACAAGGTCTCCCCAACAAGCCTGCTGGATGTTATCTGTCGTTGCAATCAAAGGTTATATTGTTGAGTACTGCTTGCTTGCAGGCCAACCAGCTTACCTTGGCTTCTGCCAAACTGCATGCAATTGTAACAACCCCGTCCCTAAACAACACATGCAACAGAAACAGGCACATTCACGTCCAGCTACCACTGCCTGTCAACCGCGAGGATGCTTTACAGAGCTTGTTGTAGATCATAATATGCATGCCTGCCAATGAACAACCAAACAAGACATCAGCATGCAGTCTTCACGGTAGTATGGATACTCGGCTGACCTTGAGCCTAGCAGCTTGGCCCACCGGCCATGGGCAACTTCACTCACAGCCTGGCCAGCTTCCTGCATGTCCTGCAGCAGGAGGCCCCATTGGGTGCGGGGGGTGCGCCCTGCCTTCAACCCCTCTTCCAGGACCGCACGTACCCTGCTGCATTGCTGCAAGCAGGCCTGGCTGACGCACAGCACTGCTGCCAACAGCCACAGGAAGCCCTGACTGGACACCGCCTGATCATTGAACACGCCATAGTCATACTCACTGTGCATTGCACGACGGGATTCTATCCATACTGGTTACAGAGCAGCAGAAGCTAGAACAGTATGCAAGTTGTGTGGACAGTGTTGCTGCAGTGTCGTTGGCGCACAGACTCACAGTAGACAGTACTGCGCTGGAGGATGCAACCAATGGTGAGAGCAGAGCCAGAATAGCACAGCAATAGACCAACCTGTAGCTTATCAGCAAGGGAGTGATGCTGGAGATTGGGCCATTGGCCGCCCAGCAGCACTGGCAGAGTCCGCTCCACAATGTCCCTGAAGTGCAACCGCCAATGTTGTGAAGCCAAGTCAAAGCTCTGCAGACCTTGTGAACATGTACACGCCTGGCGTCTTCTGCTGTGATTGCACTGACCATCATACCAGAATGCAGTTGAATGCAATGATATCTTTGCGCAGATGTGATTATGACTGGCTCTGCAATGCTCTTGTTGCGTGGTAGTGATGCTCACAGCCACTACTCAGCAGGGAGTAGCTTGCAGAGGCTTCCATGGACTGGTACCTGATTGCCTGCTTCACTTCGACAGCCATGGCGTCTTTGTAGCTCTTTAACACAGGAGCAAGCCCATTTATATGCTTCAATCCTGCAAGTCATGCACACTTTGCATGAGTTGCAGGATACCTGTAGATTGAGCAAATTTCCCTGTCTCATGTGATAGCAGCACCTAATTCGGACGAGACCTGCCTGCCTAAGTCTGACCGGTTGTGAAGTCTGGCTTGTGCACCAAAGCAAGGGCATCTGTGGCAAAGACAATTGCAACAGGCTTGGGAAAGCACTGTTTGCATGATAGTTAGGCAGTTGAGAAGTTTCTGGAAATCTCAGGGCACACAAATCAAGTACCAATGATGATGCGCAAGCGCGCTCACCAAGTACAAGAGGCGTGACCAGTTGTGCCAGCTCATCTGCCTCAGTAGCGTCTGGTTGCAAGCTCTGCACTGCTGCTCTGCCAAGTGACAACAAGTCTGACAGGGGCTCAGCAGATCCATCGCTTGTGCTCTCTGCCACAACACTGGGCTGAGAAAGCATTGCAGCTGTACTGCCATCCTCTGATTGTAGCCTGTACTGGCCCCTTTCAGTGAGTTGCCTGCAAGAGTAGCAGTGCACCTTCCATACCATTGCAACGACACACCATGATCCTACCATTGCATGACTCAGCATAGTTTTACAGTGTATGCCATTTGCAGCGTCAGAACCAGCTGATTTTGGAGACGCACGGCCAACTCTTTTGTGGCAGACATGCTGGTTGTGATTGCCACTTGGCATCACCCTCTGAGAGGCAAAATCCATATTATTTTAGGCTGGCAAAAAATGTGGCCGCTTAGCACATGCTGGATGAATGGCAACATGCGGCACAGACCAGGTAGTGACAGTGGTGTATGGTGGGAGAGAAACCCACCCTGAAGCAAAATACTCCTGATGCTGCATGATAGCAGCCAGGATATGGTCTTGCAAGTGAGGCAGGGCTTGAAAGCGCATCAGCCCTAGCAGGTCTGATGCCATCAGCTGCTGCACAGCTTCACCAGCTACAAGCAGCTGCTGTGGCAGCTGCCGAAAGCAGTGCAGGTGCTGCAATCCCTCCCTATGTAGTGTGGCCTGCAGCACACCAGTACATCAGGCATGTGAGAACAAACTGGTGATCCCTGGTAAGCTGCATCTGATGCTTGCAGACTTGCCTGCAGCAGTCTTCATGCTTCACTGAATCCCTGAGCAGTCTAACATGAGCAAGAGAAAGGAGTTGGGGGGTTTGCAACCTGGCAAGAACAGTTGCTATGCTGAATCAGCCCAGGCCGTGCATTTGTGGTATGGTGATGAAGTCATGATGGCTTGTCAGGAAGCGGGTGCTCACCTGTATGTCGCTCATGATGTCCAATGCTCCAGCATAGTCGCCTTGGGGTAGCAGCAACTCGAGCGCATACTGTGACTGAGTCACGTGATCGACGACCTGCACACAATGCAGCCCAAGGTCTTTCATTCTCATTCTGGTTCTGAGGCATGTCTGAAGTTGATGTTGTACAGCTTGTGGGCTATGTGAAGTGTTATTGGCAACCTGATATTAGCTGTGGTGATGCAAACATCCAGAAGCTGGATTTGCCGTTGGCTGAAAAGCATGCAGTGTTATGCTGAATCCATGGGTGCAGATCACCCAGAGACCACAAGTCTTTACTGACACACAACTTACTCTCAACCATCAGTCCACACCACGTCACTGTTGCCATTGAGACCCTCTTCCAGCGACACTGACATGAGCACATTGATACAGAGCCAGGAGCTCCACGGAATGTCACTTTCTAGACTAAGGCAAGACCAACCATGACTGTTGACCTGGAAGCATTGACCGATTGGACCCTTGACACTGCACTTTCTCATGGGCAGCTACATGCCCACGTGGCAATTCAGACATAGCATTGACGTTGGAATAGGCAGCTGACCTGAAGCTTGTGATGCAGAGCCTTCAGGTTGGCACGCCTGCGCTGCAGTTTCTGTACTGTCACAGCTGCCTCCAGTACCTCCTGATCCAGCAAGTGCACCTGCCAATCCGGGCAATAAATCTTTCAAAACAATACAGGCTCATCAATACACGTGCAACATGCAACATGCAGAGCAGGGCTTGTTTCCAGCAGCAATCAGGCAAATCTTGTGATTGCTGAGGCATGCTGTGCTACTCTGGGATGCACACAAGAAACAGAACAGAGTGTGTTTGCAAACACATGCATGATAATTGTAGTTGCTATCATGAGAGTAATCAGCTTGGTATGTTGTGATGAACACCATAACACAGCAGCAGGATGCAAAACGGTATGCACAAAAGCCTGTTTCAACCTCCTGGCGAAGAGTCTTGACTTGGACATATGTCCTGGCCAGAACACCACGCAGTTCCTGTACTACGCTTGCAGCTTGGAAGAAGTTTTCAGAGCGTGCTGCAATATCCCGCAACAAGTGTGTCTCTACGATGTCCTGCAGTGCAAGCAAATGCTTGCATGACAAGAATGACAGTAAAAACAGCCGGTACTGTGCACAATTTGTCCAGTGACAGGTCCAGTGCAGAGTAGGTTAAGATGTGCAGAGTGTGGTATGCTTGGTAGTGTGAGATGCATATGTGTTCTGGCGTCACCTCCAAGAATGTGCACAGTTCATACAGACATACCAAGTAGGAGGACAGCTGGTCCATGGTCTCCTGCCTGTCCTCTTCTGCTTCACTAGGGCAAATCTCCCTCCATGTCTCGGGCCTGCAGGATGACAACAAACAGGCAAATTGGGAAACAAGCTGAAATAAGCTGATGTATTGTGATTATAGACGGACTATAGATGCTGTTCTCAATTCAGAACAGACAGCAGTGGTCAGGCATTGACATGATTCATGTGATTAAAGTGACACATATGGGCAGTCAATGTGCTTAATCAAGCTTGGCACAAATACGATACTGTATCTGCCCAACAAAATGCTGACAACAGGAGTTGGGAATGTCAGCTGTGGAGATGCATACCTGGAGAGGGAGAACTCCTCTGTGAAGTAGTGAGGGGGCACCTGTCGCATGGATTGTGCTAAGCCATCTCCTTGGCCGAGAAGCATGTCACCTACACTTGCAGAAGATACAGTCAGTTATTGGGCAGTGTAGCTTGCCTGGCAGGCTAATTGTTACAAGTCATTGCTGACTGACAGCAGAATGCGCATATGTGCACCTGCTATGGAGTCTGCAGTGGTATGTGTCTGCTGCTCATGCGCAATGTTTGCCAAGTTGGCTTCAAATCTGTTGTACTTCTCAGCCATGACACGCATGTACCGCCTGAAGTCCTGAAGGGTGACCTCATAGACAAGGCTGTGAGAAATTGGTGGGGGTGTCGTGAAGGAATCTGAATTTCCGCCAAAAGGCCAACACCAGGCTGGGTTGAGATGAGACTGCACTGATGGGTCGTTGATGACAGGGACCAGACCCTGTGCCAGACTGTACAGTGCAGCATCCCTGCTGCTTATGCTGGGCACCCTTGTACCGAAGGAGCTGAAGCCACTGCGAGGTGTTTCAGTAGCCTGGCTGCTGCCAACCGACAGCACGCTGTCCGATCTGGGCAAATGCAGCTGCATGATGTCCATTAGCGCATTTAGTGCTCAAAACTGCAGCACGCGCAAGCGGGCAACGGCAGCAGCTTATGACACGACAATCAGCGGCGCGGGAAGGGTAGGATTTCTTTAAGACAGCACTGGCCTCTATTTATGTGACAGCCTACGATGACGTGCGGCGATATGACTAACTCGAAACGGAGAGCTCGATCGGCACAGATCAACCGAGTGGCAGATATGTGCGATGTGCGCGCAAAACAAGCAATGCGCTGCAGTGCTCTGGCACAATGCGTGTAACAACAGGCTTTCCAGCTTGACCGCTGTGATTCTCGCAACTCCCTGCGCCCGAGCACAGCAAGCATGCAGACGAGATGGTTGTGATGACTAATGCCCGCTGCTCCAGGGCTTTAACACCGAAGCGCCTCGCTCGCAGGGCGCAATCGACATGCTATGACTTCGCTGCGATGCAACGCTGTTGCAGATGCAGCGGTGTGCAGCTGTAGTGTGGAATGGCTTTCGCCATGCAGGGTCTGAGCTGCCTGCATGAGAAGTCAAGCAGAACGGCACTGTCGCACTTTGCTGTTCTGAACACTTTGCAGCACAACTGCGGCATGCAGTGTCGTCCAGCTATCGACGCTTACCGGCGGCAACTGCTTTATCGGCATGCCCAAAGCATTCCCGGCTGCGCGCGACGCAAAAAAGTTGTGCAGGCATTGGATAAAGTGCAGTGTATACGCCATACATGCACCGTCTGTCGTGCACAAGCAATAGCAGCTGAGCCGACGGTCACTGGGCAGCCTCAGCAAGAAGCTACGCCCATTCCGGGATCGAAGCAATCGCTTGCGCAGTCATCAGCTTACCCATTCGAGCAATTAGAAGCCAAATGGCAAAGTTACTGGTCCAAGCATAAGACTTTTAGAACCCCAGGCATACAAGAATTGGACAAATCAAAACCCAAGTTCTATGCTTTGGACATGTTTCCCTACCCAAGGTGAGAAAGCTTTTATATACATGACTCAATGCATGAAACAGGAATTGAATAAGCCTGACTCTTGGCGCATGGCATGCAGTGGGTCTGGCCTGCACGTTGGACATCCGGAGGGGTACACAGCAACAGACATCATGGCTCGCTACAAACGCATGACTGGGCACAATGTTCTGCATCCAATGGGCTGGGATGCATTTGGTCTGCCAGCAGAAACTTACGCCATTCAAACAGGCACACATCCTGCTGACACCACGTCCAAGAACATTGATAGGTTTAGGCAGCAGCTGCAAGCTCTTGGATTCTCATATGACTGGGACCGGGAGCTTGCTACAACAGATCCTGAGTTTTACAAGTAAAGCCATCACAAGTCCCCACTCTACTTTTGAGACTTGATGCAGATTTGCAGATGCTCCTCCAGATATGTATGCTTGCAACTGCAATTGTCAATGCAACAGCATCATTGTTTGCAGGAATGTATGCAGCACTGCATCATGCTGAAGACCGTCACATTCATGAGTTTCAACAAGGCAGCAGGCTAACCCCCATTGTGTTACATGACTGTTGAGCATACTCTTTGAAACAAGCGCAAGTATGCTACATTACTGCAACAGAGTTTCAGAGTCACTCAAATTTGACCTGGGTTGCCATGATCAGGTGGACACAGTGGATCTTCATACAGCTGTTCAACAAGGGTTTGGCTTACCAGGCAGAGGTGCCAGTGAACTGGTGTCCAGCCTTGGGCACAGTGCTGGCCAATGAGGAGATCATTGATGGCAAATCCGAAAGGGGAGACCACCCAGTTGTACGCATGCCCATGAAACAAGTAGGCACTCTTCAACCTACTTCGTCCTGTCTCACTGTCTGTGAAGCGTTCACAAAGCTTGTACCACTGTACTATTATTGCAGATCATTGCCACCTTGTGGGCAAGGTTTTCAGTTTGAAACAGCTGAATCAGACAGCATATGCATCCTGCCTAGCTGGGCTTGTGTTTGCTTTATTTGGGCACACGCTTACGACCTGTGACAATATTTTGTGCTGCTCTGTCTCTGCTGCTTTGCTGCAAATGAACCGTACAATGGGTCTCAACTGTGGTGACACAAATGAGGTGGTATGTGGCTTTGCAGTGGATGTTGAGGATCACTAAGTATGCAGACCAGCTGCTGGAAGACCTGGACAATGTGGATTGGTCAGACAGCATTAAGGACATGCAGCGCAACTGGATCGGGCGCTCACAGGTCAGACTGCAGAAGCTGAGCCTGCTCGGTTGACTTCACTGGGCTGAATGCTGCACTTTACCTCCTACCTGCAACTGCTTTGGTGTGACTGTGCCAATGTCTGTGTTTGTGCAACTGCATCCATTACGCCAGTCTTGGGTGAGCATGACAGCCCGACACTAGCTGGTTCACATTGTGTCCTACCTACTTGTCATTCTGCTGTGTGACTTGAAACCACAAATGCCTAGATGGTCTGCAGCCAAAGTATGCAGCGGCATGTATTGCAGCAAACCGGAGTTGCGCACTGCCTTTCTGGGCTGCAGGGTGCACAGGTGTCATTCAGAATCCAGGCAGGTGAGGGCGCTACGGTGGCTTCAGATGCTGAGCTGGAGGTTTACACAACCAGGCCTGATACACTATTTGGCGTAACCTACATGGTAGTGGCTCCTGAACACCCCTTACTGTCTCAGATCACCACACCGGGCCAACAGGCAGAGGTTGATGCATACGTGCAAAAAGCGGGCGGCATGTCAGATCTAGAAAGAACGGAGTTGCAGAAGAGCAAGACAGGCATCTTCACAGGTGAGGCATGTTGTGGTGAGGCGGCTGCTGGCTTTGCTGTAAGAACAGGCTTGCTAGGACGCTTTGCCTGTGCTGAGCTCGTGCAGACAAGCTGCTTCCTCTTGTGCGTCTGCGTTTTGTAGACAGCACTGCATACATTGCGTCTAACCGCATCAACTGCGTCAACTGTGTTGTAACAGCTTGCATGTGCAATGCTTCACTGTCTCCTCAAGGCATTATGATGGTGGGGTGTCATACTTCATGTGGATCACAGCCTCATGGCACCTGCAGCAGAATCCCACAGTATGCATGTCACACATCTGCGGTCAGTGTTGTGTACATCAGGGTATGCTAAAGCATGACAGCCATATGCTGTGTGATGGCTTGCAGGCATCACAACAGCCGATGCCCCTTCATGGGGTAGGGCCTTAGCCTTGGCAGGAATGTATATATATGCCGGCAACCATCGGGGTATGCCTTGTACACTAGGCCAATCACGACTAAAGTAATAATGGCTTGCAGGCAGCTATGCTTTGAATCCTGTGAACCAGGAGGCAGTGCCAGTATGGGTTGCCGACTATGTGTTGGGCAGCTACGGCAGCGGAGCCATCATGGCAGTGCCAGCTCATGACACCAGAGACTATGACTTTGCTCAGGAGTTTGGTCTGCCTGTACGCCAGGTTGTCCAGAGCCTATCACCAGATCAAGATTTGCCGTATACTGGTGAGAGATGAGTTGATTGCAAGAGCTGTATAACACTCCTGCCTCATAATGATACACAGGCTGGCATCAGCAGCAGATGGTGTCAACCTTGGCAAAGCCATGAATGGTGACAGCAAAGCACCAGCCTGGCTCTTCAGTAATCATGAAAGCATGGACACTCTCAAACAGGACCTAAGCTATGCTTGCAATCTGATCTGATGCATCTGCTAGAGTACCTGGGCCTACACATCAACAGCGCATGCATGAAGAGCCCAGACCATCACCTCCTGCAAGCCTTGCCAAAGTTACTCCTTTTTAGCTGAGGTCCTTTCAACATGCTGGTCAGGTGAGGGAGTAGCCATGAACTCCTGTAGTGAGTCAGGAGAGGTACATCTGGATGGGCTGCAGCAGCAGGAAGCTCAGCAGCAAATGCTGGCTTGGCTGCAGCAGACAGGCCGAGGCCAGCAACAGGTCAACTACAAACTCAGAGACTGGCTGTTTGCCCGGCAGAGATATTGGGGAGAACCCTTCCCCATCATCTTCCCTGAAGGCTCTCAGGCACGCACACCCCTCTGCCTTGCTCTGATGACACTTGCCTTCTAGCATTGCTGACACTGAATCACTGGGTGGAATCTTGTTCTAACAGTTTGTTACGACAGCCTGAGTGCAGTTCTGCAGTTCTGCAGTCCTGTAGCCTGCACATTTCTGCTGCAACCCTTCACCATTATTGGTAACACCATTGGCTTTGTGTGAAAGGCTTAGAGTGATGTTTCGCTGCACAACTGGGCCACAGGCTTGCAAGCAACAGGACATCACCCCTGCAAGTTTGCTGCAACATCTATCCAAAGCACAGGCGCACATGACAGCATATTCATGATGTAGCATCGAGTAAGGCTGCTGTACACCTGTGACCTGATGTAGCAGCACTGTCCACGATACCCTGGGACAGCATCTCAGACTCGCTGATGGGGTGTGGTCACCATCTATAGGAGGCAAAGGCAGTGCAAGAGGATGAGCTGCCTTTGACATTACCCTCCACCCAGGATTTCAAGCCCAGTGGGCGGCCTGAATCCCCTCTGGCCAAAATCACTGACTGGGTCCAGACAACCGACCCTGCCACAGGTAAACCTCCTGCCGTATCTCGGGCCAACAGCTGGCTGTCAATGCACTGTAAAGTGGCTGAATTGGTATGACATAACAAGACCTGCTCACACTTCTGTGTCTCAACCTGAGTCATGCCTGGCTGATGAACTCATGGTGTGTGATTCATGCTTCAAGTCTGATAACAGATGCTGCTCAAGCTGGGGAAGCATCAATCAACAGTGACCTCCCAAGGCAGGGCACTGTTGATTGATGCTTCCAGGGCAGCAGTCCTAGCTTGGACCCTCAGCAGCAGTTGCAATGTTGACTGGCCGTCTCGTCGGCTGAGCCTGACTGCAAGAGTGGAAGGTACTTTGGCTGAGCCTGAGTGATGACCTGGCAGCCCCTGTGTGTGAAGTGAGGGTGGTGGTAGTGGTGCAGGTGGTCCAGCCAGGCGGGAGACATGCACCATGCCTCAATGGGCGGGCTCCTGTTGGTACTACCTGCGCTTCATTGACCCCACCAACTCACAGCGCATGCTTGATGCTGAGGCAGAGAAGTACTGGATGCCTGTGGACCTGTATGTTGGCGGTGCTGAGCATGCTGTGTTGCACCTGCTGTATGCCAGGTTTTGGCACAAGGTGGGCCGCTGTGCTGTGCTGTGCTGTCCTGTGCTGTGCTGTGCTGTGCTGTGCTGTGCTGTGCTGTGCTGCGCTGCATACTTGAACATCATGGTGACCAAACAGCTGCTGAAACAGACCTGGCCACGTCCCCAAAGCAGATGCATGTGTTAGGATTGTGAAGATGGACCGGCAGGAGTACACAAACACTACGTGTTGTGGCTTGCAGGTTCTGTATGACTTGGGTATGGTCAGTCACAAGGAGCCTTTCCAGCGATTGGTCAGTCAGGGCATGATTCTGGGAGAGCTGGAGTATGTGGCCATGCAGCAGTCAGATGGCTCTTACTCTCAGGATAGCCAAGGGCAAGGCACTCCTGTCAGGTTTGTTCAGCAGCTGTGTAAAAGCGTCCGCTGTGAGTGTATGTGACAAGTCAGGGACCCTGCTTGCTCTGTGCTCTGGCCGGCCCTTTTGCTTGCCAGCAATGGTAGGAAGCTTTGTGAAAACCGCTGCATCTGCCTAGGCATGATGTGTGTAACAGTAGCCTGACAGCGTGGAACTACATCATTGCAGTTCTGCTACTGGTGTGATCAGGCAACAGACATCAGCAGACTTTCAAACAGGCTTTGCTCATGTTGTTTTGGAGTAGTACATGGTTGCTTGACCCCACCTGCCTGTTGCAAGCTCAAGCTACATGCTACAAAACTGACACTGTGTAATCTGCATGCAGGCTTGATCCAGCAGAAGTGGAAAAGAGAGGGGACAGGCTGGTGTGGTCAAAGCATCCTGAGGCTCAAGTCACAGCTCAGAAGCATAAGATGAGCAAAAGCCGTGGCAATGTGGTGAACCCAGATGATGTCGTGTACAGATATGGGGCTGATTCCTTGCGCTTGTATGAAATGTTCTTGGGGCCCTTGCAGGATACCAAGGTAGGCACTTCATGACATCACCATGTGTGTTAACTTGCCTGCTTGCATTTCACATGCATGCATGATGGCTGGATCTGCGCAGTCTGTCTGTAGCAGGGATTGCCTCAAATACTGGCCTGCTTTCTTCCATTCGATCTACAGAGACAGTATCAAGTAGAGGTGTCAGTAGAAAGTTTGTTTGAGTTTGAACTTGCAAGAGAAAGCAAAATGAAACAAATGGTGCGGGCACTATTGCTGCTGCCAGCAGATGCGGTTTGAGGTTCCATGTTGTGTTTGGTTGCAGGTGTGGAGCACCAACAACATAGAGGGAGTGCACCGCTTCCTGGCACGTGTGTATCGCCTCATCACAGAGCAGCCTGTCAGCGCTTCTGCACCAAGCCAGCCACAGATGCGCCTCTTGCATGCCACAATCAAAAAGGTAATTGCTTCACAAGTGCAGCTTGAGCATGTGGCTTAGGAGCAAGAGATGCTGACACTGCGTGGGGTCCATCCTCCCAGAATGTGAGATTTCATGCCATACACCAAATCATGCTGCACTGAACTGAATTGCAGCAGGCTTCTTTTGTTGACATTGGCAGCCCTGTTGTGTGACAGCACTGGGTTGCTGCTGCAGGTGACAGAGGAGACCAGCAGCATGCGATTCAACACTGGCATTGCAGCCATGATGGAGTTTGTGAATGGTGCCTACAAGTGGGAGCAGAGACCGCGCCAAGCTTTGGAGCAGTTTGTGCTGTTGCTCGCGCCCTATGCACCTCATCTGGCTGAGGAAATGTGGCAGGTACCTCCATCATACCTGTCTGCAACCAGGCTATCTCTCGTCGCACAATGTCGTGGACCAACAGCTCTTTGGGATACAAAAACGTCACTGTCTTTACAGAAACGCCATTTCATAATGTCCATCTAAATTCAGAAGTGCCTGGACCCTAGTCAAAGTCAAGTTTGACTTTGCTTGGACTTCTGTGCATGAAGCAAACTTCTGCTTCATTTGTCATCCACCCTCAGTCCTTGTGCGACATCGCATTTACTGTCACGGAAAGTCTTAAGTATGTGCATGCCCAGCAAGAAAGTGAAAAGTGGTCCTCAAGGATCCACAGCAAGCATTAGTGCAATCAAGAATGGTCTGCAATGAAGCTCACCAGACTGTTGTGTCCTGTACAGGTGCTGGGCCACGATAAGACCCTGGCATATGAACCATGGCCTGAACATGATGAAGCGCTGCTGGTAGAAGACAGTGTGCAGCTGCCAATCCAGGTGCAATCCCTGACTGCATGAGTACAGCATGTTCATTGCATGTTGCCATGGCAGATTCAGCATCTCTTGCCAGAGATGCCAGCAGGCTTGCATGATAGCGCCAGAGGACGTGCGATTATATTTTGCAACACACATATGATTGTGATCACCAGGTGAAGGCGGTCAATTTCCAGTCTATTGCTGTAATGCTGTGGTTGGCCTGAGATTGTGGCAGCTAGGAACTGCACCCACAGCTCAGGCAGCTTTGATACGTATAGGTGAATGGCAAGCTAAGGGCAACCCTGGAGCTTCCAAAGGATGTATCAAAGGATGATGCTGTGGCTGCTGCGCAAGCGCTGCCTACAGTGGTCAAGTATCTGGAGGGAAAGGACATTAAGAAGATCATATTTGTCCCTTCCAAGATCCTGAATCTGGTGGTGAAATGAAATCCAGCAAGTTTGGATGGCAGTAACTTTGCCTAAGATTTTGGCTTGTCGCAGCAGTCTGACATGCAGCAATCCAGCTCGACTGCACTCAAAAAACTGGTTTGTGACCGACAGTGCTGACAGCATTGGCATGCACCTCGAAACATGTGGGTACAATGCTTGAACATGATTGGACATTTTACCTGATCATGAATCAAGCTGTCCTGGTATGTGCAATTGCTCTCGCATGGCAGCTGACGTTGGTATAATACAATGGTAATAATTGTTCTATAATACAATGGTAATATTTGTTCTAACAATGAAATCAGACATCTCATGATCGTGCGAGCGTGAAAAGCGCTGCTCTGTGACAAATTTGTTTAAAGCGACGTCACTTAATCAAGTTGCAAAGGGCTGTGCGTCTCACTCTGTCTTCTAGCATCTCTGAATTCTGGCTTGTATTCTGACGGGCTAGCTGGCGGTGATCACCGTATGCAACAGCGACTGTAACATTGATTTACATGCCTGTTACGGCTGTGGTCAGGTACCTCTGGCTTCGTGTGGCGTAAATCTGTGCCTACGGCGTACCACGTTCGCTGTCCAAAGATTAGTCAATCTCGAATTGATCGAACAGGGATTCAGGACATTTCCAGATTTCGTAAGGCTTGAGGGGTGATAAACACAAATGTCCCTAGCGGTCTGACCAAATGCCACGAAATTTCAGCAGCCTGGCGAAAAAACTGGCTGACAACAACACATACGGAAGACATTAGACAAGCAACCTGGTCTACGGCTGAAGTTTAGCGCATCAGGCCCCGCCTTATGTGACCGGTTGTGTTCAAAGTATTGTCTAGCCGTATCCAGGCTCGGGTGTAAGCAAGATCTGCAATAGAAAAGGCCGCGGGAAGCAGCAGGCCGTGGTCGCAGAGCGCTTGGCACTTGGCGTAGCTCGTAAATTGCTGGGCCTTGGGCGTTGATATTTGGCAGAAGGCTGAGCGTTTGCGTTGGGCTCTGCAGTAGCTGCAGGTAGTTCGGTCCTTCAACGAAGTTCTGCATGTTTCCACGTGCTCGTGGGGTCTTTTCTCTGTTGTTGATGTCCCGTGGGTCGGTATTCGCAGCGTGCATGTCCATATTCCGCTTCTTCACCAGTGCTTGATGTGTACACGGTGAAACACTTTGGAAAACAAGCCGTCATGTCAGAGCCGACTGCAATGCCAGCTTCTTGCACGCGGTATTAGGTTACAGGTCCACCGATTTCTATTGAAAGCTTCTTGCCGCAATGACATGGCATTATTTGCTTGTGACCATCAGCCTTTACGAACGAAATCTGGGCGCTTCCTGCGGTTGACGAAGTAACACCTGTCAGACTGCCATGTGCCAGCAAAGGGCCAGCAAGACAGCTCGGCGATTACTGAAGGCACCCAGCATGTTGTTGAGAAAGTTCTGTATTTCATCTGGCATCGCAGCAGATTTTCTGCACCAAGCAGCTGCCAGAAGCTGGTGCAAGAAGTGCTGCTAAGCGTCTGAGTTTTTGGGGTCCTTCACTGCTGGGTGGTGCTCATTGCAGCATGGCAAGCAGTGCAAGCGTAACCACTAGATGGCTGTTGCTCAGTCAGGTCTCTCTTTGCAGGTGTGCATGCTGCTGGCTTGTCAATCTTGATGTTCTGAGGTGAGGAATGAGGCGAGGAGGCAGCAGAACAGCTGATGGTTGGTGGCTGCTGCTGCTGACGGTACTGGGATGGCTGCTGGTTTCTTACGGGGGTCAAGGCGTCTTTGGTAAGTTGCGCTGATCGTCTGACTAGCTTATACAGTATACCTTTGCCATCCAGAGGCAGAGGTCTGTACTCAAAATACGACGCTGAAGTCAGGGTGTGTTGTATAGGGACACAGGGTGGATTGGTGGCCGGAGGACAGCGGCATGATGTAGAACATCGCCAGCTGCAGACAACAGGCGAGTTACGCTGCATGTGCAGAACTTGCTATGCTCTCCTAGGCATTACCTGCGCCCTTTATACAAAAGCCATGCTTTCCATGCATCATTTGCTGCTAATGTACATCAGCAAACGCTCAGCTGAAAGTGGCTGGTGTTATGCAGACGTGACAATCAGCAGTCCCATCAGTGTCACATCCACATCCTCAAGCGTCTCAACCACCAATACAACTAAGGCATCGTTGTCACCTACCAATATAGCAACAACATTGTCTTCTTCACCCTCCAATCTAGCAGCAATCCTTGCTGATGAGACTTCACCCTCTCCAGTCAGCAGCCCTTCACCCACACCAGCAGCAACTAGTGCACCCACCCTGACCCCAAGTCCAGCAGCAACAACTGCAGGTACACCAGCCCCCACTGTTGCATCAGTAGTCGTTGCCACTGCAAGCCCTACAGAAAGCCCTACAGCCTCCCCCTCCCCTACTCCCAGTCCATCCAGCGCTCCTACCCCAACCCCTGCACCCAGTCCTTCACCCACACCATCCCCAAGTGCAGCTGCAACCCCAGCAGCCACAGCTGCAAGGACGTCTGCCCCCACAGCGTCGCCCACCCCTGCTGCCACCCCTGCAGCAACAGTGGCTGCTACTGCATCCCCTGTCCCGACTGTGACCCCCACCCCCTCAGCGACTGCCTCGCCAACACCGGCACCCACAACTGCAACGGTGGCGAGTCCTTCCTCCTCCCCCACTCCCT
>JAABUP010003619.1_pt1 | contig 27065 bp, 41 predicted proteins | sample 5559201 | NCBI WGS metagenome assembly JAABUP01 (sample SAMN10711887, study PRJNA513373) | rock metagenome | isolation source: Antarctica rocks | place: Antarctica | reverse complement strand
ACCCCCCGCCCCCTCCGGAGACCAAGACATGGCAGAAGCTGATGATGCTGATGAACCTGCACCGCCCGCTGACATTCAGATTGGCCCTTTCTCTTCTACTCCTGCTGGGGATGCAGACACAGCGATGGATGAGGAACCTGCAGCACCCGTTGATGTTCCCATGGGCAGCTTAGACACTGCTGCAGCAATGGACACTGAAGCAGCACCGGGCTCCGGCCTTGGTGAGCAGCTGGTGCAGGCTGCCCAGGATGCTGGCATTGACCTGGCCTTCCTGGAGGCACTGCCAGAAGAGCTGCGTGCAGAGGTGTGCTTTGTGCCCTTTGCACATGCTGCAGGCAGCTTGCGATATTGTGTTCTATGCATGTCTAAGCCTGTACCATCAACAAACAGCACGCAGCTTGCAATGCGTTGGCCCAGGCAGGCGTTGCATGCCTCTGCAGAGACCTATGATTGCCTGATGTGACAGCTTGCATATCACCAGACTTGGGCATTCTGACTGATTCACAGCAAGCAGCATGTTGCTCAGTGCTGATGCCAGCACCTTATACAGTGTGCGAATTGCTCAAGAAGGCAAGATCAATTTATGCATGCATACAGGTTCTAGCTGCACATGGCGTCACCCTACCACCTCCAGCCCCACCAGCAGCAGCACCTGCAGCGGCTGCTGTCCCAGAAGCTGCTGCAGCACCTGCTGCACAGCCTGCTGAAGGTGCTGCAGCTGCAGCAACACCATCGGAAGGCAAGCTCAAGCCTGTACCTCTGCATGACATGCCTGCCTTGCAAAAGAGAAAATGCTTGTCCATTATCAAGGCAATGTGTTGCGCTGGCTACAATGATCACAACACACACACACCTTCCAGCAACAAGTCCAGAAACGTGCTTCTGACTCAACTTGGATGTTGCTTCCAAGCATGTCTCATATCATTATGAGACTCCTATGACACACTGGCTAACATACACATGTGGTGCGCACAGGTGAGGCAGCGGCACAGGCTACTGAGGCGGCTGCAGGACCCTCAGCTGACGCTGCTGCTGCTGCTGCTGCTCCAGCAGCAGAAGAGGAAGGCGACAGCATTGATCCTGAGTTCTTGGCTGCCCTGCCACCAGAGATCCAGGCCGAAGTCTTGGAGCAGCAGAGACGAGAGCGGCGTATGCGGGAGCGGCAGCGACAGCAACAGCAAGCAGCTGCTGCAGCGGCGCAGGTCAGCATCAGCCCTTGTACTCAGCGACATGTGTTGCACAAGCTACTCTGCTGTACCACCAATCGGTCGTGTCTGTGTGCATGGTACCTCTGCCTTGCTAGGAGCAGGCCAAACCAGCTAGAGCAAATGACTTACAGCTACAGCATCAGAGGCAGAGGTCATCCCACTCACTCTGTTTACTCAAGACATGCTTGCAGCAGCTGATCAAAACATGTGTCCATCAGCTGCTGGGTCTGCATTCACAATTGAAGGGTTTTGAAATCGCAACCGCATGTCTGAAGTGGCTCCAGTCTTATTGCAAACACGCGTTCTCTTGCTGCAGGGAGGAGGAGGAGCAGCAGCAGCAGGTGCAGCTGCCGGGGCAGGCTCAGAAATGGACCTGGCCACCATCCTTGCCACCTTCCCTCCTGATGTCAGAGAGGAAGTCTTGCTGACCTCTGAAGAGGATGTCATCAACTCCCTTCCACCAGCCCTCCTGGCTGAAGCCCAACAGCTCAGGCAGCGCGTCATGCAACACTACAGGTATGTGCTGCCTTGCGACGTATTTGTATCAAGCTGGTGACACAAGACACTATGAGCACAGCAGTGATTCAGATATGCTGATTGTACGCACCATTAAGGTAAACTGGCTGCATCGTGGTGTGATGCCAGAATATGGTGCCATGGTGTATGCCCTGCCTTCCCCAAAAGCAATAGCATGCAAGCACAATACCTTCATATGGTGCCAAGGTATATGCCTTGCCTTGCCCCCAAGTAACAGCATGCAAGCACAATAGCTTCACAAAGCCTTGCTCCCTTTGCAGAGACAACCATGCCTCAGCCGGCGGCCGTGGAGTTGTGTTCGTGGGAGGACCCAACTCGGCAACCTATGCCAGGCGCGGTGGCACTGCTGGGGGCCGTGGGGCAGGGGCACCTGGAAGCGGCCCTGGAAGCTCAGCCTACAACCTGCTGAGGCTACAATCTGAGGGGGCTGCTGCTCTCGGGACCACTGACAGGGCAGTCGAAGGACCCCCACAGGTAACTACGCCCTGGTCATGTCTGTGTGCCTTCTCTCAGAGTGTGCCTGGGGGTCAGTAACCAAGGGCTGTGCTGTTTTGCATGCTGTGCCTGTTCAGCTGTTTTTGCCAACAGCATACCCTGTCCACTGCAATAGTACTTGCTATTGTGCGGCCAAGACCACATGCCTGCCCCTTACCCTGGCCTCAAAACCCCCCTCCTCACCCCAAACCACCCCAAAATCACTGCACACAGCTTCCCATCCCCGGCAGAGTCAGCAGGCATTGGCAGGCTCACCTGGATCAGACCGTCAATTTATCTCAAAGGCAGCCCCCTCATGCAATGTCAAGTTTAAGAGCTTCCCTCTCACTCTCCCTTGTCTCGTTCAGATTGAGGAGGAGGCTGTGCTGTTGTTGACTGGCCTACTCAAGCTGGCAGAGGCGCCAGCCCGGGCGCAGCTGCAGAGGGTGCTGCTCAACCTGTGTGCCCACCCTGACACCCGCAAGCAAGTCATGCAGATCCTGATGAGCATGCTCAGAGCGCCCTTGTCTGCTGATGAGGCTGCTGAAGCCAGCCAGGTCAGTCTTCACTGCTCCCAACAAACCCACAGGCACTGCGTTGTGGGTTCATTGATAACTTTCGGTTGTAGTGTTTTTCCTGGAGTTTTTTTTGGGCCTTGCTTTGTTGTACTTCAGCACCCTCAGTAGAGAATGGCGTCGTATGGCCTCCAAAAGGAATGTGAGTGTGAAGATCCTTGGGGCAAGTCATGAGGCCCTAGACTTGAATCACTTTTGGTCTCATAGAGGTCCACAGGGAGTCTGCAGCTTTCTGGGTTGATCCGATACAGCAGCAGTCACTTTCGGCAACACCCTTTCTTTTGTCTTTAGCGCAATTATGCCACCATGACTTGACCATCTCAATTTTGGCTGTCAGTCGGGCCTCACGACTTGCCCCAAGGATCTTCACACTCAGATTCCTTTTGGAGGCCATACGACGCCATTCTCTACTGAGGGTGCTAGCTGCTCTCTGTCATCTCTGTTTGCAGCTCAGCTCCGCTGCCTTTTCAGGCAGCATATTGCAAGGCCTTGTTGGCTAGTACTGCTGCTGCTTTTGAGGCACAGTTGTGACCTGGTTGTGTACAGAGAGACACACAGATGGAGGAGTCAGAGGCGTCCACAAGCCAATGCTTGGTGCCTTCACCGGTCAGGCCTGGTCAAGAGGTCCTTCCCCACGTCTCAAGGCGGGTGCTTGAGTACGCCAACCACCTTGCCAGAAACAGATCAGAGGTCGCCAGGGATATGCTCAGGCTTCGTGTACCTACACCTGACCTGCTAGCAAGGCATACTGCAGCCCTGCAGGTAGGCCCTGCATGCACATGCACACACAATCAGGCCGGGCTTTCTTTTAGTGTCTGCAACATGATCCTCGACACATCTTTCTTCCTTCCGACAGGCTGTCAGGTGCACGGTCAACACATGACACATGACAGACAGCAGGGTGGCTTCTCAGCCGCTCATTAGTCACAGACATGTGTGTGCTGCTTGTCACAAGTTGCAGACTGGCTCCACACCCCACACTGTGAGACAATGAACTGAAAATCAGATGTACATGGCTGCATCTCTTCAGTGGTCCTGTGCACAAGACCGAGCTGTTGGCTGTGCAGGATAAGAAGGGTAAAGGCAGGCCCATGGATTGGACCACAGAGGTGTCCCATGAGGAGCGTGCTCTAGAAGTACTCATAGGCATGACAGCCAAGACGCTATGCCGCCGCAGCAACAGCCACCTGGAGCAGGCACTGCTGCTGGTGGAAGTCAGCCTAGGCCACGCCAACCTGCACTGGGGCATGCTCATAGAGCAACACAATGCAAGGAAAGCCGCAGCTGCAGAAGCCAAGAGGGCTGCAGAAGCTGCCAAGGAAGCTGAGGCCAAGCAAGCGGCAGAAGCAGCAAGCAAGGCTGAGACAGACCGACAACAGCAGGCCAGTAGTGCTGCTGGAGCAGGCTTCAGCGGTGACGGTGCAGCAGCGACGCAGCCAGCATCAGGCACATCTCAACCCACTGGCTCTGCAGAGCACAGGCCCGGAGACAGTAGTGCAGCCACACCCAGCACCACAGCTGAGGCTGGAGCCACCACAGCTGCAGGCGTGCCTCCTGCTCAGGACACCACCAGCTCTGCTCCTGCAGCCAGCAGCAGCGGTCAACAAGCAGCGGCAGAGGCGGTGATCCCAGATCTGAACCAGCAGGATAATCCCGGGCCTGTCATTCAGAGTCTGCCGGAGCACCTGCTGAAGCAGCTGGCGCGGTTACTTGGGCAGTCAGGGTTGTCAGAGCTGGCGCAGAAGAGGTGTGGAAGTGTGATCAGGATGCTTGTCGACACCTGCCCCCAGCTGAAGCCACTGATGCTCTCAGAGCTGCAGAATGAGCTGCAAAGGTGAGATGTGCCAATGGGTGTCACATGTGAGCAATTGTCCTTGACATGCGCAGTCAAACTTCAAATTGTTGACGTCAATAATACTGCTGGGAGATGCCGCTGCATGACACTGCTAGCACAACCTGTTTTAAGTTGACAATGGGGTCCTTGACAATAATCTTGGGCCATGTGAAACAAGCCATACTTGGCAAGCAAACAAAGCAGTCACCTGACGCCTGCCTGTGGTGCGACTGCAGTCACCAAGGTGTTCTGTCTGTGTTCCAAACGCTGTCCCCAGGCGTGGTTTAGTCTAGATTTACGATGTCCAATGGACATTTCTCTTAAAACACTGTTTCTGAATTCTGAAGGGCTGTCTGTGTTCCACAGGCTGTCCAAGCTGGCTGGTGAGGAGCTGTCAGCGCTTCAAGCTCGCAGCTTCAGCAGCGCTGGGGACATCTCTGCTCATGCCAGTGGCGTGCGCATCCTGGTGCTGCGCGTTCTCAAGGCTGCAGTCTCCCTTACAAAGGCCAAGGGCGGCAAGCAAGACCAGGTGAGCAGGCTTGCCCTCATGCCTTTTTTGGCTTGTGTTTTTGCACGCATACCCCACAGCTATGCAAATGTTTGCACTCAGACCCCACATCAGGACTGCGTGTAAGGAGCTACTCAGGACTGTACATGCCACAGCTCAGGGAAGAATGCATACTGAACGATTGCTTGCATGCATGAGCATCTGTGTGTCTGTCTGTAGGCCAAGGAGCAGGTTGATGAGCAGGATGCTGCCATCACAGCAGAGATGAGCCAGCGCCTGGAGCCCCTGTGGGCAGCCCTGAGTGCCACCATCACTCAAATTGAGGCCAATCTGCCTGCCCATGTAGACACCAGCAGTGAGGCGCCCTCCGCAGCCGCCAGCATCCTCCCCCCTGGAGCCGCTCAGGTCTGCCACCTCCACTCATGCACCCTCACCCGGTTTTATGCATCGGTCCAAGTTATGGGTTGGGCTTTGGGTTGTACATTTGAGCTGGAGGAGGGTATACCACTCATGCCTGTGCCTTACTTGGTTTAGGCTGTATGTACCTTGGCAGGCCTGCTAGAAAGCGTGTCCTGACAGCTGGGTGGTTATGATGGCTGTTCTTGTCTTTATAATCTGTGATCAGTATCACATTGCCAAAGCTGTGTTAGTAGCTCTTGCTGCTCTTGGTCTCTGTCCTAGTCTACTTGGTTCTGGTCTACTTGGCAGGCCACAGCCTTAGCATCCCAATGGCATGATCCTTTGTGAATGCGACTCTGGCAGCAGCGTTGGTCTCTGTCATTGAACAGCAACCATTGGCACCATGCAAATGCCAGCTGCGATGTGACAGGATGATACTACACTTGAATCAGCTTGCACCAGTGTGCTCACCTTGCATGTAAGAGACAAAATTTGCCCTTTTGTCAACTGGCTATGTAAATTTATTTTATAAATAACATGTAACACCCATAACTACTATATCATAGAGTAGTCTGTAAAGACCAATTCAAAGGCTTGAGCATGATGTTGAGTTGCCTCTCCTGCAGGTGCTGCCACTGGTGGAGGCCTTCTTTGTCATGTGTGATGCACGCACTCTTCCTCAGACGCAGCCCAGCTCCCCCCTGCAGTCAGCCATGTCAGCAGAGTTCCCTCTAGGTGCCACCCCCGGCCCCTCAACTATGGAGCCTGCCTTTCAGCAGACCCCCTCTAGTAGGCAACATGCCCATGGCGGTGCATCTGCCCCTTCTCAGCCTGTTGCTGAGCCTCATGTGCCTTTCCTCAGGTTGGCCTCTCTTCTTTGCCTACACAGCCAGTTTGCAGAGCTTGTGTCTGGACTTTGGCCAAACAGCAGTGCAGGTACTGTCTAGCTTACACACTGCCTATCGTCAGAGTCGGTGTGTTAAATGCGTCAGTCAACTTGCTCATCATGTACTTATTGGTCTCTTCAGCATGCACAGCCTCAACCATTGCATTAAGGGCATGCGCCAGAATCTGTGCATAGACGTGAATCTGTAGCTAGGCTCCAAGTGCACGCTTCTGTTGCATCTTCAGGCTAAGGCCTACAGTATACACTTACAGTATACACATACAGTATACACACAGAAGCTGTAAGTGATCACCTGTGTTTGCTGTGTGATCCTCCCTCACAGCACTCGTGCTTGCAGGTTTGCTGAGAAGCATCGCCGGCTGCTGAACACTCTGTTGCGGCAGAACGCCAGCTTGCTGCAAGGCTCCCTTCAGCCCCTGCTCAAGGTCCCCCGCCTCATAGAGTTTGACAACAAGCGCTCCTACTTCCGAGCACGCATCCACTCCACAGGGGATGACCACAGGCGGTATGGTGGCCTCAGACTGGCGGTCCGCAGGAGCCATGTCTTTGAGGACAGCTTCCACCAGATGCGCATGAGGTAACCAGCCATTCCCTCGTGCACACCTCCTCGTGAAGCTGCCCCATTGCTTACTTTGCAGGTCTTGCCCTGACCACCTCTACAGCGTTTGAACAACTTCTTGTGCATGGCAGCTATTTTGCACTACTGTCTTAGCAATGGCTTTGGCTGTTTAGATGCAATGCTCTATGTGTCTCATCCTGCGCGTTGTTGGCATTTGGCTTGGTGTGCAAAACAATGAGGGTTGTCCCAAGCTTGTTAAGAAAATATAAAGTGTGCAGGAGTCCTGATGAGATGCGCATGAAGCTGAGTGTACAGTTCCAGGGTGAGGAGGGCATCGATGCTGGCGGTGTCTCACGAGAATGGTACCAGGTAATTTTCACACCTGCTTGACTACTTTTGTCCTCATGCTCTCATTCCTAGCTGGGCAAGTGCCATGTGCCTTGTAGATCAGTGCAAGCTTCTTGCTGTTTGGAGCCTGTCTTTGCTAGTAATGTCACCGCCCAAGCGGCAGCAATCAGGGTCCATATCTGCCACTTCTGAGCCTCAACATGCCGATTTCACATGACTGACGCTGTCTCTTGTGTGCTCAAAAAGCTTTCATAGTACAAACAGACTCTGATTTTGCTTGGCTTGTCGCATCAATTTAAAGATTTTTACGCCAATCTGTGTAAACATAGTCTAAAAGAATGTCTCTTTTCCTGTGTGTAGGTGATGGCGAGGGAGATCTTCAACCCCAACTTCAGCCTGTTTGTCCAAGTGCCAGAGCACGGCACGACCTTCCAGCCCAACGCCAACTCGGTGGTGCAGAATGACGAGGCCCGGGGGACCAACCACCTGGACTTCTTCAAGTTTGTGGGGCGCATCCTCGGCAAGGCTCTGTATGATGGCCAACTCATCGATGCCTTCTTCACACGCTCCTTCTACAAGCACATGCTGGGGGACCCGCTCACCTATGAGGTACACATCACTGCAAGCTGGCATTGCCTGGTGCACATCGATTAGTATAGCAGTAGTTGCTGTTTCATGCTTGCAAAGAAGCTGTGTTCACGCCATCTTGGGAGCAAGCTCTATCTGCTGTGTTGCCTGCATGCAGAGTGCTGAACAGCTACTTTGTTTGTGTTTGGATCATGCAATAATGACGGGGGCGGGTCACTGGTTGTACACAGTCATGTTGCAGGTCCGCGACAGCAATGGAATTGGTGGTTTAGACTGCCACGCAGCAAAGCCCAGTCAGTTGCCTTTGGGCATTGCCTTTGGGAATCTTTCCTTGTCCTTCCTTCTCAGATGTCAGCTCGGCATGTGTTGCAGGACATTGAGGCAGTGGACCCTGAGTACTACAAAAACTTGAAATGGATGCTGGAAAACAACATCACAGATGTGCTGGACCTCACCTTTACCGAGGAATCAGACTACTTTGGCAAGAAGGAGCTTGTCGAGCTGAAGCCAGGTGGCAAGGACATCAGGTCAGCACTGCTCCTCTCACCTTTGCATCCTGCACTTGGTGAAGGGGGGGGGTAGCTATTGGTGATTGGGATTGCTCCTGCATCCTTTGCATCCTGCATTCAGGGCGCATGTATTGCTGTTTGGGGTTGCTCCCATTACTCTTTTCTATATCCCTTGTGCCCTGCATCTGCAGACCGATTGCGTGGCAATTTTTTTTTATATTGCCTTTTAAACTACATGCCGTTTGCCCTGCGTCTGCATCTGCATGTGCAGAACAATTCTGTGGTAATGGTATTGGTTGTAGGAGCGTCAATATGGGGGAGGGTGCTTCACTATTGTGAGATTGGGGGATGCTTTTGGTATGACAGTGTGAGGCTGACTGTACAAGTGTGTACTGGTGCAGGGTAACAGAGGAGAACAAGAGAGAGTATGTGAACCTGGTGGCACGGCATCGCATGACCACTGCCATCAAGCCCCAGATCAACTCCTTCCTGGAGGGTTTCTGGGACCTGGTCCCCAAGGTCAGCACACACCTTGCTACTGGACATGCTCTTTCTGCACTGCATCCAGTGCCATGTCTTCAAAATGTGATTGGACAGTGTTTTGGCTTTCATGTCCTGGAAGCTCCCCAGCGTCTGCTGATGTTTGGTGCCAAGTGCCAGGGTGCTGCTGGGCGTTTCACCCCCTACTGCATCTGGTGCTCTGTGGAAGGACATGCATGTCTGCACTTGGCGGCGACCCAGCTTGATGGCCTGGGAAGCTGACCCCTGATCTGGTGCGGCTCGCAGTCCAGACTAGGTTTCAGCTTCAAAGCCATCAAGCTTGTTTGCCGCCAACTGCTGGGATGCATAGCCGTCCCCACTGCAGGCTGTGTCTTGTCCTATTGCATCCCCTTTCGTCAGAGCAGAGGCTGATGCGCCATGCAGACGGTTTTGGAATGTGAACTCGTTTTGGGGTCAACGCTTGCAGGATCTCATCAACATGTTCAATGACCACGAGCTGGAGCTGCTGATCTCTGGACTGCCTGAGATTGATGTGGATGACCTGCGTGCCAACACAGAGTACACGGGCTACACTCCTGCAGCAAAGCAGATTCAGTGGTTCTGGGAGCTTGTGTCGGCTCTGAGCAAGGAGGATCTGGCGCTGCTGGTCCAGTTTGTCACTGGCACCTCCAAGGTCCCCTTGGAAGGCTTCAAGGCTCTGCAGGTGACAACAGTCTTGTCAGTGCGTCTTCCAGGCCCTTTGTGTATTTTTGCCTAATGCCCTGATGTATGTGCTGAGGTGCTAGTTGCATTGAGCTCAAGGCAGGTTTAGATGGTGCAATGCTGGTTGAAAGTATAATGTAGGTTATTGTCACGCATGTCGTCTGGTTTTGTGTCGGTCCCATATGTCTGTGTCAGACAATTGTGCTGGCTGATCATGGGTGCATTAGCTTTTGCTCTGCTATCAATCATAGCGTCACCATCAAAATGTCTTTCAGACACTTACAGTAGGTGGGCGGTGATTGGTTGCAGGGCATTTCAGGACCCCAGAAGTTCCAGATTCACAAGTCATATGGGCCTCAAGATCGGCTGCCCAGTGCCCACACTTGCTTCAACCAACTAGACATTCTAGAGTACGAGAGCAAAGAGCAGCTCAGCAATAGGCTCATGGTGGCGATACATGAAGGCTCAGAAGGATTTGGGTTTGGATGACTTGCCCAGTTTGCAGCTTGCCAGAACGCCACACACAATGCATGCCTAAGCTTTACTATAGTAGCGGACGTATAGTCTCGTGTTTTTGCTAATCCTGAGAATGTTTTCTGTCCCTTGTAAAATAGCTGTCGGTGCCTTTCCCTTCGACCTCGACACTAAAAAGGTAGCTTGAGTGTGGTTATTGCTAGTGCGTGTGCAGAAATGTTGCAATCACTTTTCAACCAGACAACAACCATACCTGGCATGTTGCAGTGAAAAATCAGCGCACTTGTTTAACGGCCGCAATGTGCTGCTTTGTAGCAAATGCCGACGCTGTGCATTTAGCGTGCGCACCTAGCTGGCTCATTGGCCGCTCAAGCCTCATGCAAAAGCTGCCATTAAAGTAAGCCAAATTGTATCAAGACACAGTTTGCCACCACAACATAAAGGAAAACGAACCAAGGCTGAACAGAAGTGGCAGTGATTGATGACCAAAAAAATGAAACTTTGTCCCTGATAGTGTGTCCTCACAAACTAATTACTATCCAACTATGGTGACTGAGGTAGCTCTGCTCTATGAGTTCCATGTGCTGTGTGTATCTCAAACACTACCGTAGCGCTTTTAATGTTGGTCGGATTTTATATAGGGTCGCGACCCTCCGGAATATTGCAAAAGACCTTTTGCGCAGTTTAATGACTAAAAGTTTAATCGAATATTTTTGACGGGGGTCGGCACTGCAAATAATACTTTTAATGTTTTCAATACAGGTCGGCTGCTGTTGAAGGTTGCAAAAAACTACAATTAGCTGCATTAATGCAAGTGCAGACACGAAAACAATGAACAAACCATGCTATAATAACTCAGCAGAGTCCGCTGACTTACTCATCATCATTGCTGCTGCCCTCCAGAGAATTGTCACTTTCACTTGTTGTGACTCAGACACTGAGCTGCATGCGCAGCAAACTGGTCTGCTTTCCATTGCTTGCCATGATGTTGTTACAGTCAGTCAATAGCGGTCGCCAGGACCGCCGCAAAAGCCTAGAGCGTGCGCAACAACAAGCTAGATCGTTTGCACGGCTTTTCGCGCTCAAAGCGGCATTTTTAAAACAAATTTGTTCTATTATCCATTATTTTTTAATAGGGGACGAGGGCGTGAATAATTAAATTTGTGTTTTTTAAAGGGGTCCGCCGTTTTTTTGGATTATGTATTTGATCGACCAACATTAAAAGCACTACGGTACTACTCATGCAGCCACAAACTCCAGCAAGCAGGACAGCAAACACAATGCGCGACAAACATCACAGCATAAGAAACTCAACTCAACTCATCACACCAGGGCGTCTGTGCATGATCACAAAACAAGCTGACTTTGTAATGTACAGCAGTCCCGTACGTTTGTACATTGTTGATCCAAAATATTGTGGTGTTTAGGCCAGATGTGGTCTCCTGAATGAGGTGTGGCTGCACACTAACTATACGTGCATCACCATATGGCTGGTCTGGATTGACTCCATAGTAATGTACCTCAGATCCATTGCCTTCCATTCTCCACTGCATCAGAAGACGTGCGCATCAGCACTGGGTGTTACACAAGCTGCTATGGATACTGATTGAGTCCAACTTGAGTCATGCATGACACCATGATCATGATGGCATGACAGAATGACCTTTGTACGTGAGCTGCAGACATTGGCTTGAAAAGGCTCATGCATGCAATACTACCGCTGTTTGATGTCCACCATCAGGCCTTGGGCAACGCAGATGGACACTTGGCTCATGCTGCTGATGCCATATGACATGTATGACAGCACCTCAAGAGCCTTCTGGTGTTTCTGATGCTCAAAGTAGAAGCGTCTTGTCCTCGTTGGGACAGTAGGCAGTTCTGGTGGGAACATGCCATGCAGCATGAGCCTCTGTCGCATGTTGTCATCCTCCCTACCCCATCCCCAGAAGTTGATTCCATAGCCGTTCACCTTCTCAAACTGTTCAGGCGTGAATACGGTTATGCCACCAAAGAAGTCCTAAACACACCAGGCAGGTTTTGTTCTGTTCATCAGTGACGCAACTCTTCAGCCGATATTGATGTACATGGGGCCATTGCTGCAGAGACTTGCATTTCAACATAATAGGCTGGAAGGTTCCTTCCTTTTTCAAGAAACTATCAAGTCTTGGTAAAGTGTGACTTTGCTGCATGCAATACTCTGCACAGCTATGACCATGCTGCAGGTCAGCAGCAGAACAGAGCGCAATCTGGCAATGCGGTGTCATTGCTTCTACACAGTGTCACCCACTCAGTCGGTTTGCATGTCTATGCCACTCTTGTTGTCTACAGCTTTTGCAACAGCACAATGCAACCCAGCAGCTGAAATAGCTTACATGTCTGCTGCAGACCATGAGGATGCTCTTACCTCAAAGTTGGCTGTGGGGTGAATTCCATAGGGTGTCAAGTGCAGTGGAGCGGCGCCAGCAGGGTAGCTGTACTGCACATTGCCTCGATCAGTGGGAATTGTGTCCACATCTTGAAAGGCAAAATGATCATAGTCTGAGCCCTCTAAAAGCTGAAAGCCAATGTTCAGTAAGGCTCCACGATTGAACAGGTACTGGGCGCTCTGTTCAATGACAAAGACGGTAAAGCTGCGGCCTTGAGCCTGCAACAAGCGCACTAGTGTGCTATAGAATGATAGTCAGGGTCATTTCGTGTATTCTGTTTCAGGAAGGATGCAAAGGTGTAGTTGGCAAATGCAGAGCCTTTGCATAACTATCATACTTTGAGCGCCGGCATGATGACACTCATGCAAGGTTCCTGCTGGTCGAGTGACAGTGTGAAGATCACCTTACAGTGTCATGTATGCGCACCTTCTAGCATGCTGATTGCACACAGAGCTGAATGCAAACCCACCATGAGGTATCTGTCAAGCCTTGACACAAGCTTTGCCAGGTGCTGTTCCCTGTCTCTGTAAGGCACCAACACTGCCAGCTTGTGCTCTTGAGTGAATGAAACATTGTTGGGCAGAGACCGTGTTTGCTTGATGCTCGCTGTGGCAGCTGCTGAGCCTGTGGATGCAACACTCTGCTCAAGCTGCTCAAGCTGATGCTGCAACACAGTATACCGCTCTTTCTGGCTTGCAAGCTGGGCCTCTAGCGTCTGTAAGCTAAGGAAGAGCGAATTTGCATCTGGACTGAGCTCCGCAGAAATGCCGTTGTGGAAGACCTGCAGTACGCATGCATGCCAGTTTGAAGGTCGACGGCAACGCACACAACTAAACAAGAGCTTACGACAGCTCTTCACCTTCAAGATGGACAGAAAAGACAACAGGAACAAGATTACTGTAGACGCTGCAAGAGCTCTGATGCCGACTGCCATGAAAAGTGCTGAAGCTGCATTACGAAACGCGCCGCTGCAACTGGATCACTCGCGTCAGCCTAGCGGGCCGGAAATCCTCATCAAGAGAACGTCAGTCACAGCTCAAAAGATAAATCATGCGGCACCGCTGTGAATTGGGCTGCTGTGGTTTGGACATGCACACTGTTGCACTGCAGCGGCTCAGATTTGAATGTCAGCTACCTTGCCAGCACCATCCGGGATAGATGACTTGATCAAGACTGTTAGTATTACATGGGCAACTCTCGAGCAACAATACACCACGCGCATGCAACAAGTCTACATCCACAAAGGAGCATGATGAGAGGCAGCTGCTATGTCACTGCTTTGCATTCACAGGAGAGGCAATTCGATTGCTTCCCGTAGGCTACGACATATGTCAGATAACATTTGAATGTAGAGTGCAGACACTTTGATCCTATAATCACAAATCAGCAGTATAAGCGTAGTTGTTTGGCAAGACACATCCATTCATGTGATACTACTGCAAGAGTCATGTTTGCTGCGGGGTGAAAGTCATTGCTACTCCATTCATGCAGTATCTTTTGCCAGTAGGTGCTGGGCCATCATCGAACACATGACCCAGATGTCCTTTACACTTGTGGCATCGAATCTGCAGCAAAGACAGAGATGAAGCCTCCAGGCAGTCCCAGCAAGCACTCTCATGTAACTGCAATGCATTGATGGCAGCTTGTTACAGGGACAATACATGTTATGGCTTGGCATCATTGGCTCCACTCATTCACTGCAACGTTGCCATGCCATGCTATGTCAATGACAAGCACCTCATGATGGAGCAAGCAGAGCTGACTCCGGCACTTTGTGCACAGCACAGTATGCAGCAAACTAGTCAAGTCATCTGCAACAATTGTACCTCTGTTCTAGGGAGGAACGGGATGGAGCGGTCTATTGTCTCATCCACTCCACCTGAAATGGGCTGAAAGAAAGAAGGCCACCCGGTGCCAGAGTCAAACTTGGTGCCGGACTCATAGACAGGGTTGCCACATCCTGCACACTTGTAGGTCCCCGCGCGTCTCTCCTGCAGCAATTAATGGTGGCAATTGACGATATATAATATGTTCAAGATCCAAGCTTGGTGCTTGACAAGCTTGATTTTGCATGCTGCACCCTTTAAACGCGTGACTTGAGCTGCTAAGTCATGCAGGGTGCTCAACAAGCTCCTTACATGATCTAGGGGACTACTCAGCGGCAGCTCTGTGCCTGATTGACGTAGCACTCTGTATTGACCAGGGCTCAACAAGGACTTCCATTCAGGCGCTGTGTGATGCACCTGTACCACAACAAGGGTGTTGCTGTGCATGTAAGAGCCGTCTTTGTGGCAGAGACAAAGCCTTCCAGGCAAGCAAGCAGCTTGTGAGGAGCGGTGAAAATGTTAGTGATACATACTTCGCCGTCTCTGTTTTCGAAAATAGTATTTTCCTCCTCCTTGCTTCTGCGCTGAACCTCAGATGGCTTCATACTTTTGGCACTGGCTGATCTAAGTGCCCACGTCAGGAAAGCAGCAGTAGCTACACTGCCTACGACTCTCCGACCTACGCTTTGAGTGTTGGGGGCCACGCACTGTGTCTGTATGTGGCTGTGTCTGCAGCTGTGGCTGGTGTTTTGGCGCTGGTGCGTGCTGTGCAGGCAAGCTCGTTGCGAGCAAGCGTGCGAAGAGCTGAAGGGTCTATGTGACCCATGGAGCACGCCTGTGCTGCACCGTTGAACACTGGCACTGGCCTGTCACGAAGACGGAATGCTCTGATTAGCTGGAAATGAAAGCTGAAGCAGCAGCAGGTTTCCACTGGCTCACCTGTAAAACAGACATGTAGGGTGCTGCTTAGTTGCTAGGTATAATTCTGTCTAAGCGCACAAAGTATCAGGGAGTGCCAATTCGAGAATGTTAATGAACTTTTCCTCCAGATTGCACTTGCGCAGGGGCATAGCTGGACCTCAAGCTTGATCGTGACATGTTCCCGGACTCTAAAGTGCATGCGTTACACCGAGATAGTTGCTTGACAATGCTTGACAACAGAACGGCACCGCTCCAACATGTGACAAGTTGACATGTTTCTGTGCTGATCTGACCGACCGATATGCAGTTGTCGCCGTTGTGTTTGTTGTTCACAAGGCTTGAGTGGCGTGCATTTCGGAGATGAGCACGCGACACCTGGATGGTGTGCAACAGCAAGACGAGAGCATAGATGCCGATGCATCGCAAAAGCAGAGCAGTAGTGATACTAGCAAATTCCTTAGAGCATGGGCTTGGAAGCGGGAGCACAGGTTAGCTTAGCGCGGAGACGATTCCAGCTTGCAGTTGCTACGAAATCTCACTCTGTCTTGTTCTACAGGCCTGACAAGTGAGATGTAGCTTTTGCAAAGAGTTGTTGGTGACTTCTTGCTTGACAAGAATGGGAGTCCAGGTATTGTATGGGACGTTCAAATGGTGCCATGCAAATCTGCTGCAGAATCAGATTCCACAGGCCATATATCCATTCTATGACATCACCTGCTGTCAAGCTGACCCTGCAGCAGTCTAAATTTGATGCCGAAGGCTTTGCTTCCACAAGTAGGACATGCAGCAGCACCCTCGTTGCAATGTTGGTATCACCATGCTTTGAATACAAGAGCGTATTCCTCTGACTTGTTGTACAGCTACTTTTGTGACACTGATTTTATTGCTGCTTGCGACCTGCATTTGCACACACTGCAGTAAATAATACAACGATAATGACATGCATAGCAGCAGAGGAATCGATGGTCATGCCACCTTCTTCTTGGCCTTTGGCCCATCATTGTTCTGCTTCTTCGTCAGGGGAGACAATGAAGTCTGTCTGCTTTACATGCAGTTTGGGACAGCTCCATTGTCATGTCCAAGTACTTTGAGCGGTGGGGCAGCAGATGGGCTGGCAAGAAATGCCTGGACTTGAGTGCTGGATGCGGTTTAGTGGGTACGCCCACTGCAGTTGTCATTTGACCTTTCAATGCGCTGTCGCACCAGCCATGCGCATGGCATCATAAAGTTTTGCACACTTGCTTTTGCATGACAGTGGCAGCAACACCTTTCACTGCAGTTTTGCATACTTGCTTTCGCTTGACAGTGTCAGCAACAACTTTCACTACAGTTCTGCATTCTCATTCATTGTAGTGGTTGACAAAGGACATTTTGCAATCTTTTCAATGTAGGCTGGACAGAGGCCAGGTTCCAGTTGTGCTGCACCACGCATCAACAGAAGCAGACTCATGATGAAGGGTGAATGTCAAGTGACAATGCATGTTGTCTGTTGCTGCAGAGCTGACTGCTTGCAGGCATTGTGTTAGCCAGGCTAGGAGCAGATGTGGTGTTGACAGACCTTCTGCCAAATCTACCACTGCTAGCTGACAACTGCAAGGCAAATGGTATGGCTGGTACAATCTCCACAGGTTTTGAGTGCACAATTGCAGCTGACCACTTTTGCCAAGTATGCCTTGCCTCAGCTTGCTTTAATCAGCAGACAGAGTATGACAGACTCAGATCAGAAGCTGCTGAAGTGCACTTGGCTTTTTTGCAGACCAGCCATAATCTACAGGGATTACTGCTGTCTGTCATATACATGGTTGACTGATGCCCAGATTGACACCCTTGTCATCACGCTAGCCATTGGTTGCAAAGCCTGCTGCGCTGCAGTCCCTGAGGATGCATCAGGATCAGTCACAGTCAAGGAGCACAGGTGGGGTGAGAGGCTGGCTAATCTGGGGGGACCCTTTGATGTCATAGTCGCTTGTGGTGTGCTCTGTTTCCTCATTGACTTACCCATTATCAAATCTGAACCATGTGCATGTGCTCAGAATGACACTAATGCCAGCTGTCAACAGTGAGACTGTATATGTTTTCTTTTTGCTGTTCTTCAAGCGTCTCTTGCTGGAGTGCTCATGTCTGTGGTTCACAAACTCGATGACCGTGATTTCATTTTGGAACAAAAACAGAAAATTAATTGAACGATACAAAGAAAAAAATAAGTTCACAAACTCGATGACTGTGGTTCACAAGCTCAAGCAAGCTGCGCGGACATGCTGCTGTGCCTGCAGATGTGATGTATATCGAAGCTGCCATACCAGACCTTATGAAAACCCTTGTAGCAGCTGCAGCACCCTTCACAGACATTTATATATCTCATGGGAGGAACCGGCAAGCAGAACATGTGTTTCAAAACTGCTGTAAGAAGAAGTTTTTGGTGTCACAAGTCAGCAGCAGCCAGTTGGATGAGGTGTACCAGACAGGCGATGTTGATGTCCTCCATTTGCAAAGTACGTCAGAAGGTGTGTGATCTGACAGATCTGCATCCAGCATGATAGCTGCGCATCTGATAGATACATGATGCAATTGCTGAAAGCCTGGCAAACCGTCAGGAAGTGGCCCAAGGAAATGTTTGCAGTCACAGTGATGCCCAGCACTGCAAAGCTCTGTGGTGGCATTGTGCATCCTGTGGCGCTGTTGTCACACTTTGACTCAGGCAACTTCTGAACTTGCGCGGGTTACAGCTCAGAAACCTCTAATCCTTCTTTTGAGACCCACCTCCAATCTCAGCTCTACATCCGTTGTGCTTGCGCTCATGGCCGTTATGACCGCTCGGACTGTCAGCCTCGACCTAACAGTCAGCAACAGACGCCACGATGTTTCCTCAGCAGCTTCCAAGTCAAAGGTTCTGCTCACCATGACTGTAAACATAGCCTCCGAAATAAATTTCAGCGCATCGTACAGCCTAACACGACCTTGCTCGACTGCATACTGTATCTCTCACCCAGGCATGTTAAATTAGTGCATCCTTATCTGAGATCCAATTTATGAAAAAAAACGTTGTAAATCAGTCAAGAGTCATACGAACAGTGCCAGCTGGCATGACAGCGAACATGACCTATCCAGCTGCTCCGCATGCTGCATGTCCTCCTTGAGAACCCAAACCCCCGACACGGTGAATGCGAATTGTGACTACCGGCACTGACGAGGCTGCAACAGCGCCAGAGAACCCAAGGCCGTTCGCGAACACCTTTCAGCACTTGTGAAGCCGTGCACGCACCAACAACCTGTGATCGTCGTCGAATTTGAGGTCGGATACAGGTGACGCTTTGGGATATATAGTCTTCGGAACACGCAACAAGCGCATCCCAGAACTCCCTTGCAGACACGGACATGTCAGGTTGCCAGGAAGCTTTGCTGCTGACCCGCCAGGCGACTCCAGCGATGCCCTTGCAGGAGGTAAGCTATCCTCTCAGCGACTGTATACTCGAAAATGAATGAACTCATCTGCTCGTTGGCCCTTTGCTCATACATGGAACTGTTCCAGAAGGAAGCCTGATTGCAAGCTGTATGTCTTCATGTTGACTACTGAGGCCAGGTGTCACCTTGCAGTGCAGAGCAGAAGCCTCAGGTGTGATATGCTACTTGCAGGTAGCACCTACAGGCAGCATGCATGCAGAGTGCCCAGCAAGCAAAACCAAACCACAAAGCAGTTTGTCACATACGAACCTGCAGTCTCTGCAATCCATTCCTGAGGAGCAGCCTGAGCTACAAAGTTGTTCTAGAGTCGGGGCTGCATCCACATCTGTTCAGGCGCAAGCATCAGCCTTATTGAGGGAAAAGTTTCCAGAGCCTACTCAGTACATTGCTTCCTCTCTTCAGCACCGGAGCCCGCAAGGCAGCTGTGATTTGCCAACTGTCTTTTCTGGCCAGCTCATGATGCCAGTCTTGTGATGCTGTTTCCTGACAGCACCAAGTTGTAGCTGGAGGAGCAGAGCATCATTGACAGCTCAGCTATCTTTTACATCTTGCTGTACAAAGTAGGCTTTCCTAAGTGACCTGCTGTTTTGAATATCTCAATGTGTTCACAAGAATGTTTTTTATATTGGAAGATCATCCGCTGCTGTGGCGAGGTCAGCACATATTCTGTACAATAGCTTTGCTGAACTGTGCTGTTAAGCTCAGCATTGAACTCAGTTTTGCTGTCCTGGCTAACGTGCTATCACAAGTTACATGAGCCGTTTTCAGGCTGAGCCCTCCTTCCTATCCTGGGGAAGTCAGTTTCTGCTATCTGAGCCATAGGTGTTTCATATGTCATGCAGTGATGCTGTACACTAAATACATTGTGTGTTGTTATATGGAACTTGAAGGACTGATCTGAGCCATAAAGCATTGCAACAATGTACCAATGTAACTACCTGCTGCAAATCCTTGTGCTGAAAAACAAAATTGATGTGAAATACATGCCTTTCCACCTTTGCACTGGCAAAAGCAGCCAGACCCTGTTGTGATTTGATCAGCTTTGACTATCCCCACCTTTGTCTGTCAATCTTTTGATGTGCTGCCATTGTTGTAATATGCAGCAGTGCGCTTCAGTAGCAGCAAACAGCACTAAATCACCCATCATCTCCATAGAATGGAACACCCTTCTTATGCATGCAGCAATGTCAACACACTGAGCTCTCTTTCTGTACGTTATATCTGTTCTAGGAGGGTCTTGAGCCTGAACTTTTTTCCTGAAAACCTCACTCAATTTGGTCCTCCAAGTGCCATGGTTGCCCAAGTGCTCTGCCTTGAACATGGACTGACGTGCCCGCTTGCTGAATATCAAGACACAACAGCAAATTGTTGTCTACTTGTACCGTCTTTCACTCTCCTGAATTTTGTAGTCATTAGCTGACATGTCTCGCCTCAGCATGTAACCTTGATCGTTGAACTCCCAGTGCTGCAGTACACAAAATACATCAGGCTGTGGCATGCGCTTAAGAGAGGACTATGCACAGAGTGAGTCAAGAACGCAATCAATTTTTGCGACAACATTGGACACACCTCATTTCCATGTGCCCGCCACCATTGGCCACTGTGATCATGGTACTCATACTCAAAGCGCACAGATATCCTGTTGCCCTGATAACACCATAACTCCTTCATCAGCTTATACTGCAGCTCTTTCTGCCACTTCCTAGTCAAGAAAGCTTTGATGGCATCCCGACCCTCAAAGAACTCGTCACGATTGCGCCACTTGGAATCTACAGTTCCAACACAGCTTGATACACCAGCTGATGTGGCCCCGCTGTGGGCTGACGGCATGCGTATTAACGAGGTAATGCTCGCACAGAGAATCCCGAACCTGGGGTGTAAGCCATTGCAACTTTTGCAGGATCGCATGTGTTCCATGCATCTTCAGCAGCTTTCACCTTCTTAGTTGCTGTCTCAAGCGTGAAGGGGGGAACAGGAGGTTTATCAGGTTCTGTCATGCTGCCAGCGACACGGGTCGGCGTGTGAGTTGTGAGACGCTAGTTCAGCCTGTGCGCTACCAATTCTGACAAGCCAGCTAAGAGTGTCGAAACACTTTGATAACGTTTTTGCCGTGGGTTGTTTGTCATAATTTCTGATAGCTGACCAGGTGCTCTGAATCCCAGGCGCCCTATGAACTCCAGGTTCATCCCCATGACCGTACTCGCACAAACCCTTTTGCTTTGAAAGCGTTTCAAGCGCGCATCAGAAATTACACCAGGCAAGATCACCAGCGACAGCCCTGCGCGTGTACAGAACGGCTTGCTGATTCAGCCCCGAGGTCACTCGGGTGCCAAACAAGTAGCATAAACAACTTGAAAGCGTGCTGGCGAAACTACTTGCCCGTCTCGTTGTTGGCCCTAAAGCGCACCTCACGCTGAAACAGTGGTAAACAGAGCACAGGTGTTCTCTTAAAACCTTGACTGGTCAGCTGATCGCGGACTGCCTGTAAAACAACTTGGCCATATCAGCGTCATAGGCCACTGCCCAATGTTGACCTGCAACAGAATGTCATGGAGTGTTTCAAAAGTACAAGCTTAGTGTTGACTAGTGAGGTGTACAGGAGCACCTGATGATAATTGAGCTTACAAGATAACGCTGGATATTTTCAGCTAAAAGAACAAGACTGCACTAACAAGCGTCTGGTGTCTTGCCTGAGGGCTACAGCACTAGTCTACTTGACCAACATGTGCACGAAAGTTTCTGAAGGCTTGCCTGTCTGACCAAACAACCTTGCTGAAACCACAACAGGAATACGAGCAAACAGCTTCAGCTGCAGTGGCAAAGACACAGGCTGCAGATTACTAGGATTCTTCAGATTCTGCAGGAACTCAATTCCTTGCATGCAGGGCTCTGACTCTAGGCCTGCAGATGTGCTTGTATCACATTCGTCCAGACCTGAGCTGTTTGAGATACTGCTGGCTTCAGCACCTGTGCTTCTATGCTTGCTGTCACTCTTGCTGAGGCTTGGATCAATGACAGCTGGACCACCACTGGACTCTGGACTTTGCTGCATGCTGTTCTCCTTGCCAGCCTGATGCCTGTTACCCCTCTGGGGCGTCTGGTGTAGATGTGTCAGTGTCAGCGACCTGTGCAAAGCCAACAATTTTGATGATACAGATACCTTTTGACAGTGACGACTTCTTTGTGTCTACAGCTTTTAGGCGTGCAGCATGACAGCAAACTCTGCTCCAGCAACATACTCAATGGCCAGGGGACAGAGCGCAAACTCACACACTCATCAGCAGTCACGACAGTCATGTTACGCATAACCAAGCCAGACTTCAGCCCTGCACACTTGCAATGCAGAACTTGCACCAGTGGCAAAGCTTCTTATGTGCAAAACAGCACATCTGGCCATTCCAAGGCTGACTCACTTTTGTTCCTTGTCAAAGTCAGCAGAGACTGCAGGGAGCATATGCTCAAAGTGGATCCTGCGGTCCATGCCCAGCTCTGAGATGTACACATCTATGAATCTGTTGCCCCCAATCTGGAGGCAGACTGCCTCTGTCACGATGGGGTTTTGCCTCAGCAGCACACACAAGTACAGCCTCAGACTGCCATCCTGCAGCCAAACACCACAAAGCAGACGTTAATACCATGGTACTCACAGGCCAACATAAGCTGCACCACTGTGTACAGCTTGCACCAGAAGCATACAGCCATTGACTGTTAACCACAGTGCATCACAACCAGTACATCAGAACACAATCACAAACACGAATACGCGCACACACACACGGACACACATACACACACACACTCACACACACAAACCTCTACTGTCCCGGTAGGTCACAGGCATGTCCGGTTGTCTGCACTGCACACATTTGCAACAGTTGCCATTGTCAGCTAGCTCAAAGCAACATGCGGCAGGGTGCAAGGGGTGCCTCACCTGCACATTCTTTGCAGCCTGCTTGCGCTGGTTGCAGTGTGTGGCAATGGCAGACACTGTGCCACCATCCACAAGTCCATGCTGTGCAGTCACAGCAGCAGTTCTGCCCTGATGACCATCACCTCCTGCTGCAGCATCTGCCCCCCCAGCTTGGGCTGCCTCAGCATCTGCTGCTGCACTGGAGTGAGCTAAGCTTGCTGGCACCACTTCTGATGAAGATTGACCACCCAGCGGTGGCCCAGGCTGAGGCTGGTCACCTGGCAGGTCAGCTGGAAGCTGGGTGAGTGCTGGGTTCAAGCGCAGTGCTGCAGCCAGCAGGCGGTGGACCAGCACGTCTGGGTAGCGCCTGATGGGCGAGGTGAAATGGGTGTAGTGGGAAACTGCTAAGGCATAATGATGCCACTTGGTTGCGTCTTCAAAATCCCCCGTGGAGAAGTACTCTGCATTCTGCAGCACAGTGGATCATTCCAGCGTTATTATTGCTGTGCACTGCGCTGCAAAACATGTAGCCATGTCAAAACACAGAATGCAGATGGCACTGATGTTGCTGCACAGAATGCTGCCATGGAGCAACAAGAGTGTTGCTGTACTGCTGTCTATTGCTGGTCAGGGTCAGTACAGACCTCAGCACGATATTAAAATGATGCATGATGAATAAGCGGACACAGCGAAGTGTCCTGCTGACACAGACCGAAGACAACCCTAGGCAAGTGCACATACTATGACCAAAATATGCTGATTGTGACCGCTGTGAAAATGCATGTATGTACCAGCCTTCACTACCGGCCTCAATCTGCTGATTTGTACTGCTATGAAAGTGGATGTATGTATCAGCCTGCAAACTCATGATCCACTGCCAACAACCACACCAGCATGCAGGGCTACCCAGCAGGGAGCACACACCTTCATTGGCTTGGTGGCCAGGAGAGTCACCACCTCCATGACGGCTTTGTCGGCGCAGCCCTCCCTCAAGGCCTGAAGGCTGTGTGCGATGGACCCTGCTGTGCTGACATCCAGTGATAAGCCCTGAATGGTCCCACCAACAGAGCTTTGTCAGTGATCTGGAAGCATCCTGTGTCCACATGCATGAGGGAGGTTCTGAAACAAAAAAATCACCATCATCACAACAATGGCCCATGTGGGGCAGCCTTTGCTGCAACAACTTGCTGCATTGATGCCTGAGCAAGCAGGGTCTGCTGAGCAGCAAGGCAGATCACAAAAGCACATATATTTGCACATGCTTATGCTGCAAGACATGTTGACAGTAAAACGTTCTAGCATTTCATTCTACTTCATGTACATGGCTTTACAGCATGGATCATGGTGATAACATTGTGACACCAGCATGAAGCAGGTCTTCAGGCCAAGTGCAAGCAACTCCCCATTTGCTCATCTTGCGCTTTGCACGCCATATTAGTGCATGCATTACACTGCAGGAAAAACAGCACAATCAGACTGCAGGAAAACCAGCACAAACAGACAGAGTCGCAATACGGGACCAATGCTACTGACCAGGTCTTCAGCCATCTGCACGAGGTCCCCAATCTTGCGCTCATCAGGGGGAGGGTGGCGCCTGAGCAGGGCCCGCTCTGGGAAGGCATTTGCCACAATCCTGGCTACGCTCATGTTGGCCAGCAGCATGAACTCCTCCACCAGCTGGTTGGCTTCCCTTTGCACTGCAGGCCACACATCAGATTGAGTAACAAGACAGCAGTCTGACGTTGAGTAGATCTGCCACAGACCTAGCTATGCCCATGTTGCTCATGATGCAGCATGCACCCTTGCATGAGCTGATTGGCTTTCCTTTGCATTACAGGTGATACATGAGGTTGAGAGAGTAGACCGCAGTCTGCATGTGCAATCAACATTGAGTAGATCTCCTGCAGACCTGGCCATGCCCATGTTAGTCATTATGCAGCCTGAACTTGACCATGAGCTGTATGGCTTCCCTCTGCACTCAATGATTAGGAGTCCTGATTTAGGACTAAACCTCACAACTTGGTGTGCATGATATACAGAACCAATGAGCCTGTCAGCTCACACAGGCAGTAGGTAAAGGTGGAAATGCAGTCAGACAGCCTTGCCCTCAGCCCCAGCTCCAAGTCCTTCAGCAGCTAAAGCAGCTCCCATGACTGCACCTGCTGACCTAATCAGATGTCCTGTGGGTAGTTGTCATAGAAAATTTGACCTCACTATAGTGACCTTTTCTGGGAAACAACTAGACCAGGCTGTGCCGGCTTGTGGGCAGGCCAGAATGTCATGAGTGATGCAAAGTGATGTTGTCGGGGCACTCTCACCATAGGGCGCAGCTGAAACAGGGTTGCCAGTATCATCCATCTTGAAGTACAGCTTGGTGTTGTCCAAGCGCAGAGCACCATTGGATGCACGCCCAGCCTTGAGATGCCGTGCAATGCCATTCAGGGCAAGCACATCGTCAACCACCTGTTCAATTCACAACAAACATGTCTTGCTGTATGAAATCAAAATAGACGTGTCTTGCTATATGAAATTACAACACATATGCCTTGCTTTATGGCTGGGCATGGACTATCAATTTGTGGATGCTGTATTCAGCAACAGTATTGGCCAATGCATGCTCTCAATGCACACTATACATGGCACGCATTGCCAGTGCCCCCCCCCCCCCCCTCCCCTCGGAACTCATAATGCCGCCACTAGCACACAGCACACAAGGCGACTGAGCATAAGATACATTGGCCATGTTACAGCTGAACTTATGTCCTGTCAGGGCTGTGATCGCTCCAATGTGCTTGGCCCAAACACTGATATGGCTTGATGACATGCAGATCCAAAGCTTGTACACATGCAGTCACTCTGTACACAGCTAACACTCACACTGTACACAATGTGCATAGTCACATGAGTTAGGACATGGAGGACATCATGAGCAGCAAAAGCGACTTGTCGAGTCCATGAATTGCAGCCAATTTGAAACAGCTTTCAGACCACAGGTACATTCCTGCCAAAACAAAAGGCATGGGAAGCTGGATGGATATACCTCAGGCCATGCATAGCCATGCAGCTCCACAGAGGGTGTCTCCTGATCAGGCAAGCCTGCAAACTTGCCCTCTATCATGTCTTGGGCGTGCCCATATGCCAGCTTGACGCAGGATTTGATGATGCTCCTGCCCGCCCACTGAGCCAGTATCTTGCCTTTGGGGGTCAGATCCCAGGTGATGGAAAATGCCAACCTCTCGACACCTGCCAAAGAAGTGGAAAGTCTCATTCCTAAGTCTTACCATGCGAGGCAATACTCATATGCCTGCGTACTGCTGGTTCCAGTCAGATCACCTTGACCATGTATTGGCGCCTGCCAAGCTATGCAGAAGGCTGCTGAAGGCATGGATCAAGGAGCAGCAAATCACAGCATGCCATCGTGACCGCCCTTATGTCTGTCAGCAATTGACATCATACCATGCAATGCTGGCCAGCCCATGAGGGCATAGATGTATGCCAAGCAGCACATACAGCAAATGTCCTGGGTGGCTGTTCCAGATTGACAACACATAGGCCCAGGTTCACTTCAATAGATGTCTCAGGTGGCCGTTCCACAGTGACACGACAGTGGCCCAGGCTGTAGTCCACAGATATCACAGGTGGCTCTTACACAGTGACAAGACTTTGGCCTGCATTTGGTTCTACAGACCACCAGTCCATGTGGTGGATGCAAGATGACTGAATGCTGACCGGGGTTGAGACTGCAGAGCTGCTCACACAGCAGGCGCGGCAGCATGGGGATGACCTTCTGCACCAGGTACACACTTGTGGCCCTGGCTTGGGCCTCTTTGTCCAATGCACTGCCTTGCCTGCACCAAAGCATGCCTTCTGTTTCAACGCTGACAGGCAACTTCGCATAGTGCAATGCACAGATGCAAGATCATGCTCAGCAGCAGTGACAGCAGGCAGAGCCAGCCAAGCAGGGAGGCACAGCATCTGGTTGACACTTGTGCTAAGACGGACAGGAGTGTGGCTACCTGATGAAATGGGCCACGTCAGCAATGTGCACGCCCACTCGGAAGTTGCCGCCGGGCAGCTGCTGAACGGACAGCGCGTCATCCAAGTCCCTGGCTGTTGGAGGGTCTATGCTGAACAGCCTGCATGCGCAGCGGAAGGTAACCAGGAAAGGGGGCATGGACAAACTGCTGTGATATGGCAACGTCTGAGTGAGCATGTGCTGCAAATGATATCGCTCACTAGCAGCATGGTAAACAAGCACAAGGGCGGTGCCATGGGCTGTGCCCATCAAACAGTCCAGCATGGGGGATATAAGAAGGGAGTGGGGCAGCGGGATTGCGATGTCTGACAAAAGGGCAAGAAGAAGAGGCACAAAAGAGGCAAATCAGGATGTGGAAAAT
>JAABUP010003618.1_pt1 | contig 27071 bp, 32 predicted proteins | sample 5559201 | NCBI WGS metagenome assembly JAABUP01 (sample SAMN10711887, study PRJNA513373) | rock metagenome | isolation source: Antarctica rocks | place: Antarctica | reverse complement strand
TGCACCAGTGCTGCTCAGCAAGCCAAGTTAAATACAGCCTTCTCTGTCCCAACAGTTACACCTGTGAGGTTTTGCCCTCCATACAGTTGTGCTGCAACCCAACACTGATGCAAGAAAAGCTTGCATGATGCATTGTCTATTGCCTCTGCACCAGTGCTGCTCAGCAACCCCAGTTGAATGCAGCCTTCTCTGTCCCAACAGTCACACCTATGAGGTTTTGTGCTCCATACACCCTTGCTACAACCCAACACTGGTGCAAAGACCGCTTGCATAGTGCATTGTTTATTGCCTCTGCACCAGTGCTGCTCAGCAACCCAAGTTGAATACAGCCTTCTCTGTCCCAACAGTTACACCTATGAGGTTTTGTGCTCCATACACCCTTGCTACACCCCAACACTGGTGCAAAGACCGCTTGCATAGTGCATTGTTTATTGCCTCTGCACCAGTGTTGCTCAGCAACCCAAGTTGAATACAGCCTTCTCTGTCCCAACAGTTACACCTATGAGGTTTTTGTGCTCCATACAGCCTTGCTGCAACCCAACACTGGTGCAAAGACCGCTTGCATAGTGCACTGTTTATTGCCTCTGCACCAATGCTGCTCAGCAAGCCAAGTTAAATACAGCCTTCTCTGTCCCAACAGTTACACCTGTGAGGTTTTGCCCTCCATACAGTTGTGCTGCAACCCAACACTGGTGCAAGAAAAGCTTGCATGATGCATTGTCTATTGCCTCTGCACCAGTGTTGCTCAGCAACCCAAGTTGAATACAGCCTTCTCTGTCCCAACAGTTACACCTATGAGGTTTTTGTGCTCCATACAGCCTTGCTACAACCCAACACTGGTGCAAAGAACGCTTGCATGATGCATTGTCTATTGCCTCTGCACCAGTGCTGCTCAGCAAGCCAAGTTAAGTACAGCCTTCTCTGTCCCAAAAGTTACACCTATGAGGATTTGCCCTCCATACAGCCTTGCTGCAACCCAACACTGGTGCAAAGAATCATGGCAACCTGTTGGTCAGCATGGTGATCTGAAGCGAGTAGCATCTGTGCTTGAATTGGCTGATGTAATTTTACCTGTATAGAACAGCTCGTTAGGACCATTCCACACCTTGGCCAAAGAACAGACTGTGTGCCTGCAAACGAGCAGGACTGCTGCCTACATTGTGAGTGTTTCTCTTGTCTTGCCCTGGGGCTTTCAGCCATGCAGCAAGGCATGTAAGCACAAATGTGGGTTGGTACACAACATTCTGGTGCATTTGGGTCTTGATTATTTGAGCCCATCAGGTACACCCTTCTTCCGTGTGATGTGAACCTGCATCAGGTTGTGCTACTCCTGTGCTGCAAAACCTGCAGCAGTAGGAAAGGCATTTTGCCCTGGCCAGTGCTGCTATGCACTGATGTTGGGTCACCGCACACCTGTATGAAGGGCACATCTCTCCTTAACTGTTTTCACAATGAGACCATCCTGCTGTGAGCCTGCTTTTCACAGTAGCACTGACCAATGGGAAATGCATTTTGCCTTGAGCAGTGCTGCAGTGCATTGGTGTTGGTTCACTGCAGTTTTGTATGAACAGCAAATGCTCCATAGGTGCATTTGCAGTGAGACCATCCTGCTGTCAGCCTGTTTTGCAGAGCAGCACTGAGCAATGGGACATGCATCTTGCCCTGGCAGTGCTGCATTGGATTTGTGCTGGGTCACTGCCAACTTGTTCGCACTGCAGTTCTTCCTAGGTGTATTTGCAGCGAGGCCAACCTGCTTTTCTACAGCACCACTGACCAGTGGGGAATGCATCTTGCCCTGAACAGTGTTGCAGTGCATTGTTTTAGAGTCTTTGATCACCTGCATGAGCAACAAATCTTCATAGGTATTGTTGCAGTAACACAAATTTGCTGTGAGCCTGTTTTGCAATGCACTCAGTAGTGGAAGATGCATTTTGCCCTGAGCGGTGCTAGACTGCATTGGTGCTGCGTCACTGCGCACGTACACGAAAAGTAACTCCTCACAGGTGTTTCTGCTGTGATGACAGCCTGTCGTGAGCCTGTTTTGCACAGCAGCACTGACCAGTGGGATATGCATTTTGCTCTGAGCAGTGCTGCTGTGCATTGTGCATTGTTGCTGTGTAGCTGCCCACTGGCATCGAGGACGCCGGCTCTCAATCATGGAGCGCGCTGTGGATGTTGTTCAAGCTCGTGTGGCTCAAGGGAAGGAGATGAAGTGTCAGCAGCCTCAGGTGACGTTTCCTGGGCTTCTAACATCACGGCCAATGACTTCAAGACTGACGTGCTGTCTTTCTTGACGGCTGCGAGTAGAGAAAGTCAGTTGCAAGGCAAGAGCTAAGAAAGTACTTGAAGGATGATGAACTGCATACAAGCTGCAGAGAGGACACTGAGCTGACCAGAGAAGGGAAGAGGACGGGAGCAGCAGGAGTGGCGATTGCCGTACACAAAAAATTGGCCAGGCAAGCATCGACCACATCTGGCATGCTAAATAGAGCAGCAGCGAGAGGGCGTTGCCAGGTGATCACCCTACATCCACCAGGAAGCAATGAAATAGACATATGGGCTGCGTACATCCCTCACGATTTGACCCTGCGACGGCAAATGTACCAAGTGCTGAAGGAGAGGACATCCCCCGAACTCAGACAGCAAGGTGCAGCAAGGACCTGCCTTGTCAGGTCATCCAGCTGCTTTTGAGTTGTCCGCACAAATACAATATTTTTGTTCAGCAGGGTGCAAGGGGCAGGAGGGCATCCCTGAGACTGCCAATGTCTGGAATGCAAGCCAGCTTGCATAGACAGCAAGCATTGTGCATGCAAACTTGCGTGTGCACATGCGTGGCAGATGTAGTGCACAGGATGTCATGCCATAGCTCAGCGCATAAGCTGTCTGGAACAGACTGGGTGAGTAGCAGTCAGGGGGCCAAAATGCCAAAGGTTGATGTCATACTCGCATGATGTTGTTCTGTGTACAAGGCCAAAAGATACAATGCACAAATGCCATTGCTCAAAACTGTAGTAGTGTTCAATAGGCATTGAGCACCGACAATGCAAACATGACTGTCTGGGTAAGCAAATTACGTTTGAAAGGTTTAAATGCCTTTCATTGGTAAAATGAGCACAACATGCCTCAACAAGGATGTGAGCAACAAATTGGCTGCATGTGGCTTGCATTTTCTTCCAGACGACCCTCAAGTGACGGTCATGGTGCTAGTTGCCTGTACAGTACCGTAAAATGCATCCTCAACACACTCTAGCCTTTAAACATATGCAACGGTATGACCACTGCAAAATATAGCATACTGTGTATAAAACTGTTTGTAAATGTCAGCCGTCCAGAGGCACTTATGTCTGTTGCAGATCATACATAAAGAGTGTGCAAGGCATGAACCACATTCAGGGTACTAACAATCATCACGGCCAGAAAGGTGCTGCCAAACCCAAACATCCTGAAGAAAATCCGACCCTTCTCTGGACTGAAAGGCTGATATGCATGTGACAGACGAGCAAATAGGACCCTGCAAGCCAGAACCAGTTTGAAGCATGTCAAACTCAGTTCACAACAGTCACCAAAAATAAGCAGTACTGCTTTATGAGGTTGTAGACCATACCAGGTTCCCAAGATACTCAGAACCACACCGTTGACGCTTTGGTTCAACTCCAAAATCGCATACAGGAGAAAGAACACAGCATAGTACTCTGCCAGATTTCCATGTGACTGCAGATCTAGATCACAATGAAACTTGAAAACAAAGCGCCTACCACCTTACCAACATCATTGTACACATTGATGAGTTCTGCTGCAGTTGTATCTGACGCTATCCGTATTCTCATCGCGTATGTACCATTTGAGTAGATGTCTTGGTCAGGGTTGATTGTGTCTGCTGCATCAATGTGTAGATACTGCCTCAGTTGTGGCCTGTACCATAGTGGTTGTTTTGTCCTGTCTTCGCGTGGTATCCAGTATCCTTGTCTATCCATGTTCGACTTGTTCTCATCTTGTCTGTAGCTTTCCTTGGCAAGATTCTTAGGTTTCAAAGCATCACATGCTCTATCAAAAGTTGCTGCCATCTGAGCTTGTTCTGGGTTGTCCGGATGGCAGAAGCTGTCAGCGCATTCCCATTTGGGCTTCCATGAAACTATGCATACCTCCTCTCATCAGCATCAATGTCATTACCATTGTACAGTTCCAGTTTGTCTACTACTAGCCCTCTGCTTTCATGCAGGGGTATATGCCTGTGTATGCATGGTGTAGGCTTCCATTGTACCAAGTAGCCACTGGCCCTTTGACCATTGTCGTAGCTAGCACCGCTGTTGCCTCATCAAATTGGTCATATAATGGAGTGATTATCCTGTTATCATCGCTGTGCTTTGTCAGTTATGTCTTGTACGCTTCAATAGTGCGCAGGTTCCACGGTGGCCTTTTAGTGACACCTCCTTGCCGGACTCTTTGGTTTGTCCGCCGTCTGGGGCTTGTGCTTCCTTTGTTGCCTTTTGTACTCATCAAACATCACATCACAGGAGTTGTCGTGTATGATCTGCATTCTTTGCAGCCTGTGTCCTTGTGCATTCTTGTCTGACGTGCAAAGAGTCTGTTGCCTGTCTTGGCTCTTCATCCCTATCAGTCATGTCTGTCTGATCGTTCGTCGACGACTGAGGCACATGCCTTCTAGGGTTGAGTAGAAGTTGCAGCGCGGACCTTTCCTGATTGTTGATTGCAGCTGACCTGAGATGCTCCGTTGCGTGTGTGCATAGCTCGGTGAACGCCGGATTGCGTACTATTCTCCTCAAATAGTCTAGCGGTCCGGTGGCGGTGTAAGCCGCTGCTTCGGTAATTCCTTCTTTGTCCATTGCTACGTCGTTTATCAGTATCGTCAGCCTGTTCAGCGATGCCTTGTGTTTGTTTTTGACTCTTGATCCATGTCTTTTCACGAGCTCTGTCGTGCTGATCATTGCAGGTGTCTTCTCTTTCGTGAGAAGCTCCGCAAAGCTGTGATAGTTGAGATCTAAGAGGGGTGTGTACAGGCTCCAAGGTACGTCGACAGCCACTCCAAGATCATGCCCATCAAATTTTTATTGACGCGATCTGCTGGCATAACATATTGCCTTCGAGGGGGTCCATGTTGGCTGGCAGAGCAAGTTGGAGGTTTGTTGCATGATGCCCAGCTTTCTTGCCAGATGGTAGTGTGTGGCTTGCCACAAGGCTACTTTTGCTGTCTTGTCACGCAAGACATTCCCCACTATGTTGTTTTGCAGGTGCAGAAGAGTACGACTGACCATTCCCAGCTGCCCTTTGTCCAACAGTGAGTATACCAGAGATTCTGAGATGGCTTTCACGTAGTCCTTGGTCAATGATGCCATCCCTGCACCAGCCTTCTCCTTATCGTCATATATCATAGATGTTGGAGTTGATATGGGCACTCCCAGGGCTTTCTTGCAGATGCTTGCATACAGTCTGTCCAGCTTTGCCAAGTCTGTGGGTGTTAGGTAAGCTAGCGGGCATGCATATGTTGCTGATGGAATGATCACTGTCTGCACATAGTGAAGTTTTTGCTTGTGAGTCAGCATGCAGTGAGTCACCTTATCGCCCTTGCTTTTTCTTTATTGCATCTTTGCCCAGTAGGTTGTTCACCATTCCGCTCTTGGCATAGTTGTATAGCATGCCAGTCACTCCACATTTCTTGCAGTTTACTCTCATACCAGCCCACTGAAGGATTCCACTTTCTGTGCTTGCAGTTTGAACCATGCTGGGTTTGAGCTCACAATTTGCTGGTCATCAGCATAGTTGAGGTCGCTGGTGGTATGTTCCGCATGTTCACCTTTCTGCAGGCAGCCATACTTGTAGCCCCTGCCCCCTGAGTGAAGCAACCTGAGCATTGGCTCAATGAACACCAAGAATAGGAAAGGTGACAGACTGTCTCCCTGGATGGTGCCTCTGTTTATGTGAACTGGGTCTGTTGTTCCTGATGGTAACTTGACCTTGGTAGTAGCATTGGTATACAGATTTGCAATCACATTGATGGTATCTGTCGAAAAGTCAAGGTCATACATGATCTGTAGCAATTTGTCATGATCTATTGTGTTGAATGCAGAGCTGAAGTCGATGTACAGCATGTATAGGTTTTGCTCAGACAGCTTTGCATCTGACATGATGCTCACTACAGTCTGTAACTGCCTCATAGTGTTTCTATAAGGTCTGTAACCTTCCTGTGAGTTGCTCAATATGTCATAGTGATCTGCATACTTGCTCAGGCTTTCCTGTAGCAGGCTTGGCCCTAGCTTGTACACGTATTTGCTAGTGCAATAGGCCGGTAATTTTCTAGCAACGACTCATCATTCTTCTTGTGCAACAGGATGGTGTTGGCCTCCTTCCATCTGTCTGGAGTCGTCCCCGTCATCCACATCAGGGTGAACAGATTGTGAAGTGCTCGGTGCATGCTTGGCGGTAAGTGCTTGAGCATCTCATTGTGGATTTCATCTGGCCCTGGGGCCTTCCTGTTTTTCAGGTGCTTCAGAACTATTTGAAACACTGCATAGTCTCTATGCTGTCTTCCACAGACATGTGTTCAATCCCATTTTGTCCGACTTTAGACTCAAGGTCAAAGGTGTCTAGTCCTTGGGTAGGCCCAGACATCCAGGGATAACTTCTTGATACTGCTTCTGGCAGGAATGTGCCTGTCTTGCCTCTGACTGGGTCTGCTTGCTTTTGAAAGCTGAATGCTGTACTCTCTCATTTGTGCTGGCTCTGTGTGTATCTCATTTGTTTCTGGGTCTTTCACAGCGCCTAGCAGTTGCTTTCCGGTCTTGCCAAGAATCAGCTTATTTGACTTTTTCTGATTGCTCAATGACCCACTCTGCATCCTCTGTGCCTTATGCTTCAGGCATTTCTTCTCATGCAGTCGTTGAACCTCTTTCTTTTCTTGCTTTGCTCTCGACATTGCTGCTATGCACCATGCCGCCCATCTTTCCCGCTGGTGCATGTCTGGGCTCGTTGGCAGCTTTGGAAAGCGTCGTTGATACTCTGTTGTGCATTTGGTCACGTAAGTCTCTATGAGTTCTAGCAATGCATGATGCCATTCTTCTACTTCAGTGTCTGGTATATTTTTGAAGGCATCCATTGACTGTTTCAGTGCAATGTGATCTGCAATCAGATTGGCTTTTTGCCTCTAAAAGCTGACATCGCTGGTCCACCTTGGGTCCATTCAAATGTTTCTTTTGCCACCTTTTCGGCCTGTTTCATTAGGTCTGTCCATCTTCCAACTAGTTCAGTGACCTTCTTCCCAGTTATTCCAATGTTCCTGAGCTTCTCTTGTTGGTTTACCCTTAGCTTTTGTTCTGTTGTTACACTGCCGGTCTCAGCATCTGCCTGTGTTATCAGCTCTTCCGCTTCCCTGGCAAGTTGTCTTGCGTCTTGTCCTACTACCATCTCTGTCTGTGTTTGATAGTTACTGCATTGCTGCTTTGTTGCAGGCCATTTGGGTACCGACTTTCTGTCCGGCAGGGGGGGTTCCGGTCCTGGTGCAGTGAAGTCGATCCCTGATAGGGGGATGTCTGCTATGAGTGGATAGTGGTGTGAGTCTCCCGTGACTGCTGTCTCTACTCTTGTGACAGGTTGAGCTCCTGCTTGCAGGTGGTTGCTTGTGACAAAATCATCTATCCTGCTGTGTGTTTCCGGTCTGTTGTCCATATGGTAGGTGTGCTGGCTACTGCTGCTTCTGTCAGTGGGTTGCATCTGGAGATCCTCTAGCAGCCTTATATGTTCATTGTCTGCTGTATCCAGCACTCCACCAGACCTGTCTGTGGCTAGGTATGCTGCATTCCAGTCGCATGCCATTATGCAGTGTCTTCCAGGGGTTGTCCTCTCCTTCAGTACTTGGTGTATTTGCTGTCTCAGGCTCAAATCATGAGGGATGTACACAGCCCATATGTCTATTTCATCGCCTCCTGGTGGGTGCAGGGTGATCACTTGGCAATGCCCTCTGGTTGCCGTGCTATTTAGCATGACAGGTGTGGTTGATGCTTGCCTGGCCAACCTCTTGTGTATGGCAATGGCTACTCCTGCTGCTCCCGTCCTCTCTCCTTCTCTGGTCAGCTCGGTGTCCTCTCTGCAGCTGGTACGCAGTTCATAATCCGTTAAGCACTTTCTTAGCTCTTGCCTTGCGAGTGACTTTCTCCTCAGCTTAGTCGCACATAGCATGATGATGTCTGGATCATGATCTTCTACAAGTTTGGCCAGTTCATCCATGACAGTTGTTAAGCCTCGGACATTCCAGCACAGCCCCCTCAGTGATGGTTGGGTATTAGCAGAGTCTCCCTCCATTTTGGGCTTCTTGTTGGCATGTTGCATTACAGGCATTGTTTGTGTGGCTTGGGGCTCCTGGCTCTCCCTTTTTTTTCCTGTGTGAGTTGTGAGAAATGACCTGATATCCCTGAGACCTGATTTGGGTCTGGCATGTAGGGTTTTTGCAGCTGTGTCTCCTGTTGCATAGGTGCTCGCGTTGGCGGCAGGCTTGGCAGCAGGTGCTTTGGCAGCCGCTTCAGCAGTTAGTTCAGCTGCTCAGCAGCTCCCTCTGCATCGTCTGCAGGCGCCGTAGCAGCAGTTGGATCAACAGTTTTGTCAGCAGCTTCTTCAGCAGCTTCTTTTGCAGCTTCTGCAGGCGCCTCAAGGCTTTCGCTGGTGTGTTGTGCTTCCTTTTCTGTTGCTCTGTGTTCCTGTACTTTACCTGTTGCCTTTGTAGCATCTAAAGTGCTGCTCCTTTTCTTGTATAAGCGTCTACCACACCTTTGCCATGTTGGCTGCTCCATCTGACATAGTTTTTCTGACACCTGACCTGTTTGTTCAGGTGCATCACCCTGGCTGTCCAACAGATCTCTCACTGCTGGCCTCTCAAGCTGCTGTCGTCTAGCCAATGCTGGGCGCGCGTTTGGGTTGTGCGTTATGTTGACTTCTGATGGTAGCAGCAACTCTGAGTCATTAGTCAACTGGGTGTATCTTTTGTCTCTTGCTCCCATGATACTGTTCCGGCTGTATGCACTTCCCACTGCCAGTACAAACACTGATCCCTTCAGTGTGCGCCAATTGGTCTCACTCAGCTTCAACGGTCTGCCCTTGATGGAGTCTAGCAGATGCCAATGTCCAGTCTCAGGATGCTTTTTCACGCAAACGGCGTGTCCAAACCCAAGGTCTTCATAGGGTGCATCTCCTTGGCCCCATCGCAGTATGAAGGCGTCCATGTCTTCGGGAAGAAAGGCAGTGAAGTCTTGCATTTGTGACCCTTGCGGGATGTTACGTGCTATACACATCATTCTTGATGCTGGTTGACAGTAGTGGTGTAGCCAAGCATCAATTGCCATGTCTGGGAAATTCCCATCAGTAGGGCAATAGGCTTTGTTTTCAAAGGCTCTGCCAAGAGCCGATCTATCTCAGCTTTGCAAAACAGTAACATGGTCATAGGCTGCACTATGTTTTTGCCAAAGAAAGCATTTAGTGCATGTAGCTGGCAGAACTTCCTAAACTGTTGCTCCATGTACATGCCTGTTGGTGTATGAATTGGTTGACACTGTAGGTTGTTAGTGTCTTCATGCTTCTGTTTCCACCTGGATCTGCCTCCTTTGGGCTTGTCCTCTGTTCTCATGCCTTCTCTCTGGGGTGCAGTCTTCTTCTTCTGCTTCTTCAAGCCATTGTCAGCTGCTTCTTCTGTTGCTGCCTTTGCCTCAGATGTCATTCTTATGTATGACATTACCTGCCGTGCTAGCTTTGTCATTTTTGCATGCATTTCATGTTGGACAGCAAGGATGTGTAAAATGCAGCAAGTGAGTTTGTTCAACAACGTGCAATACATGTAGACACAGCCTTTGTTTGCTGTTTTAGACCTGTGTCTCATCCTGCACCAGTATTTGCTGTTGGCGTGTTTACGGTGTGCAAAGGGTTTGTGCTTAGTCTGTTGAGTTGTATGCATGCTTTTAATACTGCTTTGCATGTGGCGTGCAATGTCTGAGAGCATGCCTTCGATCTCAGCAAAGATAGTTACTCCAAAGATGTATGCAAGTAATAACACTGCGCTGGTGTGATAGTTGCCCTGCAGTCTAAGCGAAGTAAGGCACTCAGCTGCTACATGAAGTTGAAGTCCGATCAAGCACCCAGAAACAGCCAAAGTGAAGCTACATCTGCCTACTAAGATACTTACTGACAAGATAATCTTGCTTATCAAGCACACAGTTCTACTGACATTTGATATTGAATTTGAAATGCTGTCTAAAACACATCGTGATGGAGAACACTCCTGATGTATCAATACTGCTGCTCCTAGCATCAGCAGAGATGCTACTCCACTGCATGTGATGAGTATCAACATGCCGCTTCCACTTTGGCTTGCCAAACGGCAACCCCTTCTTGTTTCTCTGCATTGAACAGGTATATGTCTGGTCAGCTGAAAACGCTTAAGGCCTGACCTCATTGTCTGTGCATTGGGCATGAGTATGCTAGTGGTTAAAAAGGACTGTGTGCTAGCCACTCCTAGAACATATGCTTGGTACATTTCAGTAGCAGCGATGTGGTCAAATGTGAGCCAGCTTGTCTCAAGCTGCCTTTTTGTTTGCAATATGATGGTGTTGGTAGTGGCTGGGACAGCAATGCTTGTCCCATGATAACGACTGTCCTCATGTGCATTGTAAGCATCTAGGCAATCTATAGCTGTTGCTGCAACTTGTCTTTGCACAAGCTTTTTCCAGAACAAATGATGCATCTGCTGCAACATTGTAGACGTACCTTCTTCAGGTAGTTGTCTCATCTATTGGTGACCTTCGGGCCCCATCATCCTCTTCCTTGTCAAACATCTCATTGTCGTTGACCACAACGCCTCCAGGCAAGGCGGTCTCTGCAGCTTGCCCAGCAAGGCGTGTATTTGCAGCCTGTGTTCGGCTATGGTTTTCCAATGCCAGCTTCTTCCTGGCTTCAGATTCCACAGCCTGTATGCATCAAGACCATTGTTGTAGTCACCTAGGCTGATGCTTGAGCCTTTGGCTGTCTTAAAGGCGCCAAAGTTTCTGGGTTGTACGCTATGCATGCTGAACATTTGCAAATGGCTAGCTGGCAACAGATGAGGGGTGAAGTCCACTACATAAGCACTGTGATTGGTACGCTTTTTGGATTGATGACGATACTCTTCAGTGTACCTCACAATTGTCCTTTGAGCTCACCTCCTCTCTGGCACGTCTCAAGCCTTGTCTTTCGCCTTCTGGACTTGGACCAGACAGCAGTTCGCCCATAATGTCAGGGGAATCATCAACCTCCACTGGTACCTCAGGCACCGTCTGGGCTGGCATGTTATTCCAGGCCTCTGGCAAGGCAAACTTCAGGTTGGTTGTGTTGGTGTGCCACGCCTGCAGCTCTTCTGCTGTGGGCTTGACGCCTCTGGCCACTGCTAGGCATGCCACTGATGCTGTGATGGTGCTTTGCTGGCAGTAAGGCTTGAGCGTTGTGCCGCCCACTAGCGACTTGCGGCCTGCTGAATAGAAGTAGGGCAGGCCGTCAAGCTGTTGGGCTGGCTTGCTGGAGCTGGCGACCAAAAGCAACACTGATGTGAGCTGATTTGCTGGCTTCCACATGATTGAGAGGCCCCCCGCTGAGCCTGTCTTGAATAAAACCTTGAGGCATGCTTGCCATGGACTGACCACCAGGGGTGAACACGATGCTGGCAATGTTGCTGAGGTCCGCTGTCTCTGCATCTACAACTTCATCTTTGTCATTGTAGAGGCTGAGTTTGATGGCTGCGGTAGGAGTGGCAATTCTGCGAGTCAAAGGCGCCATCCACTGTCATACACTCCGCAATTGCACTACCCGCTACATTGTCGGAGACTGCTCACAATCATTTGACTAAAGATGCTCAAGGCAAAGGTGGCAATGTGAAGTTTTCTTGCCGGCACTGTCACAAAACCTTTATTGGATAGCTTTCCTACCTTCACTAGATAGCTTACATCTTACAGCAATTTGGTTGGCTTGCGTGAACACAAGAAGTTTAGATACAGATAACAGTCCTGAATCTGTCAAACTTCTGCAGTGATTTCATAAAAACCTGGCTTTGATCTGGTCTGTACACGCTGTCAAATGATGCACTGCTGACTGCCGCACCCCACAGACATGAGTCAAATCTGGGTGCGTATGTGCGCGCACGGGGTGCGGGTCTGGTGCAACTCTGGTGTCATGGTACATACTTCTCTTAGGAGCAGTGTTGGCAGTATTAATGATAGCAGCCAGGGAGATTCTGGCATCAGACATTGATTCACGGCAACTACAGCCACTCAAAGGTGAAGCATGCAAATGCTTATGTATTCATTATGGCACCCATGCATCTGCATGCAAGCCTGCAGGCAATGAGGCATGCACATATGTCAAGTTGCTTGCTCATTGTTGGGTTTGCGTTGCCAGCCTGAGTCCCAGAGCAATGGCAGTCTCTGTCGTGCCAAAATCCTCTGGTTTGCAGGCTGCTATGCTTGGTAGTAAATTTTTTTGGTCACAAGATGTTACCCAGATGTGCATACTTGCTGGCAACACACGCGCTGGGAATCTGAAAAAGCTGATTTCTCAGGTGCAAATGGCTGGTCAGCTCGTTCAAGCTCCAGGCGAGAGTTTTCCAGCTTTGGTAGAGACAACGCATAGAGTGGTCATTCCTGCTGCACATTTCAAGAAGGGAAGACACGCCATCTTCCGCTGTACTGCAACGTTACAGGCGACTGTCCAGAATCCAGCCGCCAGTACGGCAGAGGGGGGGATATATTAAGAGGGCTGGGCACTTGAGGCCAAGCCCTCACTGCTCAAGTGTGCCCTGGACTCTGTGGCACATGCTACTGCTGCTGCTGAGTCAGACAATGAGAAGCCTTCTGAGCTGCTGATGTATGCATACAACTATGCCCTCAACACCTTGTTCTTGTACTCCAGCGTGTAAACCTGCTGCATGCGTCTCAGTCCAAGGTATTAATGTGCATGCATGCATGATCTACAGCTGTCTTCAAGCATGTCATTCTTACTTGCATCTGTTTGCTCTTCGAACCACCCAGGGTCTCAGCTGCAAGCCTGAAGAAGAGCCAAAGACATATAGTCCACACTTGACACAAAGGCAGAAAGTACTGTATTTGACCTGTTGTGTAGCCAAGGAACCGGGCAAGAGTCTCATTCTTATAGGCGCTGCATTGCAGCCCGGTATATGTGGAGATTGATCCAAGTCACCAACCACAGCCTTGGTTTACTCAAGCTACAGTACACCACCTGCTGCCAGGGAGCTGATCAAGCAGGCAGCTCACCTTCCTGCCAAGCTGAGGTCACTCATAATGGCGCCACACCACAAAGCCGCGGTCCATACTTCTGCTGCAGCAGCAGCACCAGCAGCTGGTGGTGGTGCATATGTACATCCTTGGACTTATATGTGCCTCATGCTTGGCAGTCCTACCACAGGGATGGAATAGCCCTAGGTGCAAAGGAAGCTTGATGGGCACAGCATCTAGAGCAAAGGAAAGTTTTATTGGAAATGATAGGCAGATTGAAGGGAGAACTCCTTTTGCATCTTCAAGGCCCCATGCTGCAGCTCCTGCTCATGGGAGACAGCCTGAAGGCCCTCGATCAGGATATGGTCATGCTAAGCCAGCTAACTTAATGCAGTGCATGCCATCAGACAGCGATATGACTGTTCTGCTGACACAGATGCGTGAAACAGCAAACAATTGCAGTACGTCCATATGGCATCACAGGTACACAGCAATATTGACGTGAGCACAGAGTGTGGCAGTGTGACATGGTGTCGTTCAGGTGACAATGATCAGCTTTTTACAGCTGATCGTGGAAAATGACTGTTTAAACCAAGCTTTGTCTGTTGGTAATCAACATAATTAAGGCGTTAGGGCAAACCTATGACTGCGCTCAGCTCATTCAAAATGACTGCTGTTTGGCCCTGCCTGTATTCGTGATGCGTGCGTGCAGCCACCTGCAGAAAGGCTGCAATTTTTTTTATAGTAAAACAATCCCCTATGTAGTCAGTAGCTGTCCAAGTGCAGATGTTATAGAGCAACTTGCTATTTTCAGACCAACTTGGTGCTATGATTGCTCCATCGTCAAACTGCACAATGAGAGGCTCACTTGACATGGTGTCGTGGTCAGTACTTACGAGGGTCGGCGTTGCACACCACCACATGTACTATTAGCACTAGTAGTACAGGTTCTCTGCCAATTGCGTCAGTGCGTATTTAACCCATCCACGATCAACTCATGCACTCAGGCTCATACCAAAATTCAGTCTCGAAGTGCTTGTAGTTAAAAGGTGATTTTGGTGCTTCTCACTTCTTGATCAAAGAGGTCACTGCCCGCTTCGCAATTTGGTCTCCCTCTAGCGAGGCTTGAAATCATAAGAGATGCTCGCAAGCAAATTGTACAGCCTAGCCTCGAGACTTTAGCTTGTCAACCGTTCACACACGTAGGGAGAATAGGACTTAAAGCGCGCACCTTCAGATTACCATTTCTCCTTAGGGGTTGGCTTTTGTGACAGCTAAACCCTTCAAAAAGACACGTTCTTCGCTGCCAAGTGCAGCCTTTCGTGCTTCCTTGCTATCTGCTAATTCCTTGATACCGCTATCGCTTTGTCGCGAGTGTATGTATTTAGGCGTATGGCATTGCGCCATGGCTTTACAAACAGCCGGCAGAGCTTGTTTACTGTATGTGCCGGTGCTGTTGGTTGTGGTCCAGCTATTAGCCAAAGCGTCTTCTCAGGTTTGTCGTCCTGTCGGCTGGCTTTCGAAGTTCCGCTGACGCCTGCGGAAATGTTAAAAGTACGTTAGCTTTGGCTTTCAGGTCTAATTTTGTTGTTGCACAGGCTCATGATTGCGGGTGTACGTTCATTCTAGGCTATGGAGAAAGTGCCGCAGATGTTGCAAGACTTTGTCGAGGTAACAGCGTCCAGCAGCTCCTTGCTGGTGGCTGCTGTACCAATGGACAGTCTGTTCAGCTTCAGCTGAACACATGTCAGCCAAACTGCACATCTACTTGTGAGCCAGCACCCGATGGAACTTTGACAGTACTCACCACATGTCCAAGTCCTGCAGCTGTTGTCCTCAATGCCACACGTCCGTCACCATCCTTGGTCATTACAGCTGCCCCTATTCATGAAAGTCTGGCCTTGCCTGCTCCTCAAACACTTGAATCCCGCTGGGTGTCAGCAAGCGATGTGGTTATGATTGTTGGGGGAGCTGTGCTGCTGGTTGTGGGAATAAGTCTTGTTGCTGTACTACAATAGTTTGTAACGAACGACATTGAGAGGTCCCTTGTCTTGTTGTTACATTACAGCCAGGAAGTCTAAGCTGTGTGGTCATCTTTGATAGCAGGGATTAGACCTTCGCACATTCTTTTGTGTGCCTGACATGCTACAGCAAGGCCTTGTGCTGTGTGAGACCAAGGAACATAAGACCCTGCCTTTGCGGGCCAACAACGGCATTTGTTGTCCAAGCTCGTCTTGGTGAAAAAACACAAACATGCATGCAAAAGCTGTCGAGCCTACAATACATGATATGGACAAATACATGATATTGACAAATACACCAGAACAGGTAATTTTGTTACAGGATGCAGCCACAAACAGTGTCTGAAAATGCGCTTTGAGGACCATAACTACGAAAGCAAGCAGCCTGCACACAAGCAATTGCTCTCCTCTCGAGTTTGGCATCCCTGCAAACTTGTTTGAGTGCGCTTCAACGCAGTTCAGCTTGTGAACAGAATATGCGGCGGGTTTTTGACTCCACTTCATTCATTCCAGGCCAACCAACCCAAAGGAGGACTTTATTCTGGTGCGGAGCTTGAGCGTGGATCGGGAGCAGCTTCACATCCTGAGCATGAATGTGTACATCACCTCTAGAAGTTTGCGCGCTTGCATTCGAAAAATCGGGCGCGTAAGTCGATCGTAAGCTAGCGTGCGGAACCATTAAGGCGGAATAGGCGGAATTCAAAACCCTAAGCCTCCTTAGGGTTTCGTAATGGCGGTATTATGCACGCAAAACCGCTGTTAACTTGCGCTTCTGGAGCTGCAAACATATGATATTGATGCCATACAGTCCTGTGTGAGTTTAGGCAATGTCACCAAAACCTGTGAGGGAGATTCAGGCCATCCTGCAGCGAGAAGAGGTCTTGCAGAACATGCAAGAGTTAGAAATTGCAGAAGCAGTGATTCAAGAGGCACAGCAGGTTGATGCAATCGATGATTGTGATGTTGGGTCTGCTCCTTCTGTAGAACTGTGCAGCACTACAGAGATGCTAGAAGTGTTCAGCGAGTTCTATGATGGTGACAAGCAAGACATGCGTGGTCAGTATGCTAGGATCGTCCTTTCAGTGCAAAGGAGTTTGACCTGGACTTCACAGGCAGTGCTGAGCAGGTGGAGCTTCCCAACATGGACTTTGGTGTTAGCACAGATGCTTATGACTTGAATGAGCTGTTGAGGGGGTAGATACATTCTTCTTTTCATGCTTTGGCTGCACCCTTCGGTGCTGTACAATATCCAAAGTAGCTGCAAAATACTTGTTCTGGCTGAGAACATCAAAAGATGCGCCTTTGCAAGGTGCGCATTTCGCCGTCTTCAGAATTGAAAATGTCAATCGTCTTTGTATTTCGCCAGGCCAGGGCGGAATAGTTCCGCCTTTCCGCCCCTGAAGAAATAATTCCGCCGGGTGCACTGGGTGAAGGTGAAGATGAAGATGGATGTGAAGGTGAAGGTGAAGTGTTCGGCGCTTATCGCAATCAGGTAGTTGTGAAATGACGGCAACGTAACTGCGTCTCGGAGCTTCTCCTCCATGATCATTGAATCCTCGGTAACCGCCGTCTTGAAGCTGTATCAAGCGGACTTGTCGCCCATGAACATCCTGCGACAATGCAACCGATCATTTAGTCACAATTTGCACGGAAGCTGTTCAAATCCAGTGAGCAGCTCAACCTTCGTCAACGAAAACAAAAGTATTCCTCAATCAATCAATCAATCAATATATTTAATGTCCTGGGGGGCAACTGGGACCCAACAGACACGAAGTTCAGTTCAGTGAATTCATACAAACAAGATTTGCTTCCTACAAACAAAGCATTCCCTAAGGAAACCACCACATGCATTTGGTTCACACAAAGTCATAAAGTCTGCAATAGTACAACAGTGTTGCAAGAGGTCCAAATGCTGTGACCTGATATGGTTGTACGCTGGGCAATCAAAATCAAAGTGCTGCTCGTCCTCCACACAATCCAATGACTTGCACACTAGACACAGCCTGCCTGTCATCGCCAGGTGCCCATTGAATCTGCTGACAATCCCCTTGAAGTTCGTCACGTGCAACGCCAGGTCTTGAAAGATGCCCTTCAAGAGCCCGCTGAAAATCCGACCCTTTCCAACCTCCTACTCCGACTCGAACAATGGTGTCCATCCTGTCTTTCTATCCGGCTTCTGAGCGAGGTGCCCCAGCCTTTGCATGAAGTGGCGATAGTCCTCTTCGACACCGGAGCACAAGCAGTCATTGATGTGATCGAGCAAGGGTCAGCTCCTCTGCTGTCACGACTGAGTATGGGATCCGCAGGTTGGGCATCATGTTGGCACACATGTTGTCTGTATGGTGTTGGCACGAGTAAAAGCAAAACCGGTGGCCTAGTTGTCCAGTCCTCCATTTTGACCTGAGTGGTCGAAGTAGAAAGGAAAGTTGGGTCCAACTGCCGGTTCCTTGGTTGCTTGGTTACTATTAATTCCTAGCCTTCTTTATAATACTTACCAATCTTGTATGTCCACCTTGGCAAGAGACTGAATCCCATACCCAACATGGCTGCTTACGTCATTGAGGGAAGGTGAGAAAGCACATAAGCAGCTCCAGCAAGAGCTGCCACGTAGGTATGCCAATAACGGAAAACCCAGCCCGCAATGCTTGGCTACAGGACGCATTTGTGATATCAGGTATGCTTGAACATCAACTAAATGCATGTCCAGCAAAAGCATCAATGTCTTGACTATAGAAAAGCGGTTTAGCTTGGTGCTTGTGTTACTATTGATGCAGTGTTGGCAGCGTAGTTGCAAAACTGGCATGCAGTGTTATGCTACAAGAAGCCTCGTTATGGTCGCTTGCTCCCAAAAATTGAAGCGTCTGTTCCACAAAGCCACAATGGAGGGATGTAGTTTCATCACAGTGAGCTCAACTGTACAAGCGGGGTTATGAGCACGTGGTGCTAGGAATGGTCAGGCATGACATCGCGGGCTTGACCTCAGCCCGCATCTGGTGCCCGATGCAATTGGCATGGACGACTAGTCAAACACTACTTTATACCTTGTCAGTATCGGACCAGTGCACATGATTTCAGCACTATCATCAACAGGAATTCCATTCAAGTCATGCAAACTCAATGCATACATTGAGTTGGCACTCATGTGATCATAGAGTCGACCGAAATGTTACCGTTTTGGTGCATCATCATCCTTTTACAGTGATGGCCGTGAATTGCGACGCCTTGGTGCGTCTGAGATCCAGTGCTGCGGATCACAACATCCAAGTTTTCCACATCAGTTGTTCGACCAGCAAACCAGAAACAAGCTGTCAAGCACCAAACAGCACCAACCAGCAATAAAATGCTTCCAGGTACTGTTGGAGCAAAATTGAATGTCACCAATGTGATGGGATATGCTGTTGACAACATGCAAATATCACGCAAAACATCAGCCATGTGAAGGATGCGCATCCTACTGGAACACTCCACTTGCAGGGAAGAAGCAAGATTTCACCTGCAATATCTGGCAGGTGACACCACTATGCATGCATCACTATTCTAAATCAGATGGCAGATGGATGAGCCACTAGCCTTCAGAATTGCTGAAAGCAGTAAGTTTTTCATTAGCCTTTTGCACAATCAACTGACTTGGTCTATGACACACCTGCCCAATGTAAATGGTTCAGCCTCAAATCTGTTAGACACCAAAACGTGAAGCCCAATTGGCAATCCATAACATAGTGCCAAGCCCACACTTGCTATTGAGGTGATTGCCAGAAAAGCTGTTAGGCCTTGGAGAAGCGGCCGTCCCATGATATTGGCAGCCGCTGTCAGTGCCCAAACTACGCACAAGTGTAAAAAATAAATATATGTCGCAAAACTGGGCTTCTCTCAACACAAGCCTACAATCCATAATTTTCACGTCTACTGCACAGGCACCTCAAAGCAGACGTGATAGAAAACATTCCACAAAAGCACGTGGCTCCCAAACGCACCGACATCAGCAACAAGCTTGGCGAACCATAGCCATATCTGCCATCAAACACATCCCACATGATCTGAACCACATAAGACCCACTGAGGCTGATACTGTAGCTTGTCAAATTAATCAAGTCCTGTATGGAAATACTGACAATCAGGTGAGCAAATGCGGCAGATGGAATTATTGGGAAACCATCATCACAGCACACACACAAGTGAAGCAGCCAAACAGAGTTGATCGTTGCATCATTGATGACTTGGCATCTGTGTGTATGGTGCTTTCACAGGTCAGCTGTTACGTGTTGTTTGTTTTGAGTGTAGCTCACGAAGATGACAAGCTGAGCAGAGCTCTGGCTGATACTGAACCGGTGACGGCCATAGCTTGTAACCCCTTTCAGATAGCTTCAATTTTGGTCAATCATGACGCCAAGCTAAAAGCTCAGGATTTGAAGTCAGGTGATGTTACAGAAGTATGTTTACGCTGACAACACCACTCAGCATTTGGCTTGTTTGTAGTGTGGGAAATGTGTTTTGGGAATTGCTGAGGTGTGGAACAAGCACAATGGTCTACTTTGGGCACAGCGTTTTGAAAGGGCTTGTCAGATGGTTCTGTCAGAAGTTGTTACTCAAAGCCTGTACAGTTTGCATTCACAAAGTTTGTTTGGTTATAGGCATATCATGCACATACAATAGCCGTAACTTGTCAGCCAAGCCTGGCTACCTTCAGATTCTGTTGATTGAAAGTCTCAAGGTGAGGCAGTTGGCTGACTATGGCAACAGCAAGATTGCAAAGTAACCATGTGCATGTCTGCATGCCAATATGCACGACTCGGCATCCACTTTTAATTTCAATCTTGCAGGGACGATGTTCAGCTTCAGTCACACACATTTGACGAGTATCATGACACTGACTTGCTCATGCCATCTGGCTATACACCTTTTTGGCAGCTCATGCAGCATACTCAGTAGCAATGCAGCGGCACAAGTTGTGTTTCTCCTTGTGTCTCATAAGGGCTTGACATATGGAGTGAATATGATAAGAAAGGAGCAATCACAGCCCGAGGTGCTCTATAGACTAGCCTCGTTTCATCTGTTTGACCTTCTAACTCGTCTCTGTGTATCTTACAAACGGGGCCGTCAAAACATTTGGGGTGAGCATGACAATTTGAGCCGCTTTACTGGCAAGCTTTGTCTAACCCATATGCATGTTTTGAAGTCACCCAAGCATGGCCGCAGATCAAACCTAAGCCTGATAAGTGCACCGAGCTGTGTCATTGTAATGTTTGTTGTAGGCAGCTTGTACGTGCAAGGGCGTGACCACAATCATAAATGACTGCTATCTGCCACAGCAACAGCAGCTGTTGCGGCCTGAATAGTGCAGCATGAGGACTTGAATTCTGCAGGCGCATGTGCTAAATCAAACCCCTGAGGTGTGACTGCAATCATAGGGTTCTGAGGGTCACGTTGGGTCTTGGGTAGTTTAGTCGGCAACCCAAACTTAGGACATACTTTAGACTATGAAGAACCTACATAATCGTAGCAGACTGCAACCTCGAGCATCACCAACAACCTTCAACCTTCTGACCACCCTCTTGATCAGCAACTCAGCTTCCAGTCTTTGATCGGTACGTGCCTTCTGCGTTCTTGTTGCTCATGTAGCACCACTCAGTTCAAATTGGTCGTAGTTATGACAAAAGATTTAGCATGGGCTCAGGGCAGGCGGTGTCCTGCTGCGTTTCAAGCAAGAAATGTGCCTGCAGCTGCAAAGCTTGCTTGTATGCATGCAGGCAGGTGAGAAGCCAAAGTATCCTGTGTGTTTTCTGACAAATGGTGGGGGGAGTTACTGAAGAGCAGAAGGCTGAACAGTTATCAGGCTGGCTAGATGTTGCTGTCGGAGTCGACCAGGTGGCTTACCAAGCTAGACAGCCATTGTATTGCTCAACAACACCATCTGACCTCCACCCCAGCTTGTGCAAAACTCATCATGACTGCAGCCAGCTTTGCTTTGCAGCACTGGCAAGTCCTGCAGACCGATGTCCCAATGACATGCTTTGACAGTGCACACTTCATTGACTTAACATTGAGCAAAACAAAGCTCAGATGACTACGAAGCTTGTAACACTGTTCCTGTCTGTGCAGGCTTTCCTTTCTCACACGCCTTACAGGGAGTTGGCAAAAGATCTTGGGGATAAGCCAGTGGTGATCTCAGGGCCAGGTGCGTCAGAGGTAGCAGCAGCTTACGGCTTCAAAAGAGCGGTGACAACCTCATAGCTCAGCGCTGGGTATCCCACAGCTGTGCCCTTCTGCCATGACCCAGGTGTGGCACCCAGCAACTCCCTGCCTCTGACCATTCACTTGATCTGCATAGCATACTGTACTCAGGGCATGTATGCTTGGCGTAGGTGAGCATGGCTTCAGACCATCAATCTGTGTTTGTGATGTGACTTCCATCTAAAGAACCTCAAGACCTGTGTTGAACAGTGTGCGTGCCTTGACTGCCGTGTTTATGCAATAGCAACTCAGACTCACAATCTGCTGCTTTGCAGAATTGGTGGGGCTCTGATTGCGTCACATTGTTCATCTGCATCCTGCTCCACGCTTTGGGCAAGGCTGCTTTGCTGCTGCTCTGGATGCTGTGTATGCCGCAGTGAGTTTTTGTAGCTTTTGGCTGCAGAACGCATGCATGATTATAGCTGCACAGTGCGCATGCTGGTCTGCTGGGCCTGTGTGACTGTGCTTCTGCGCATTCACACAACTGTGACCAGTTTGTCATGCTCAAGGATCAATGCCTGCAACCTGGCTTGTGCCTGGTGTTTAGACTTAAGGATTACATTATATTTAGCTGAGTTTGTCACAATTTCTGCTAGTCCTGTCGTCATTGGCTGCATCCCCACTGCAAGGCATCAATTCTCTGATTCGGTCTTCTTGATTTGAGCCAAACGGCAGTGGATATGCAACATCACTTTTCATCTGGTATCTCAATCTTATTGTGACACTGAGTGTTACATCATGACCTGACCTACTCTGGACAGCAAGCCCTGCCCGCCCTGCCCTGCCCTGCCCTGTGTGACTGCAAAAACACCTATAATCATTGGCTCTTCATACAGGTGTGCAGTGACCCAGCACCAATGCTCTGCAGCACGGCTCGGGGCAAGATGAGTCTCCCACTATCTGCTCTGCAAAACAGGCTCACAGCACCCACTGTGTCACTGCAAATACAGCTGTGGAGATTGGCTCCTCATACAGGTGTGCAGTGATCCAGCGCCAGTGCTCTGCAGCACTGGCTTTGGCAAAATGAACTGCCCACTGTTCAGTGCTGCTTTATAAGACCGGCTCACAGCACTCACTGTGTCACTGCAAATACACCTGTGGAGATTGGCTCTTCATACAGGTGTGGAGTGACCCAGCACCAGTGCTCTGCAGCACTGCTTAGGGCAAAATGACTTTCCCACTATTCATTGCTGCTTTGCAAAACAGGCTCACAGCAGGCACTGTGTCACTGCAATTACACATGTGGAGATTTGCTGTTCATACTGGTGTGCAGTGACCCTGCAACAATGCGCTGCAGCACTGGCTTTGGCAAAATGCATTGCCCACTGCTCAGTACTGTTCTGCAAAACAGGCTCACAGCATGCTGTCAGGGTGTGTTGTGTTGACACCTCTGCTGCCTGATTGCTGTCAACTTTGAGTCAAAATGCACATTGTGTGCATCCCCTTGAATCTGTGACACGGTTACATGCTGGACTACTTGACATGTCTGATACATTTTGTCTAGCAAGTGCATCTGCCTTCCAGCTGTCGGTCAAGCCATCGCCATCTGCCTTCTCAGCTGTTGTTTAGCATCAGCATGATTGTTCAGGACTTTGCTGTGGAGCCTGATGAGCAGCGAATGCGCAAGGCGGCACATCTCATGGTGGGCAGCCTGGCAGGCAGCCTGGCTTTGGTGACCTGCAGAGACCCGCTGCGCACCAGTCTAACCAACAGCCTGCGCTCCCTCTTGGCACAGGGTTCGGATGCTGCTATGCTGGAGCAGTATGTGCAGGTGAGCTCATTAGCTGGAGACCAGTGATTGGACAACCTGCTGCTAACCAAAGACTGCAAAGGGACTCAAACAACGTATACAGTGGTTGTGCGCATGTGATCAGATGAGGCTGTATCAGTTGTTGAGGTCATGCGAGCTGTTGTCTGGTCAACGTCGTTGGTTGTGAAGATTTTGGTTGTGCAAGCCAGGTGACACTGCATGCAGATGATTGCCACGGACAACCTGGACTTGGGGTGCACTATTTTTGAGAAGGCAGCCACAGAGAAGGCCATCAGAGAGATTGACGAGCGCCTTGTCCAGCAGTACAACAACAGAACCAATGCCAAGGGTAGCAACCAGCCTTTCTTTGACCAGTCTCAGCTGCATGGCCGCTTTCCAATGCACCTGCCTGACAGCCTGAAGCCCAAGCCTGGCCACCTGAACCCTGCCCAGCAGCGGGTGTATGAGGACTTTGCTTGCATCCCCCCGTGCTGCGGCTGGCTCATCATGAGCTGGAGCTCATGCTGCTGTTGGCGGCGGCAAGCCAATGGCCTCCATAGAGAAGGTGAGCAAGCCCTCCCGGCCCCTTGCAACCTGGGCACCTGCTCACAGTGTGCTGTCGCATATCATGGTAGCAGGGTCTGCTGACCCATATGGCAAGCTGTTGCATTACAAGAGGGCTGTGAGCAGCCATGTTTAGTCAAGCAATCGCCTAGATGTGACACTGACAATAAAACAGGAGCTGTGCAATGCAATTACCTTGTACAGAGTGATGTAGAAGATACTTTCATTTGAAAGGTTGTGAGCAGTTGGTCTGTCACCTCATGTGAAGTGTGGTGAAGTGGGTGGATCAGATGCAGCCTGCACGGCTTCCGCTAGCAGCTTATGCAAATTGATCCTATGTGCTGTGTCTGTGGCTGCTGCAGACAAGTAGCATGACTAGTGGAGATCTGGGCTTCCTTAACGAGACAGCTCAGGCAGTGCGCAGCATGAAAGAGAAGTACATGCTGTGGCAGCAGCGCCTGGACAGCCTTATTGCTCAGGTACCTGCTCAGCTGCCCATCTGCACTCATCTGAGCCATGTGCAAATTGTTCTGTCTCTGTATCAGCACACACTGCCACCATCTCAATGCACAGATGTCATCACTATCTTCACATGCTGGCAACTGCATGGTAGAGCTGCCTCGCTGCCTGTGTAGTCATGAATGGATGTCAGGGTGTGCCTTTGAGTGGGTGCAGGACCCTCAGGGATCAGTTGTTGTGGAGGGTTCAGAGCTGTCAGCAGTTGTGACTGAGATTGCAGACGTGACTGCCGGTCCTGAGGAGGGCAGCATTGCTCTTGCAAAGCGTGTCTACGCACACCTGTACGAAGGCAACCTCAGCAGCAGGTATGCTTTTCAGGGGATAGCTTCTGCTGCTGTATGTATTGTGTAGCGGTGAATATTCCCATTCTTTCCGCATGGCACTGCCGCCTCATGAGATGGTTTGTTTATAAATGCAGTGACACACAGAGTCAGCAACGCTGGTGATGAATCTTTCACAGCTGACCAATGCACGTCATATGCTGCGTCTGTTGCAGGCTGCACATCAATGTGTACGTGTCAGCATTGGTGATGATCAAGGAGAAGGTGATCAAGAACATTTCCGGTGAAGTCACCAACTGGTTTGCGGTTTGGAATGATGACCGCAAGTTCCATCACACTGCAGGTCAGTCTTGTCTTCCCTTTCTCGATACAGAACATGTTAATCATTGTTATGAAGATCAAACCTTGCTGAGTCTGCTTTGCAAGGAGCAGTTGTCTAGCAGGAGTCTCGACAGTGTCTGTGACACAGCAGTCCCAGACCTACTGCACGTGGCCTGCAGTCAGCCTGTATATATGCTGTTTTGCCCACTGCAAGATGGCAATGTACGCTTTGTGCATTTAGCTTCTGTATGTTTTGTATTGACATGTACAGCTGAACAAAGCTGGCACTGTGCAGGTGAGATGCTGATACGGGCTCGCCTGTTTCACCTGCCCGAGCTGGATGCTCAGCTGGTTCGCATGATCTCAGCTGACCGCAGCAACTCGGCAACAGACCTAGCAGTTCATCTTGTGCGCACCTGCTTGGTGGGGGACTCTGTTGTCACAGCAGCTGACCTGTTCAACACCCTGGACACACTACCCAAGATTGCCCGCCACAGCAGCAATGGCCCCGCTGTTCTCATGCTGGTGGAGCAGGCGCGCCAGGTGACCAGGTCAGCCAGCTCTGTACCTCACTTGTTTGCTGCATTCTGGTGACTGTACAAGCTTACTGGGATCTTGGTAAAAACAGCATGCAGCATGCATGACTCTGAGATCAAGCCAATGGAAATACTTGTGGCATGGTCAGTACTGCATGTTGCAGATTGTGGAAGCTGACAAGTGCAAAAGCCATGATGCTGCATATGATGCTGTTGTCATGTGTCATGCATCCATTTGAGCATTGCTCAGTCATTTAGCATATGTGTATATGCAGGTTGAGGCCTTCTTTGAGGGATCAGACAGACCCCCCAGGTCTGCGAGATTGGGTGGTTGTCCTGTTTAATGAGCAAGCAGTATACGGCCTTGCTGCGTTGCTCTTGAATAAAGTGTGGTTGACTCCCTCCCCACATCCATACCACCCCTGCCATGTTTTTGGGCGTAGTCAACCCCGCCAGGGTTGACTCGGCCCTGCAAGACTGTGTGAAGCTTTGAGAATAAATGCGCGCTATTGTCACGGACTATACGATGCACCATGGCCAGACGCAGAGGTGTAAGGAAGCACACAAGGCGTCGCACATGTAAATCAAAACGCTGTTCCTGCTCTCGCTGCTCGCGTTGAGCGCATCTCAAGCAAAGCCCTCAGGCTGAGCCTGAGTCTACTTCTTCTGAGTCCGCAAACGGCCTAGTGTCATACATTCTCACCTATAGTCAGGACTTGACATGTCAATCTCTACAGACCAAGTGCAAGGACCTAAACTGCAGTTCTGTTATATGCGGCGTTGTCAAACAACTAGTGGTAATGCAAGACCCAGAGGGTGTCAGTGCAGTATCGATTGACCCTGCGCTGAACTATGCTAACCAGAACACGCAGGTGAGCCTGGATTATGTGGAAAGACTTGTCATCAATGCTGCAAATGCAAGTCTTGAAATGTACCCACCATGGCATCTTGATCGCATCAATCAACCATCGTTGCCTCTCGATGGTTATTACTCTTCTTTGTACAGCAGCAGTCAAAAGTCTGCATCCAAACATGTGCATTGCTGTACATTGCAGCATTTCCCTGCATCCCCAACTGCCATGGTATCATGAGTCACCTCATCACTGGGGATAACGTGATCAAGTTTGAAAGGAGTAGCTTTAGAGTTCAGCTGTCAGCGAGGGGTATAGCAACTTGCTTTGCCTCGGCGCAGGTAAGCGGAGGTGTGGATTGTCTTTGTCTTTGTCTTTGTCTGACTGCCGTCAAAGTCAAAGTCAAAGTCAAAGTCAAAGTCAAAGTCAAAGTCAAAGTCAAAGTCAAAGTCAAAGTCAAAAAAGTCAAAGTCAAAGTCAAAGTCAAAGTCAAAGTCAAAGTCAAAGTCAAAGTCAAAGTCAAAGTGAAAGTGAAAGTCAAAAAAGTCAAAGTCAAAGTCAAAGTCAAAGAAAAAGTCAAAGTCAAAGTCAAAGTCACAGTCAGAGTCAGAGTCAGAGTCAGAGTCAGAGTCAGAGTCAGAGTCACAGTCAGAGTCAGAGTCAGTGTCAGAGTCAGAGTCAGAGTCAAAGTCAAAGTCAAAGTCAAAGTCAAAGTCAAAGTCAAAGTCAAAGTCAAAGTCAAAG